>SDBS01004892.1_pt1 | contig 13105 bp, 15 predicted proteins | sample 2277091 | NCBI WGS metagenome assembly SDBS01 (sample SAMN10404972, study PRJNA504765) | marine sediment metagenome | isolation source: marine sediment core GS10_PC15, 163 cmbsf | place: Arctic Ocean: Southern Knipovich Ridge | collected 2010 | reverse complement strand
CAACCCCGAATTCAACAGGCTTGCAGAACTCCAGGCAGAGACCCTTGACATCAAGGAAAGACGGCTGATTGTTTTGCATATGCAAAACCTTCTTACCACAGACCTCCCATGTATCCCATTGTATATCCCCCACCGGATGGAAGGCGTCCGGACGGACCGATTTACAGGGTGGGTCAAGCAGGTGGGTGGCGTCGGCAATATGTGGACATTCTGTATGTTGAAGCCGATCCGAAGGTAACCGAAGGAAAGACATGCGCAGGAAATTGGTGTCACAGTGTGATTAGGGTATTAACTTGACGTATTCCCATACCGGTGATGTAGCTGGAGTTATGTCAAGACCATGGAGAATAGAGCGCGGAGGGGCACTGTATCATGTTCTTTCGATAGAGGGCTGTCTTTCTGGATAAGGAAGACCAAAACGATTTCATTAGCCTTATCGATGAAATTGCGAGGTTCTGAACCCGGAGGTTTGTCTGCAATCAAGGCTGGTCAAGGATCATGAGCCTGAAAAGCTCGCAGGCAAACTGTCTGTGGTTGGTGGGGTAATGACAGTTTCGCAGCATTGATTGGCTGTTCACCGTGGCCTACACAACGTCCCCGCAGACGAAGTTCCTGTCAACCTGCTCCTCTCTGATTATCTTGTGGGCGGTTTCCAGGGCTTTCAGGTTGCCGTGGATGTCGACCAGAACAGCTATTTTGTTCATTTCAAATCCTTTTTCTCAAGAGATGTTTTTTGGCCTTGAGCTCTTCCCTGTCCTGCATGAAGAGCTTTCCGAGCTCATTCTGGCCGGTTCCGTCAGCCCCTGTGCCCTAGAAATAGTCTGTGTCGGAGTCCTTAATGATTTCCGCTTCGTTTGTGGCCAACAATCGTGCTCCCAGCGCGAGATTTTGATAAAATTTGACTCTGAGGGCGTCAAGCATCACTGTAGTTTTTATTCCATCCCAACCAGAACCCAGTAGCTCCGGGTTTTTCGGATCAAAGATTTCTTTGATATCCGTGGATAGCCTATCCGTGAATCTCCGAGCCTTTTGCTTTCGCTGGGTACTCGACGTGCAGGATCTTTTGCCGGTAGACTGGATCATTTGATTCCTGGGCACCTTTCGCCATCTGAGCAGCCCGAAAGGGATTATTTTGCATCTCCCTGAAAAAATTCTTCAAAAAAATGAAAAAAGGCCTTGACTCCGTACCCAGGTACGGAACTTATATTGGATATGAAGGAGGAAGAAAATGGAACAGTTGACCATCGGAAAGTTGGCCAGGAAAGCCCGGGTTAACGTTGAAACGATAAGGTATTACGAACGGCGTGGGCTCATCGTAAAGCCAGAACGACCCCATTCCGGTTATCGCCAATATCCTCAAGAGACAATTAAACGTATTGAGTTTATTAAACATGCTAAGGAGTTAGGATTTTCTCTGAGGGAAATCGGCGAACTGTTGTCGCTTCGGCTGGATCCCACGACGCCTTGCTCTGAGATCAAAGGCAGGGCAGAGGCCAAGATAGAGAATATCGAGGAGAAAATAAGGTCCCTTCAAAACATGAAAGAAGCGCTTGTGGAGGTGACAAGAGCATGCAGCGGGAGGGGTCTTATCACCGAGTGCCCTATATTAGAGGCGCTCGACAAATAAAACAGAAAGGAGGTGACAAGTTATGACCGCGAAGCGAAACATTGAAGTTTTCAGTGCTGGATGTCCCGTGTGTGCAGAGACTGTTGAGATGGTTAAACAAGTTTCCTGTGAACACTGTGCAGTGAGTGTACTGGACATGAAAGATCCAGCAGTGGCAGATCGTGCAAAGGTTCTAGGTATTCGATCTGTGCCAGCTGTCGTTATCGACGGTAAACTGGCAGATTGCTGCGCTGGGCGCGGCCCTGATGAGGCTACGTTGAAAGCCGCAGGCATCGGGACACCTTTGCCATGAAAACAACCTGGTAGAGGGCTGATATTTAAAGCCCTCTACCCTTCAAAAGATACCATAGCGCATAAGAAGGTGAGCGCTTTTTAATGAAGGTACGATTATGCCCTGGTATTCATCGGTAGTACTGCCATTCTTTTTTGGGTTAATAGGGTTTGCTGAACCTTGTTCAATGGGAATCAATATGATGTTCCTGTCCTCCATCAAAGAGACGAGCTCAGCAAACCGATTTAAGGAGATCGCCATTTTCATGTTGGTTCGAGCATTGGTTTTGGCGGTCTTGGGCACATCAGTATCCTTTTTGGGAGGTCGTCTGTTCTCATTTCAGAGCGGCTTTTTTCTGATACTGGCCATTTTTTACATCTGTATCGGGCTCCTCATGATTTTTTCTCGGTCACTGCTTGGAAGGCTCCGGAGTATTCGTGTTGCTCATTGGCTTGGATTGGATCTCAGAGAAGGTGCGGTAAAGAGACTCGGGCTTATTGCAGGATTCACTATTCCTGCGTGTGCGATTCCGCTCATAACAGTGTTGTTGGGGCAGTCTCTATTTATTGGAAACATTGTCTCAGGGTTTCTTTCTCTATTTGTGTTCGGACTCGCATTGACTGTGCCGCTTGCAGTATTCTCATTTTTTGAGCGAGGGATAGCCTGGTTGGAGTGGATTGCTCAAAGGAGTGGAAAGCTCCGGGTAGTTGGAGGCGTTGTATTGGTGCTTATTGGTATTGCGACACTCTACAGCAGTGTATATTGGGAACAAGCGTTACCGCAATAAGGCACCCTTAAATCGCTCTCCCTGGTATCATGGTATCCCTTTTCGCCATCTCCGCCTTGATTGTTTCCGTAGCGATTCAGCTCTTCCGGGTTCGGGCGCGGATTCTGAAAAATATCATACTCCCTGAAACGGCCATTGCCATCATGCCGATACCCAACACGAGGCGATAGATGGTCCCCGTCGTCCCACCGCCGTGGTGCAGGAGCCCCAGGTCCTCATTCCAGAATGATCTCTCTTCCTCACCACTGTGACTGGACCCATGGGTCGCCTGACCTGCATGGCTGTGGGGTACTGATAATTGGCTCAGACTGATAAGAAACCCACTCCCAGCCTGAAGGATGATGAAAAGCGCCATCGCTATGCCTAGATTACGATGCCATTTTCTGAGATTTACCTCTTTCATCGGCATGCCCTCCCTGCTCCTTGGATCGACCTGATAACTGCCGGGGCCAAAGAGCGGCATTCATTCTAAACATTAGGCTATCTTTTTTACTTTACTTCTCTTTTTTTCCTCTAAAATCACAGCAAAAGTCGTGCCGTATTTTTTTTTAACCATTTGATATCTAATTCTTCCCACAGATGAGTCAAAAGAGTGCAAGCCTCTTTTTAAAAATCGATTGTCATTTGTGCCCAGAATTTCTGGGTATCGGTTTTGTAGCCCCGGGCAAAATAATTGGCGTAGACAAACATAAGCGTATAATGGTCAGCAAATGTCTTGGATATGAGAGCGTCGATTTCATGCCCGTAGTCCTCCCCCCCTTCCGCGGCGTCGAATTGGTGGTAAACGGCCTGCAGTTTTACACCAGAGATTCTGATACTTAAGTCCCCATACAGATCCCTGACCCCACCGGGTGGAGTAACCAGAAACTGGTCCGCCCACCCCTGGAAAGCATGGTTGGTTCCGAGGGGTGTCTGCAGACCGGTTCCCCTATCAGACCCAAGATATTCCCACCCGATCTTCGGGGTGATATCCGAAAAAAATGTGGCCGCTTTATCTATCCTGAAAGCACCAATAAAATGGAAGTAATTGGCGTTATAGCTTTTCGGATTATCTTTGAAGTTGGCCTGGTAGGCGTATTCCGCAGTGTAAAGTACCTCGAAATTTTCAGCGACGGACCTTCTGCCATTAAAGCGAAGGCCATAGGTCTGCGTGGAGAATGCAAAGGGGAAGGGACCGCTGTTGTCGGCATCGCTATAGTCGAGCAAGTAACCGTAAGCGGTAAGTTTTCCGATATCGGGAAAAGTGTAACTAAGATTTAATAAAGGAGACGCCATGTGCACGCTTTTGCTACTGACCGTTCTAACATTCCAGACAAAGGCCAATTTTAAATCTGAATTTCCAATGCTTCGGTTAAAAATGCCCGCCGCATCGAAAGTCTGTTCCATCTGGCGCCAGCCGACATTGCCGACAAAGCGATGATTATTGTAGATAATCTTTTGCCGCCCTGCCTTGATGGTGGTCCCCGGTAGACCTGAATAGGCCAACCATCCCTGATTTAGTTCGGCCTCAGCCGGATCGGCGATGGTGGGATACTGGGTTTTATTGTTTCGGGTACTGTTGTAATCGTTTAAAAAGACCGGCGTATTGCCTTCGAATTCGGCAAATGCCTGAAACCCGGTAAACTTTGGCGTCAGGTACCCCAGACGGAGCCGTATGGGATCGCCCTTGGCTATACTATACCCTTGCCTTCTTGATCGACATACTCGAAGCGCCAGCGGATATTGAAGCTAATTTCACCCCAGCCTCCTTGCAGCGCGTCTTCTATTGTCTGATTGATTTGGGAGGGTGTTTCGCCTGCGGTTGCTGCGGCGGTGGCTGCAAACAGGATTGCAGCCAGGATCATTCCTGCTGTAAACCTCACCATTCCTTTTCTCTCCTTGTGGAACGCTGTATTTATCACATTAACCCCATTCATTTGGGATAATGCATGAAATGATAAGGAATTGCTTTTTCGACTAAGGAGTATAGAGAAATTTCCCTTGTAAATCAAGAAAAACTAAGTACAACCATCGGCCGCTTCCTCCTAAGCCGTGGGTGGTGGTCTTTGGTTGCGTTCGGAGTGCCCCTCCTCTCCCGAAATGGGTGCTTTTTCAAATTCATTCCTTTACAAAAGACCGATGCCTACATAGCTGGTTGACGGAAGAAGGTTTGCCCGTAAAAGTTGAACTCATCATTGGAATCGCTGTTTCTTTGGGTTTTTTTATTGCACATGCACAACGAGTATGATTTAATTAATTATTTGAGCAAGATATGGGAAAGTCATGGGATTCAATTTTTGGTTCAAGTTTAAGTATATTTTCATATGGGGCCTGGGAGGCTATTTTGTATTCCATCCGCTGGTAATGATAATTGGCAGCTTTATGTCAGGGCCTGACGAATTAATCATCCGGGCTGCTCACGAAACAGTGGCCTCCGAAGTGGTAGCTTCTTTTTCCTTGCCTGTTTGATATCAATACAATGGAATATTTGTTATGAAAACCATACAGGATATTAACGTTTGCGTTAAGACCGATGTAGGCCTTCAAAGGCCTAAAAATGAAGACTCCTACCAGCTTGTTTATCATAATGAAGCAGGTTATGATGTCGACTCATTCGGCAGGATGTTTGCTGTTGCAGATGGAATAGGAGGACATGCCGGGGGAGAAGTGGCAAGCAGGACCGCCTGTGAAGGCCTACTTGAATACTATGCCGGTCAACTGGAAACCGGAAGGAACGTCGATCCTGTTGAGGCCGGACTCAGGCGACTGGAAAAAGTCGTCTGGAAGATTGAAGAAAAAATATCCAGTTTGATCGAAGAAATGCCCGAATACGGCCACATGGGCACCACCCTGTCTGTCCTTGTTCTTTTAAAAGGACATGCCTTGATCGCCCATGTGGGAGACAGCAGGGTTTATCGCTTCAGAAACGGTGCTCTGGAACAGTTGACCGAAGATGAGACCATGGCGCAGCTTTCCGTTGAAATGGGCTACCTCCGCCCGGATGAGGTCGCTGGCCATCCTTTAGGCCATGTCTTGACCCAGGCACTCGGCCAGGAAATCGAGGAAGTCCACACCAGGATGGAGAAGGTCGAAGCCGGGGATATATTTTTGCTTTGTAGCGATGGATTATATGATGTGGTTTCAGATAAACGAATTCATGAAATTCTTGATGAATCTGCCGTTGACCACGGGGGATGCGGGCGACTGGTGAAGGCGGCACTCGGCAACGGTGGAAGAGATAATATCACGGTGATCATGGTCGAGGCGGGACAAAAGCTTTAGACAGTAAAGGTATAATTTTCTGGGTGTTAGTCCATGATGCAGAATGCCAAAAATACCCTCCAAATCGGGGAGGTCCTGAATGATAAATGGGTGATCCTTGAATTCATCGCCAGGGGGGGGATGGGCGAGGTCTATCGAGCCCACCAGCTCAACCTTAAACGAGACGTTGCCATCAAAATCATCTCCAGAGAGTGGCTCGAATCTCTGGAAGATAATGAAGAGGGTCTACAGAGCGGACTTCAGCGGTTTCGAAACGAGGTGGAGGCCATGGCACAGATCAGACATACCCATGTGCTCCATATCTTCGACTACGGCTCGGTTAATGTAAAGGAAGATGATGCCACTGTTTCCCACGAGTACATCGCCATGGAATTTATCCCCGGCAGCACTTTGAGATCCACCATGTCGGAGGAAGGATTCTATCCGGAGGAGGAGCTCATCCGTGAATGGCTGATGGAATATTTCTTGCCGGTACTTGACGGAGTGGAGGCCCTTCACAGTGCGGGTATTATCCATCGGGATTTGAAACCCGGCAACATCCTTCTGGATGGCAATATAGCCAAGATCGCTGATTTTGGCCTTGCAAGATCCAGGAAGCTGCGTCGAGTGAGCATGTCAGCCGATATGCTTGGAACCCCGGCGTACATGTCCCCCGAGCAGTTCATTGACTTCAAACGGGCCGACCAGCGAAGCGACATCTATGCCCTGGGTAAGATCCTTTATGAAGCCGTGGACGGCAGGATAACAGATAAGACCATTCCGTTCAAAAGCTCCAAGCTCGAAAACCCTGAGACCCCTTTTTTTCGCTGTCTGGATCAGATCATCCGGAAGAGCACGGCGGAAAAGAAAGCCGATCGTCCAAAAACAGTCGAAGATTTCCGGAAATCCCTACTGGGGGCCATCGATATTTCTCTTGGAAAAGAAACAAGTTGCAAAACTGTTTCTAAAGAATCCGTCCCCTTGGTATCCGCCCGAAAAATCTTCGGAAACAGATGGCTCTGGATCAGCGCCGCCGTTGTCCTTTTTGCGGCCCTATTCCTCTTATGGGGGTATCGGCACTGGAACAGTGTCCCCAAGAATTCCCCTGTCCGTACAACAGGGCCATCAGTCGCTGACGAGCAGTCGAGCCGGGAGAGATTCCCCCAATCGGACAGTCGGCACGGCCCTGTTTCTTCAAAACCCACTCAGGTTTCCGACAGGGAAGACGGTGTGAACCTCCGTCTAATTTCCGGGGGGCTGTTCTCTTTGCCCGAGGGTTCGGGCCCTGGTTCCGGAAAAGAGGTGAAAATTGCCCCTTTCTATATGGATGAGACCCAGGTTACCAATCACCAGTATTTGGAATTCCTGAACCAGGAAATCTCCCGAATCAGTGTGGAGGCGGATGTTGTGAGGTCCGGCACGGAAATCTGGTTGCTGTTGGGGGAGGTGCTTGAGGGCTATGAACCTATCATTTTCAAAGGAGGCAGGTTTCGCGTAAACAACCCCATTCATTCATCCTGCCCCGTGGTCCGGGTGACAGCCTACGGGGCCGCAGCCTATGCGCGGTTCTATGGCAGGCGCCTTCCCACAGCGACCGAGTGGCTGTACGCCCTCGTGAAAGGCCAAAAAGAAGAGAGCAAGCCTGTCCCAGCCGCGCAGAGCACAGAAGGGCAGAAAAGCATGGATCAGTCAATGGCTGGCATGATGCACATAGAGGAATTGGAGATGGCCGACGAACCACCACCGGGTGAACCTCCACACTTCCCGTACCCCGTAATTCTATACACACCCGATAAATATGGGGTTCGAGGATTAAATGGAAATGTCGGCGAATGGGTGGTGCAGGAAACCCCGACCGCCGGAGATGCAAAATCGCTGGAAAACTACGCTGTCATGGGTGGTTTCAGGGATGGTCAGGATCAAAAAAGCTCTTTGCCCCGACCCCTTCCCCGTCAACCCTGGGAGGCATTCGAAGAAGTGGGTTTCAGATGCGTCAGAAGCACAACTCCCGGGCAGCCATAATACAATGGATGCTAAATGGATCAGGCCCGCCTGCCATAGCCCATAGTTGTCCAGTTAGCGATTAGCAAGTTTATTGAGAAACAGAGTGGAGTCTTATTTGCTATGGGAATCAGGCATAGCGGGCAGGTAGGTTCCGACTATTGCTTTTGATATGTATGGGCGCTCAGATACTGTGGCCCTGCTAAATTCAGGCGGATGTGATGCAACTGAAAAATGCAAGATATGAGATACGGAGTCAGATAACACAGGTTCACTCGATCTATCCGAATTGAAGATACCACAGGTTTTTGAACTTCATGATATGTTTGGTTTCTGGTATCCCCAGTCCGAATTCATCCGGTATCACCAATATCCATCGTCTGTCTCATCAGCCGCTTCCTCGGTATCCAGGCTGAAGCACTCCAGGCAACTGTCGTAGATCTCGCCCATAAACCTGTGCCCGCCAGGAGAGGCATTTTATCTTTTTCTTGTCGCTCCCGCTGAATTCATCCTGGACATCCTCGCTCAGGAAAAAGTAGGCGCTGACCGGATCGGCGATGTCCGTCGAATCCAACCCTCCTTCGGCGCCTCCGTTATCCGGCATAGACTCGTTTCGATGTGAGGCATAATCAGTATCGTCGTATGCCATGGCATCGTCATACTCTTCACTGTATTCATCATCCCAGTCCATCAGCGCCCTTTTGATACTTCCTCTCTGTCTTTACCGGGCCAAGAGGAATTTTACGGACATCCCCTATCCCACACATTGGCTCGGTTTATCCCGTTGAAATCAGGAAGGTGAAACAGGATTTGGCTGATTTCTCTGAAATGCCAGGGCGGCATGATTTTTGCTTTACATGTAAAACATGGTTATGGTAAGTAGATATTGCAATCATCTTCATGTTGATTCTTTGGGAATAAGCCTGTTAAGCTAATATATATTTAGCTTCTTTGATCTCAGTGGAGAACTCTAGGATGGATATCGAAGAAATCAAAACTATACGGCGGTCTAGCGTGGCCATACTTGGCAATTTCAATCCAGCTATACTCCATCCTGAATGGCTTGATCGTCATCAGGTTCTCCCTCCCACGGAAGTACGAGACATTGCAGAATCGAAAGAAGGAGAAGTCAAAGACCTTGAAGGGCTTAAGGTCAAATTCATCGCTAGCAATGTTCTGGTAAGCGGTTCGCTGACTAGGCTGAGTTTGCCCTCTTATCAGATAACCATAACCCCAGATAAGTTTGAGGCAGTGACGGAAATAAAGGAAAAATTTGAGGAGTTGTATGAGTTTGTAGCGGAGACCTTCAAAATACTTGCGCACACACCTGTGAACGCTTTGGGAATTAATTTCATATCGTCGCTGAAGTTTTCTAAGACCGCCAGAGACCTTATGCACCAGTATTTTTGTGCAAAACCAGCGGCTATGTCCCCTTTTTTCGGCGACCGTTACCTCATTGATAGCAGAATCAGGTATAATTATAAGGACTCTGAGGTCACATTATTGTTTGGAGTGGATGAAAAGAAAGACAAGATTACCATTAATTTCAATTACCAGAAAAATCTCTCCGAAAATGAGGGAGTAGCCACGCTAATTGAATATTTATTGGAAAATTTCAAGCCCATGATGCTTGATGCCGATAAGGTCATAAAGGGCCTGTTTGGAGAACCTACTGATGGAGGTGGAGAGGGTGAGAAGCCAGTCAAGAATAACAACGGTAAATAGTGCCTCAGGGGACATATTTGACGATCATTACGTTGGTATAGGACAAGAAGAACCGGAACTGGAGATTTCTATTACGTCCAGAACCAGCGTAGAAAGAAAAGCTCGCTACATAGAGCTTCATACCGAAAAAGTTCGCCCTAAAGAAGAGAAAGCAAAACAGGTTGGTTGGTGGCTGGGGCGTGTAGAGAAAGTTTATGAGGATTACTTTACAGCCTCTTTAGAAGATTTGCATGGAAGAATAAGCGCTGCGGAGTTTAGTAAAGAAGAAATAACTCCATTCGATTTAAATCTATTAGCACCCAATGTGAGGTTCTCCTATACGGTGACACGGATGGATAGACGTTCCGGAAGGGAATATGTCTCCAAGATCTCTCTTAGCGGCCCAGCCATTTGGACGAAAAAGGATTTTGAAAAGGCCAAGGAGTCCTATGAGAAACTTTTTCCTGAAGAACTATTTGAATACTAATGCGATCCAATCTCCCCTCTCATGAAATAACCCCTCCAAAAATCGATGAAGTTGAGTTAACTTTTTTCGGCCCAGGTTATGGCGAATCCATAGTCGTTCACATTCCAGGAATTGGCTGGGGAATCATCGACTCTTGCGAATTCGGACCTGCCACTGAGAGATTTGTTCCTCCTTTGCAATACCTCATTTATCAACAAGTAGAGACTCTTGCGTTCTTGATCCTCACTCACCCGCACGCGGACCATTTCAAGGGCATGGAGCAAATCATTGACCACTATCTTGGTAGGATAAAGCGCGTCTGCCGTTATGCTGGCGAGGGTGCAAGGGAATTGGCGGAATATATGGTGCGCAGAGGTGTTAAGGGGACTCCGGGTGCAGTAAGTTTATCTGCAGTATTCAAAGCGCTGAAGAAGGCCGTTGACAATGGTGCCGAGTCCAGGCGCCTCGGGGCCATGACCCAAGTCATTTCCCGTAAAAATGCTTCGGTAAACGGTAGAACCATTGAAGTGGAAGTGCTCTCCTTAAGCCCGTCGGCTGAGGATGAGGGAGCGTATGTGGATATCCTTAGAAAAGCATTCCGTGAGCAGAATGGGAAGATTATAGATATTCCTGATTACGACCATAACCTGATTGCCTCTGCCATTTGGATTTCTGCAGGACAAGTGGTGGCGCTCTTGGGCAGCGACGTGGAAAGAGGTAGGAGCCAGTCAAGGGGTTGGCGGGGGATTGTTGGATCTATCGATGCCCCTGATTTGGCTGTAAAGACATTGAAAGTCCCTCACCATGGCTCGCCAAATGCCTATTACGAAAAAGCGTTTGAGGAGCACTCCAGACATGGAAAAATCACCTCTGTGGTGACACCAAATATTAAAGTGAAGAAGCCCAGGCCTTCAGAGGAAGTAATTGATAGAATCGGGAACTATTCAAGCCATGTGGGTCTCACTTCACATGTCAGTTATCTGCGACCGGTGGACGTGTATGATCGTGCCGTAGCCAGGCGCTTGCCAGAGAAATGGAGAGTTATCCAGCCATCAAAAGAGTGTGGGATGATTACGGTCAGGTACGATCTGGCGGGCAATGCCACCTTACACAAGGCAGTGCCGCCAGCCAATTGGGTTAAGACATGAACAAGACATCAATTATACGAAAACGGCACGAGAGATCATTGATCCAAAATTTTCTTGACTGGTTCAATTCATGGTTGAGGGACATCAGTAAGTAAATAACTCATCCAACTACCTTATTTTTTGTATTTTTTTGACGTCGTTGTCAATCGTTGACCGTCTTGATTCATTCCCTTCCTGATACCATATCTTTGACTATGCGCTTTTCCCGGGGCCACAAAATACAAAACCCCGCTCTCCACCTATTCAGAGTAACGGGGTCTCTGGATGCTCACGAGCCATCCCTAATCCTCTTTTCCTTCTCTTGGGGTTGAAAGAAGAAGATTTCCCCCACAATATTGCCTAATCCCGTTTAAAAAGATACACTTTGAAAATCAATGAAAATAGCTTCCCGCATAAAAAACTGTGGGGTTATCATAACGCATCTGTTTGACAGATAAGGCCCTTCCATTTCGGATTTTGGATTACGGATTGCGGATTTCACTTGGCCTTCCTGATCCGGATTGAGGAACTCAATCTTGAGCCTTATGATACAAGGGCGTTTTGTCAGATAAGGTCACAAGCAGAGAACTTTTCTTCAAAAAATGATCTGTGCTTGATGATTTGTGGAGAGAAGAGAATAGATTCTATACTGAAATATCACGGTTATCGAGCAACTTTTGATAATACGAAAACCTGTGCTAACTGCTATGTAGGTCAAACCAGGTAGACCGTGTGATATCACCATTCAAACGGGCGCATCGAGGGTTGAGATACGCCATAGCTCTAACAGCTTTTGGCTGGTTTGAAACCCGTTGATATCTCCAACAAATCGGTAAACTCAACCTCTCAAAATAGCTTGTGATATCTATTTTTCTGAGCGGTGAAACTCAAGGATAATTATCGAATGCTTAACGTTGTCTGTGTGCGGCACGATTCCAGTTTTCCAATATGAAACTTAACAGATTACTATAATTGAATAAATTCATGTATTGATCTGGCAGTCTTGCATAATTTTGACGGATGTGCAATGCTACCTTAATGCAAGTAAGTCTCACATGATGGTACTGGCAGATACAAAAGAAATCCTGACCGATTTGTTTTCTTTCCAAAGGCCAAAATCGGCCAATATAAAGAAATTCCTGGAAGCCGATTTTCCTTGACATAAAACATTTTTTACTATTTCATCAGTTTTAGGTAGTCCCACCAATCATTCAACCTCTACTCAGGAGGTTACCCAATGAAAAAACACCTCAAAATGTATATGCCTGGCTCCTAATGGGCATAGTTTGCCTGTTGGGAGCTCAAATCTTTTTCTATACAAAGCCAAATCCATCGTGAGATGGGGACGGAAAGCCACGGGTCTTGATATTTCCTTTCGACCCTCTTTTAAGGTATCTTGCTTCTGAAAGATAGTCCCGCTATGGGGCGGGACCGCCCTGTTGAATAGGCCTCCCTACGGGAAATTCAACCGGGGCCGAATGTGACATCGTTATGATCACATCGTGGGCGGTTCGGCTTTCTATTTTTTACCTCTCTCCAAATACGAGGACAGGGATGGGAAAGACGTTCAAATGGTGTGAGGTTTGTCTCCACCGATTAATAAGAAGAGGTTTCCAGAAATTGCCGATACGCAGCCTCCAAGGAGGCTTTATGTCACTTTGGAGGCACTCTTATTGTCTGAGATATCCTTTTGATATAATTAATTTCAGGATAGGTTTAATAAAGGGGAGGGAACATCATGGGAAAATATCTGGTACTTTGGGAAGTAGACCAAACGAAAATTCCTATTGATCCAAAAGAACGAGGAGCAGGATGGAGTTTCTTAATGGCTATGATTAGACAAGATATCGAAAAGGGAATAACAAAGGATTGGGGAGCATTT
>SDBS01004891.1_pt1 | contig 13112 bp, 9 predicted proteins | sample 2277091 | NCBI WGS metagenome assembly SDBS01 (sample SAMN10404972, study PRJNA504765) | marine sediment metagenome | isolation source: marine sediment core GS10_PC15, 163 cmbsf | place: Arctic Ocean: Southern Knipovich Ridge | collected 2010 | reverse complement strand
GGTATGTATATCTCACTCTAACTGATGATTGCAATCTCAACTGCGTGTATTGCTATGCAAAGGAACGCAAGAGAGCAACTAACCTGGCTTTCTCTAAATGGATATCATTTGTTGATAAAGTTTTTGCATTTTCCGACAATCTCATTTTCAACTTTACGGGTGGTGAACCACTCCTCGTTCCTTTCATTTTCGAATTGGCTGAATACATTAACCAGAAGGGATCGAGCTGCATCTTACTGACAAACGGTACAAGAATTGATAACATAGATATAGCGCATAGGATAGCTAATAATTTCAAGGCGGTCAAGATTAGCCTTGATAGCACCAATGATGATATAAATTCCAAACTTCGGGGAAAAAACACCCTCGAAAAGGTGAAGAGAAGTGTAAAGCTCTTGGATAAAGCGAAAGCGAATTATACAATTGTTGCAACAATCACTGCACTTAACAAAGATTCTATTGAAGAATTCGCGGAACATTTCAACGATCGAGTGTACTTTCAACCCTTGTATAAAATGGGCTCTGGCAAAAAACTGTCTCACCTCTTCATATCTGGAAATGAATACTACGATGCACTGACCAAAACCGGATTATTTAGATACTTATCTAATTATCACAAAAACATTCATGGTTTCCGAGGGAATCCTACTAAACGATGCGCTATGGCTACAGAGGAGTTAAGCATTGCACCCAATGGTGATATGTTTCCATGTCACATGCTCCATTACAGCGAACTTAGAATTGGATATTTAGACATTGTAGACTCTTTAGAAGGCATATATCGAAATTCGGAAATCCTATCAAGCTTGAGAGGAATAACGGTCGATTCCATTAATCAATGTAAGGACTGTGTTGTCAGGAATTTCTGCGGGGGAGGGTGTAGAGCAAGACTAGATTTCTATAAAAACGGTCTGGAGGGTGAGGATCCATTCTGTGTTTATGAGAAAAGACTTATCCTTGACGCATTGTTGTATTCATACGGCTAAATTGTACGCTCATATTCAGTTAGTTCCGATTAATGGAGTTTCTGAATGAGTAAAAATAATGTTGCTAACCCCGCATGCAGGCGACCGCTGCTGCGCAGCGCTGGTAAGTGGTGTGATTTATTTGGCATTTCGGTCTAAGCAAAATCGCGTCAGGGTTTGCACCACAGCGGTCCCTGATGTAATCGTTGGGCAGACGACAAATTTTCCTATAAGGCAAGTTGAATGTTTGCTTTTGGTTTTTTATGTCAACTACTAGAGAATTTTTGTTACATGATCCGGTTGCCAAGTTTGACCGCGAACGAATAAACACAGAAGTTAATGATCGATTTGGCAAGTTCCTTCCATCAACAACTCCTGATATGCACGTCGGAGCTATATATCCTTTTGCAGGAGAAAAACCATGGAGGTATTGGGATACTCAGACAGTAGAAACTGCGCTAAACATACTTGAACAAGATAAAGAGCGAACAATTCGCGCTATAAAGATTCGTGGAGATACGCTAAGTCGTGGTATGCAGAATTTATTTAGACCATCCCCGGCACTTTATGTTGAAACATCTATAAGAAGTACAATATCCCAAGGTTTAGTGGAATTAGCAACAAAATTTCTTCCTGAATACCTACGTGTAGCTGAACATGTCTTTGGTAATCTACTGGAAGTTTATTGGTCAGTTATAAAACGAAAGGGCGTTGAAGGTAACTTTGATCTGCGAGGTGCTATTGCGGTATTTCAAAGGGAAAATTTAGAAATTCTGTTGAAAGGTTTTCATGAAACTGTCAGAAATGCAATTGCTCATGGTAATTTCGTGTTTACTGGATTTGATATTGAGTTTGGTATTATTGCCCCAGAAACCTATACATCATCGGATTTTTTACGATTATTAGATGATCTCTGGCGAACAAGCAATAGTCTATGTATAGGTTTACTACTTTTTTGGATACGGAACAATCCATGGAAAGATTTACAAAATGAAATTCCTATTGCCATTATTGAAAGATTTGCAGCTGGGGGATTGAACCGAATTGATTTAGAGATACTAGGTATTGTAGAGTCAAATACACCATTAGCGGGCAAGCAACTCCATGTTGCTGTACGAATGTCAATGAAATCGCGCACCCAAGTTTTTGGTGAATGTAGTCGAGTAGCTATTCACTTGTTAGAAGCTGGGGCTTTTGAATATGATCGTTTTGTTATTGAAATAGATCACGGTGAACAAATTAACTCTATGGCGATGATATTACCAAAGAAGTTAATGGAGATTGTTGAAAACGACTTACCTTTGGAAAGTTTACCTGAAGTTTTTACAGATTCACAATTACTCTGGTTTGATGAGAGTAAACTAAAAGTAAAATTGCGTTTGTGGCGGACACTGTTTGTTACCGGACTAAAGCAAACTCACTTAGAGATACTAAATGCTTGGCGTGAAAATGGACTATGGATAGGAAAAGGTCGTTTTCGTATTCGTGAAGTTGAGAATACAAGTTCTCAAGGCATTGCTCGAATACGTGTTAGGGCAGTTTTGAAGAATCCCGCGGATTCTGAAAACATAAATGTTGTCAGAGAAGTTTTATATGAACTGGCGAAGTATTTTAGGCGTCGATATATCAGGTCGAGGGAAAGTAGCTTAGATTCGGGTTTGCCATGGCCTAAAAAACCTCACTATATATTCATTGATCTTTTCAAAGTCGATGGTACTTTACGGTGGTTGCGCGGAGGGGGATGGATGGGTGGCAACTTAGTTGCTGTTGCTGAATATGTTCGAGGGAAACATAAACCAGTTTTGATTGATAATCCTGAAGAAATATACAAAGGCTTACATATTAGATATACAATTGACGATGCAAAAGCCAAGAAAGCACTACATGATTTAGCAAAAATAATGATGGATATTCATAAAAAAAACAAGTAAGATGAGTAATTGCATGAGCTTTTCTGCCCAACCATGCATGCAAGGGACGGGTCTGTGCCCCGCGCGTATGCAGGGCGATTTTTAGCGTTTGGTTACGCGCAAAGTCGCGTGAGGGAATGCGCCGCCCCACCCCTGATGCTCTCGTTAGGCCACCTTCCGACCGCGATACAGGGTTTTGTTTGCCAGATAAGGATTGAGATTATGCCCTTCTCTCCCAAGATCAAGGAAGAAGCACTAGTAAGGTCGAGACGTTGTTGTTGTGTCTGCCAGGAGTTTACCGGATTGTATACCAATGTCCACCATATCATCCAGGAAGCTGATGGTGGCTCTGACGCCTTGGAAAACGCTATCGTCCTATGTCTACGATGTCACGGTGAAGTAGGGCACTATAATCTCAGACATAGTATTGGTAATAAGTACTCTCAGGAAGAGCTGCGGCGTCACCGAGATGAGTGGTGGGAATGGTGTCAAAGCAACCCCGCAATCCCCTTGCCCAAATTCCCTATCACTGTCTCGCCAGGCATAATCAATCTTGGCACTGGGCAGTGGCGCGGAAGGTCAACAATCAAGTTGCATAACAAGACGGATAGGGTTTACTATCAGATCTGGGTCAAAGTAGGTTTTGAACAGAAAGATGTTCCCACAAATCAAATCACGATTATTCCATCTGAGTCGAGCCTGGCTAGTGACCTGGAGGTGAGAATTGCTCAGGTGTCGATCAATCCTGATGTAATCCGCATTGACTGTGAAGATCAATCCGGCAGCAATGCAGTGTTCCTCCAGTTATACAGCCTGAATCCTGGAGGTATTTTCACCTTCGTCGTCACGAACGAATCACCAGATATTGACGGAGAACAAGAGAGAATCAGAGCATTCGTCACGATCTGCGGTTTTGAGGAAGAGCCCGGGACAGTACTGCAGTCTAAGGGAAAGGCCGCGGTTTCATTCAAGCCGCCGGATTCAGTCAAGGTTAGGAGTGTAAGTATCTTGGTGAAGAAGGCGACCTAACACCTCGCGAGACCGTGTGAAAACTCTACCAACACTCTTTAAAAACTTACTAAGTACCATCGCGCCGCTTAGCAACAATTTATAAACAGTTACCATGGCTTACCTCGCACTCCATTTACAAGATACTGTAGTTGATCAGCATGAATCTTGCCCTTGTTCAGCAAATCATCGATTTTGTCTCCTAAGACTATAGATATCCCATCTAGCTTGTCAGAAAGCAGCTTTGCGGCTTTTATGACCCCCTCGTTGTCTCCATCAAACATAATGATGCGGTGTTTATAGCGTTTCTTGAGCCAGGGAATCCATTCCTTCTTCCACGACCATACTCCCCATAAACCTATAGCAGAGAAACCGCGCGCATATAGATTGAGTGCTTTCTTCTCCCCCTCAGTGATAATGATGTAATCCTGGTTTGGGACCTCAGCGAGCAAGAACGCGATCCCTAAGCCAGTCCAGATAGGACGATACTTGCCAGTCACCAGCGGTTTATCTGAGAGAATCCTGCACCGGATATTGACGCATCGATCATTCCTGAATATTGGGAATGTAAACGCTGGCGAAACAAACCGCTCACGCTTGCCCTTTGTATTCTCATCATAATAACCAAAGCCAGGGTGATAGCCGATTTGGAACTCCTGAATTATTTTGAATGGAATCCCATCGGCTTCTAATTCTTTAATCCTGTCCGGAGCTTTCAATAGATTGGCATGAAATTTCTTCCACAGCTCAGATTTATTTAGATCAGCAATTTTTTTGCTACGGATCTCTTTCACATGTTTTTCTTCGGTAAGCATCTTTTTGTGAATGCTTTGGCGGTCCTCAGGGGTCAAACTTACTTTTCCTTTAGCTAAATTGGCTAAAACGCCACCTTTATTACATACTCTACAAAAATATTGCCCGTTGCTCACTAAAAATCTATCTGATCCGCCACAGAATGGACAGGGGCCATGCCATTCTTTGCCCCCTATTTTGTCTCTAGCGGCATACTTTACAAAACTACTCGAATCTAGTCCAAATGTGGCAAGTTCAGTACATGCTGCGATCGGTATCAGGTCAATAGCCATATATATTTTCCTCCTTTTTTGTGATAAGTGAGTAAAGTGACATTAACATTGTCAAAAGTCACAACAACTCAAACAATAAAACGTATTTCATAAGCCAGCCAAGTTCTTGATTTGATGGCTAGTGGACCAACTCAGGCAGATGCCTGTAGAAAGGTTGGAAAAAATATTCAAACCTTTCTGTATTGGATTTGCTGGGCGAAGGAACTTTTTGAACTACGCAATCTTATTGAGGCAGTCCAACGAGAAGAAATGTCCTTGATCCATATAGCTCAAGAGGTCATTATCGAAATTCATTCATGATGCTCAAAAAATTACTACTGAGCCAAAGGACCATCTTGCCATCAAGAAATATCTTGATTAGCGACTATGAACTTAGCTGTTGTACCGTTTCAGATCCTGTGAGACAAAAAAGAGTGGTATATAAAGAGAGGCTTTTCGGCCAAAAAGCAGTTAAAAGTATATAGGAGCACTATCGGTCATACCCCCTTGTTTGTTCAGGCTCGGAAGGTTTGGGTTCGCTCTTTGATATTGGAATTTCCTTTCTTGATCCTTTGCAGGTTCGCAGGTTCCCGTCGCTGACCCCACTGAAAGGTTGGAGACGAACTCATGCAACCCCCCACGAGCCGCCAAGACTGAGCGGATTGCTGAATGAATAGCAGCCCACAGCTCATCGTTGTTCAGGTGTCCCGGAGAGATAGCCTATGTTGGTATCACCAGTTGCACGATGTCACCAGGACTTCGTGTGCAGAAAGCCTTGATCATTTCGTTTGTATGCTTCCTATACATTGCAGCCAACTCTTCGGGTTCGATGCCCTTGGTACCCACGGAAAAGTCCGGGCATGCCAGCAACAATTCGGCATCAGACATGGTTTTTATGTTTACACAGAACCGCATATAATCGGCAATCAAGATCTTTTTATCCACCTTAAGCTCGGGAAATTCCGTGAAAACATCAATAAGATACTTTACATCCTCAAGATTGGCGTGCTCCGTCGCTGCTCTGCGAATGACACAGGGCAAACAGTCCCCATCATGACGTCCAGGAAATTTCGATTTTCCCATCGATCTGGCCCGGAGTGGCACGTTGAACCAATTCCAGCAGGAGGTGGTTTTTCTCACCAAGTCAGCCGACTCAGGTGGCGACAGATGAGCGACCACTTCACCTTTGGTCTTATATAAAAAAGGATTTACGAAATAGATTTCTGTCTTAGAGACCGAGTTTACCAGCTCTTGAAAAAGCTCCAAAAAGCGGGGGTGGGCTGTGCGGGTATTCACCCGGGCTTCCGAAAACATAGGGTTGAGCGCGATGGGGCCGTTTTCGAAGACATAGATTTTACGGCAGCCAGATTCAAGCGCAACCACTGAGGCGGTGCTCAAATATAAGAACGAGCGTAGGAATTGTTTCATCGGCGATGCCGGCGCGGTCGGTAAGCGATAGGGCACTTTTTTGGCACGTGACTTGCCTATAAATATGGAAAAGTGGGTGAGCGGATTATTTTGCGTGGGTTTCAGCTTTTCAACCAACTCCTTTTGCAGATAGGTCAGATAAGAGTTGGCGGAGTGACTGACAAAGATCGGCTTTTCCCCATTTTTTGTAGCCCACACGGCTCCGGCTGTGCTATCCAGGCCCCCTGAAAGCAGGCACACACAGCGGTTCTCATCACCATCAGGTTTTGTGAATTTTAACGGTTGGGTATCTTCTGTATGCTTTATAAAGTAGAAATTTACCCGGTCTCTACCAAGGAAGGAAACTGCCTGCGCCAATTTATCGTGATTTTTTTTCCAAATTTCAACATGCCTGACGGGCATCCAAATATCCAGGTGCCTTCCAAGATGACCGGCTCGTTTAACCATCTGGTCTGCCATATAAACGATTGTGCCAATCTCAAGCAGGTCTTTACAGAGCGAATGCAGGGCGTTGCTTGTTTTATTTTCAGCGCGAGCGACCTGGCTAGCGTCTGAACCGCCCAGGGATCGATGGTTTTGCGCTAATGCGTTTTCGATACGCTGGTATTGAATGGTCACATTCGATCCCTCTGCAGGATTAATGAGAAGGCGCACAGTATTCGGGTCTAACCTAAAGTGTTGTCTGAGGTTGGCTTTTGATTTTCGGCTTACGATGACGTTGAGGGATGGTTTTTGGGATGGTATTGTCTGGTCAGGTTCTGGCAAATCAATGATTCGACAATAATGATCCAATAGCTTTTTGCCTGGGAGCTCAGAATTTATCTCATGTATGCTTTCAAGCAAAGGAGGAAGAAGTTGGTCTGACGCTTTTTTGGATTGGCTCAGTATTTGTTCTCTGAACCCCTTTTCATCGCTCAGTGATAGTGAGTGACCCTCTTCCGGGAAGTGATAAAGATAACTGAAGTCATCCTCAGCACCCGACCTTGATCTGCGCAAATAATCCATACAAATCTCAAAGAGATAGTATTTAAGGAATAAACCCAGAACTCCCCCAACCTCTTTCTCCTCGATGGAATTTCGAAGATTCTTCTGGAGGGTATTTAGTCCGACGTTTGGGTTGGTTTTCTCACGCCCATTGCCGAAGAAAGAGAGCGTGATAATGACTTTCTTAAATGTTCTTTCTGCGATTTCTCCAAGAGGGTAAAGATTCAAATCTGGGGCATCGTGGCAGATGCTCAACCAGAGTGCATCGGGCAATATCCAGCCATTGAGCGAGTCCGGATTAGACTCAAGTGACTTCTTTACAAAACTAGATAGGGAATCATTTTGAACAGTACGGCAGAATCTTTCGACTTCTTTGGCAGCCTTTTGTAATGACTCACAAAAGCATTGTATCCCGAGGGGTTGGATATAGTTAACCAAAATCTCAAGAGCATCATTCATAATGGCATCCTCAAGAGAAAACCTTTAAAGAATTACCCCCCACCACCAATAGACTTTTTGCCAGGTTTCTTGTCTTTTTTAATAGTGTTTTCCATCAATTTTATTAATTTCTTTAAAAGGTCGTCGGCATCATCGTCGTCAGCATCGTCGTCGGCATCGTCATCGGCATCGTCGTCGGCATCATCGTCGGCATCGTCGTCGGCTTCGTCGTCATCGCCATCTCCAATGGGTGGTATCAACTCGATCTCAGCCTCCCCTTGAGCACCACCACCACTTACGATCAATAAACCCTTTCCTACCTTTTTCCCCGCAGTCCACACCCCGTCACTAAGGCCAGCTGCATCTGAGACTGGCAAATCGCTGACGCTTCCCAATGTGGCAGGTAAGGTCCAACCGCTCAACTCTATGCCCTGGACAGGGTCGTCATCATAATATTTAACGGCAACCTCAACATTTGCTTTTGTACCGCTACCTGCAACAAGCTCTGGGGGCTCTACTTCGACACTGATGATTGGCTTCAATCGAATACTGGCTTTTACTTCTACCTTGATGCTATCAACTTTATTTATGATCAAATGGCCTTCCTTTACTTCACTCCCTGCGGTCCATTTCCCATAACTGTGTCCATCTGCATCGGTGTCAGGGAGTTCGGTTAGGATCCCTAATGTAGGAGGGTCGATCTTACCGCTCAACGCCACCCCTTCTACGGGGTCCCCATCAAGATTTTCCACGCTAACAGTAACTATCGCTATCTGGCCGCTTTTTGCAAGGGTTGATGAGGGCTTTACTTTCAGGCGGACCTTTATCTTGTTTACGGGAATTGCCTCTTCAATTACCTCTACTTCGAAAAAACCCAGTTGGCCGTGCAATGGTTTAAATTTACACTTTCCTGCCTTCTTGATGACGAAACCATACTTCCCAAAAAACCATGGGCTTTCAAATTCGGTCACACAATCATGGATCTCGACCCAGCCGACAATACCCCCGCATTCGAATTGTTCCTGAGTTGGCAGATCATCAATCTGACTACCAAATTTCTCCTTCACCCATTCATAACCATCTCGATCAAAGATCTTTCCAGCATGAATCAGGCATCTTCCCTGAAATTGCGTTGACCAATTCCTGTTTTCAACATTCTTGTAGCCATTTACCAACAGCCAAGCCCAGGGTTGGCGCACGCTTAACGCAGTATCTTTGCCCATCTTACCTCCTGTGGAAAAAAGGCGCGAAGGAAACAGGCTCTTTTACCTAGCTATTATGATGGCATGAAGTGGGATAGGGTAAGCCATATTCAGTATAGCATAAGTGTCAAGTAAAGTGGGATTAGGGATTTGGAATTGGGGCCTTCGGCGCCGCTCAGGATGGATGGGGCACGGATGAAAACGGATTACACGGATTTTGTCGTAAATGCTGGCGCATTTACTAGTATTTAGTCAATCTGAAATAAATGAGTAAAGCCGTATCAACCAAATCCTAGCATCTTCAATTCTGAATTGCCAATCAACAGTGGCATCAGCACCGTTTCTATTATCAACAAAGGCAACCACTTCGATAACCAAGATCTCATCATCAGGAATGTACTCTTTCAATCCACAATCGAAGACGCTCAACTCAATTTTTGCCATATTCAGCCAACTCGCATGTTTGGGTGTGCAATGAAACTCCAGTTTCTTGAGAATGCGCAACGCTTCGGCAGTCGGAAAGGTTTTGTACAAAGCCGCATGTTTGTGCGTTTTCAGTTTATCCAGGACGATCCGGATAATCTCCGCTTCAGGATGGATCTCATCCACCAACCACTTCATGCAGCGGGCAAAGTCTTGCATCGTATATCGCTCGGTGCTCTTGACATGCTGCTGACCGATCAGGGGGCTCAAAGCACAGGTTCAGATTGCGCACGCCATTGCGTCGATATTCATAGTCGTATCGCTCTACTTGTCCTAGCTTAGGTGGCAAACCGATCCTGGTTTCTTCGATCAGTTGCTTGAGCCATTCATCAAAACAAACCAATAGGCGTTTGGGATCATAGGGCTGTTTATACTGGTCGAGCACATCTTCCATGCAAGCCACGTATTCGGCGTTGGCTTCTGGGATGCACCTCATGCGCTTCTGTCAAGGCTTCATTCGTTTTTTCGAGCGTCAAGCGTATGGTCTCGTGTGAAATACTCTCCCCGGTACCCAGTTCCACCAACTTGCCCCCCCAGCAACCGCACGGACTTGTGGTCATGTCCGTCTGGTGCTTGTGCAAGCAATGGCGATCAGTTGGGCTTCGCCACGACCGTCCAGCTTACGTCGCTGGCCTGGACGAGGATCTTCATTCGGCGCCCGATCTAAGCCACCTTCCACAAACCGGTTGCGGATTCGCCCCACAGTTGGTCGACTAACATCCAGAGCATCCATGATCTGTGGGTCTGTCAAGTTTTTGTCGGCTTTGTGCTATGGATATGATCTCTCGTATTGTTTTATCAAAACCATTCCACATAATTTCCAACAACGGCAATTATTGGATGAATTAACCGAGGAAGCAAAACGTGATTGGAAATCTATACCACAAGAAGAGAGGGATTTCGATAGAACAAAAGCGATATTCATTCGAAATTACTAATAAGGGAGTGTATAGGAAATGAACCAGAACCAATATTTGTCACAAAGAAATCTTATGAAAATTTTCGGTTTCACAGAACAAGAGCGCCTATACTGGTAAGTAAACCAGGAGCGTCTAGATGAGATCATTGATGATGATCAAACTATAATCCACAAAGTCAAGGAATCATCCAACACCTTCGGCAAATTCCTGTACGTTACTAACAGCCACCAGGGAAATCAAGGCCGCATAGCAATGACCTTTGTACCGTTTCAGATCCAGTGAGACAAAGTATGGTGGAAAAATGAAAAAGATCTTGCGGCAAAGGCGCAGTCAAAACCTGCAGCTTGTCCATGTATAATCATATTATGTAAAGGTTGGAAAGACTCTCTTAATTAAACGCAGGTTTTGTCCCAAATGCTAACATGAAGACATACACTTTGGTGCTCGATCAATTACCGGATGAGGTACACCTGCTCGATTTGGGCACACACCGACGGAAGGACTTGCACCGTCCCGAGCATATTCACCAACCGTTTATGTTACAGTCACAAACCCACCGCTTTTGTTACTGTCACGAGCAAAAGGCGACGGACATTCTGCCTCCCTGGCAATTTGTCGAAATTTACCTAGTATCACAAGGACATTATGGACACCACACAAGATATCATAAGTGACGCCCAAATCTCTTACCTTATGCGCTTAGCCCGTCATGAGTTGAATGAACAGTACGGTATTCTTGATACCCTCTTAGATGAGGAACTTTATGATTGGAATGTCACGTTTGATAAGGTAAATATTACGTTGCGTTGCAAGGGTCGAATACGTGCTTCTCAGAGTGGAAAGGGAAAGACTCTTCCAGAAGCTGTAAAGGCAGCCATAGGCCGAGCTGTGAAAGACCGTCGATTTGGCTGGCCACTCGTTGCAGCTGAAGTTCCTTATACATACATCGAACTCTGGTTACAGCTCGGCAGTGAACGGATTGACAATAGTAGTTTAGCCAGCATTAAAAAAGAACTTAGTTTGGGAGTTGATGGTGTAGAGTTGCGTAACGGCGAGCATTACGCATATTATAAACCTTCTGTTGCGATAACAAGTAACATATCTACCCACGAACGGTTATTGAGGAAACTATGCGGAAAAGCCAAACTTCCGAGTGATGAATGGCGTAACCTGGCAACGACGATTCGGCGAACCCGATGGGTGCACTATGTTGAAACAATGAACGGAAACGGACACCTGCAACTTTATCGGCTTCGGAAGCGAGTTCCTAAACCTGTCAATAGAGAAAATCTCGAAGACAGTGTTCGTATGGCGGCTAAACGGTTGATGACTAGCCAAAGAGCCGATGGCACTTACAACTACATCTACGATGCTTACAAGGACGAAATGGACAATGAGCAATTCAATATGGTGCGCCTAGCCGGATGTACCTATGCCATTGCCTGTGCAGCCTCTAGCGTGAAAGAACCAGAACTTGCCGCCCAACTTGAAGCGAGCGCCGAACGTGCGTTGACTTTTTTATTTTCCCGCGCCCGACCAATATCCAATGAGGTTGACGGCAGCTTTATTGCGGAAAGCAATACTCGCCTGGGCAAAAAACGGGGAAAGTTGGGCACCATCGCTTTGACGTTGCTCGCGCTTCAGTTTGGAAGGTTTCCGATTGTTTACTCAAAAGAGCGTCAACATCTCGTCAGGGCTATCCTCTCAATGCAGAACGAAAACGGTTCCTTTCAGTGTTATGTACATAAGCCGAATAATGAAAACACTAACCAAAACTTCTTTCCAGGCGAGGCGCTCCTTGCGCTCTGTCATGAAGCCAAGAGAGACGGGGATCCTAGCTTCCTACAAGCGATATACCGTGCCTTTCCTTACTACCGAGAGCACTATCGAAAGCATCCCAGCACCGCCTTCATCCTCTGGCAATCCGATGCTTGGCGACTTTTCCACGAAATTGTATTCGAAGCAACATCCGGGCTTGGAGAGGAAATCTTCTCAACTGCACAGCAATTAGAGTTTGCGCACTTCGTCTTCGAACAGATCGATTGGCTTCTAAAATTTCAATATATACCGGAAAATTCGCCCTTTGAGGATTATATTGGAGGATTTCCCTACCCCAAGCGTCCGCGATACTCAACGGGGACCTATACGGAGGCAATCATACGGGCATGTGGTTTGGCTTACAAACTAGGGTATGCTGAAAAGTTCGAGCAGTACCGTGTTGCAGCACTTTACGGTTTGAGATTTCTATTCAGACTTCAAATCAGCCTGGATGAAACGTTCTTGTTCAAGCGGCCAGAGCTAGCAATAGGCGGTATCACAAGCCACCTTACATCTTTCTCAATTCGGAGCGACTACGATCAACATGCCATCACCGCATACCTAGCAGCCTTGGCAACACTCGATTTGGGTGAATTTTAGTTAGTACTTCAACCACCGGAATGATACCAGGGGATAAACTTCTACTTGCTTGTGTCAGGTAGTATTTTCAAGATGCACATTTTCAGAACTTCTCCATCAGTTCATCCCGCAAACTATTCAACAAAGAAAGAGAAATCGTGATGTATCAATAAGTATTTAAACTTTTGGAGTAAAAAAGGAGAATATCAATTAAGTAAAAATAACAAAATCAACGAAGCAATATTAATTCCATGACGAGATGTACATAAGGTACCTTGGGCCGCTCCTGAAGTGTTAGTCAACACTCTTACAC
>SDBS01004890.1_pt1 | contig 13113 bp, 11 predicted proteins | sample 2277091 | NCBI WGS metagenome assembly SDBS01 (sample SAMN10404972, study PRJNA504765) | marine sediment metagenome | isolation source: marine sediment core GS10_PC15, 163 cmbsf | place: Arctic Ocean: Southern Knipovich Ridge | collected 2010 | reverse complement strand
TCCGGGTTTAGGTGGTGTTGGTCTCATTGGTTATCCTCCTCAAAATACTTTTTTACATAGTCAAGTAAATCTTCTAAGCTCGTAAAAACACGAGTAGAAGGGTTTTCATTGTTTCTTCTGGTGGTATATCCATTTTCTAACTTATTTATTTCAAGTCTGTATCCATCTAACATCTCTCTCACCTCCCTCTCTTTGTGAAATTATCAGGACACTCAGATACCCATTTTTCAGCCACTTTCATTCTTTCGTCAACCGACAATAGAAAACCTTCCCCTGATGTTCCGCAAATAAAAGCACCATCCACCCTATTTCTTACATAAAATTTTGCATAATCTTGAATTAGTTCCAGGTTAAGTGATCTGTCCTGATTCATTGGTGTAAATGGGGCTGCGATAAAACCGTTGATTTTTTTCATATGTTTTAAATTTTAAATATTATTATTATTTGGTTACAGATTCCGTATCACTACTTACATGCTTACTATATATGGTTCTCTTTAATCTTTTCAATTTTGTCATTTTTTTTCTTCCGTATTGAAAGTCGAGGCAGGTAAGCCCTCTTTATTAAAAAGATTGCCTTCCGTATATGGTTTCCAATTATACCGGACAGCCACCGGATTTTTAATTTCTTTGTTATGTATGATAATATGTTTCCCTTTAATTCTTGCTTTTGCAGGTTTAAAGTTCCGGTCCGTCCCTGCAATCTCGAAGCCGGTGATCTTCTTATTATCTTTCGTAGCTAAACCTGTTCCACAATGGTCAAATGAGAGCCATATTTTACTTTTCCTGGTAAATAAACTTTTGTAAAGGGGCCCACTATAGGTGATATCGCGGTTATATGTTTGTGCCAGCGCCCAGAGGGCAAGTCTGTTTCCTACATCTTTCTTATTTTTTGGATGAACATCAGTGGGATGTCCAATATCACTGGTAACTGCCATTCCGCAACCTGGAATAATGTCCAGAAATCGTCTCTGACTATCTCTGAATTCCGGCCATGAATTCCTGGGTTCAATGCTTGATAGCTGTACATAAAGGAATGAAAAGTCTCCAATTCCCCATTTATCCCTCCAGTCGTTAACCAGCATTGGGAAGAGCTCATTGTGCACGGGAATATTCTCCGCGTTCGATTCACCCTGGTACCATATTACTCCCTTGATACCAAATGGAATTAGCGGAGCTATACCGGCATCAAAAAGATAGCTTGGTTCAAAGGGATGTCGTTGCAATGGATTATCGGTACCTTCAAGATTCTTTGAAGCCCGTTCCCTGCACCACTCTGAAACCAGATCGTTGTTCCGCCAGTCAGTTAACATATCCACCAACCAGGGATGTGATTCCAGGATTGTGCGACTTACCCATGATTCTGTGTTTGATCCACCTTTTGCATTATGGATTAAACCGATGGGTACACCAAGTTCATTATGTATCTTTTTTCCGAAATAGTAGGCTACGGCTGAAAATTCAGATGCTGTTTCAGTAGTACAGTTCTTCCACGGACCGAACTTATAAAATTCTCCCCGGTTGATTTTATTTAATTGTTCCTCTGAAAATGCAACATTTCCAGCCCATGCAATTGTTTTCATGTTGAACAGACGGATCTCCGGAAAATTCGCGTCAGGGAGTTCCACTGCTCCATTTTTTTCTGATTTCAATGGAAAAGCCATATTAGACTGGCCTGAGCAAAGCCAGACTTCACCTATAAGCACATCATTAAATTCTAATGTGGTTTTTCCGGAAATTATCAATGCATATGGTCCGCCGGCTGGCATTAATGGAAGTTCTATATCCCATTTACCATCAGTTCCAGTAGTACATTCAGCTGAATTTCTGCCCAGAATTACTATAATCTTCTCATTAAAATCTGCTGTCCCCCAAATTTTTATCGGCAGTTCCCTTTGAAGTACCATGTGATTTGAAAAAACACGAGCAACCTTAAGTCCGCCAAATTTACCGGTAATGACATTCTTCACTGTTTCGGCAATCACATTGGCTCCCTCAGCCAAAGGATGTACAGAATCAGGAAATAGATCTGGCCTTTTATAGAGTGGTGAGTGCAGGTCAATGATAGTCACTCCCTTATTGATAGCAACCTGCTCAATAGCCTCCTGAATTTCCCGGAAATATTCTCTTGTACCTGTTTTAAATCTTCTGTGCCAGGAAAAGATGGGGCTCAATCTACAGATCCAGACTTTCGGTTTCGGAGTGATTTCAATAGCGGAAAAAAGGTCGATCATGGCTTCGTAATCACGGATAAATTCATCGGAATAGTTTGGCCAGTTCCTGGGATCTGTATCATTCAAACCCAGATGAATAATTACGACATGAGGTGCAAAATTCACCGCTTCATGGAAAAGTTGTGTCTCCCAGTATGGTTTGTGTCCTTTCTTCAGCATGGTGGCACCACTGAATCCAAAATTAACAACCTCATAGTTGTTCCCAAGCATTTTCTGTAATTGGACCGGGTAGGCATACCATTCTCTGTTTTCAATTCCGGCACCATACGTCACGCTGTTACCAATACAGGCAACCCGGATTTTTTCTTCATATTCTGATTCATTTATTGGAAGGGTCTGTGAAAAACAAATTAAACGGGAACCAAAAAGAAGTATAATTCCTATAATAGTCTTAATCTTAGTTGTTTTCATTATATACCGGTATCTTTAATCCATATTTCCTTTTTCTCCATTGAAGATCTTTTAGCCGCCTGAATGATCTCGATCATGTGTTTTCCATACTCACCTGTAATTCGTGGTGCAGTATTTGTTTCAATTGATTTGGCAAATGCTTTCCATTCATTCACCAAAGCTTCATGTTCTGTTTGATCGGATACAGATTCCGGCAGATGTGTCCATTTTTCATTTTTCCCAATGTATACACCTTTAAACATATCCACATTGAGCATCCCATGTGTGCATGTTAACTCCGCCATGAATTTGGGCGTTCCTGTTTTATAGCCTGTACTGATGATTACTCCTGTTACACCGTTTTCGTATTGCATAAACAGCATTCCGGCATCATCAGCCTCTTGTTCGTAAAACTGTGTAGAAAGATTTGCCTTTATCCTTAAGACTTTGCTGTTAAACAACCAGGTTAAAAGATCAATATAGTGTATTCCAACAGTCATCAACATACCGCCACCGGTTGCAGGATCAAAGTGCCAGCTCTGCCGATTAGGGCTTTGCCAGTATTTTGCGATTGTACCCGTTCCGTAAACAATGTCGCCAAGTTCCCCCGATTCAATTATTGCTTCGGCAACAATGGATGAACGGATAAATTGCATAGACTGTCCGATCATCAGCTTTTTATTAGCTGATACAACTGCTTCAATAATACTGTCACACTCTTCAGGGTTTGTTGCCATTGGCTTTTCGAGTAGGATATGTTTTCCGGCGTTGGATGCATCAATCGCAATTTGGGTATGATAGTGATGTGGTGTGGCAATAACAACTGCATTTATATCTGTATTGCTCAGAAGGTTTTTATAATCAGTATATCCACGGATGTTAAATTTCTGTGTAAATTCCTTCAATTCATTTTTATCTCTCCTGCTGGCAGCAATAAGTTGTGTTGACGGGACATCGTTTATTGCCTTAGTATGACTTTCGCCGAAAAAACCCGCACCTATGATTCCTATTCCAAGCATAATTTTCTAAATTTTAAATCTATATTCAAAAACAGCATCTCTCATGGCATAAAAATTCTCCACCGGAATCAGTTCATGGAGGTTATGACTTGATGCAACAATATATCCCCCACCACGACCCAAAATATCCATATGTTTAATGACGTCAGCCTTTACTTCTTCAGGAGAGCCATCTTTAAGAACTGCATTGATATCAATATTGCCGCATAGGGTGATTTTGTCACCAAACTGTTTTTTTATCTCATAAATATCCTGGATACCGCCTGATGGATCAATAGGGTTAAGAACATCTACTCCCATTTCAATAAAATCGGGAAGAAGGGTATCTACTTTTCCGTCGATGTGAAAAAATACATATTTTCCATGATCACGTATTATCTTTATCTGCTCACGAATAAATGAAAATTCCAGCTTTTCTACCATTTCCCAGGATACCATTGGTCCGGTAGTGGTGATAATACCACTTCCAACTTTCATAATATCCATGGGATACTGAAGAAATACTTCCATTTCCCGGATACAATAATCATGGATTGTTTTGATCAGATCCATTACAAGGTCCGGATCCTCGATTGTATTCATCAGAAAGTCAGTATATCCCATAGCTGTCATAGCGGTAAAACCAGCTGTCTGTGTTCCGCATAATAACCCCATTCCGGCACCTTCAATAGCTTTGCAGGTTGCTTCAAGTTTTCGCTCAAGTTCACCAACATCAGGAAACCATAATTTATTGAAATGTTCTCGCTTCTTAATGGTACCATCCATGTAATGAAGTCTTCCATCCTGATCAGTAACCTCTTTCCGACCCACTCTCCAGACATGAGAAAAATAGAGCATGTCATTTCCCATCCTGATATTCAGCTCAACATTGTCTTCAACAGCCTGCTCGAATGGATGTAGGTTAAATGGGAGTTTTTTTCCCAGTATCTGGTTCACAATCTCCATATCAGGATCTATTTCAAGAAGTGGAATATCTGGCCGTTCAATGTGGTTTATGGCATCAATAATTCGTTGTTTATCAGGATTTCTCATTTACGTTGTTATTTGTTTGATAATACCTCATTAAGATCATTCCTGACATCCGAAACCCATTTCATTAGTGTAGCCTTCATGGATTCAGTTATTTCGGAATTCTCTCCTGAAATATCCACTGATTCAGATATATCTTCCAGTAAATCATATAACTGGAAGGTGATCCCATTATCGATTGAGATCAGCTTATATTGTTGGCCAATTAAGGCAAGTTGTTCATCATCAGATGTTGTTTGCTTTTTAAGCCGGTCGGGAAGAGGTGACAGGAAAGGAATAGGATTCTCTCTTTTTCCTCCATGTAACAAAACCGGAAAGATATTTTCTCCGTCAATTACTGAACTTTCTGCATTTTCTATATTTGCCATTGCCAGTAATGTGGGAAAGAAGTCACTCGTAGATACCGGAATATTTATATTGGCGGGTTTGGAGAACATGCCAGGCCATTCTAATATAGCTGGCACTCTAATTCCTCCCTCATATAGTTCGGCTTTTTTCCCGCGAAGTGGGCCTGCTGAATTATAATTATGAATATAGGATGGACCGTTATCGCTACAGAACCATACAATGGTATTGTCGGATATACCCCACTTTATCAAGGAATTACGGAGTATTCCTATCTGTTCATCCATGGCAGTTATACATCCATACCAGTGCTGTGCTTCAATAGACTGATCGGGATACATCTTCCTGTAGTCATTTCCTGCAACTATTGGAGTATGTGGGGCATGAAACCATATCACTGCAAAGAATGAATTCTCCTTAATACTTTGTTTCTTGATAAATTCAAGGGCTCTATCCATGATGATCCTGGAGTCATCTCCTATCAGATTCTCATCTTCAAACTGACCTGGCCCGGTCCAGTACAGGTTTTTCCAGGGAGCTCCTCCGGTCTGCTGTCCGGGTTCGATAGGAACGGTTTGCAGATGCCTGTAATCTTCACTACCATACTCTCCGCCAACATGGTAATATGGATTATACAGGGGCATCATTGATTCCGTACTGAAGCATTCGTCAAAACCATTTTTCCAGGGAGGAGAATAGGGTGATGGACCACCGGGAAATTCACTTTGGATAATTCTTTTGCTCAATCCGCCAACATGCCATTTCCCAAAGTGTCCGGTAGCATACCCATTCGATTTTAATACTTCTGCTATGGTAACTTCCTCCTCGGGTAAGGCATCCCTTCCGGCCCAGGTAATGCCCGTTCGGTAGGGGTGACGGCCAGTAAGACAACTTGCCCGGGTAGGAGAACAAACAGGTGCTGCAGAATAGAAGCGACTAAAACAAATTCCATTTGTAGCCATCTCATCCAGGTTTGGAGTTTTAACGATTGTGTTTCCCATGTATCCTACATCTCCATATCCAAGATCATCTGCCATAACCAGAATGATGTTGGGCAAGGATCCCTGTTGCCCTTGTTTTTCCACACGCTCACAGGAGGTATATATAAAGCTTAGTGCAACAAATAAATAGCTTAAACATTTCATTTTTTAGAATATTAGTTAAATATGTAGTTTAGATTAAATTTTGCAAGGCGGATTTGTACCCGCTGACCGTCAAAATCAAATTCACCCAACAAACCAATTGATCCGTCGGGAAGGATGGTCAGGCACGAATAGTCAAAAGACTCAGATTGAAAAAGCCTGGATACAGGCCAGGTTCTGCCATCGTCATAACTCAAGTAAAAGGTTCCTTTTCCTCTGTGATTATTTTTTGTACGTTCCGTTGATCCGGAATAGATCAGAATTCCTGGGTTATTTCCTTCTTTAAATCTGTATCTCAGGATACTGGCCATGCATCCGGAGTCCTTCAACCCAGGTTCATCTTTAAGATTGCTCCATGTCTGCCCACCATCATTGCTTATTGCGACTTTACGCATCCCATTACGCGGAGATACCCTGCAGTTCATCATGACCGATCCATTTTCGAGTTCAACTACCTGCAATTCGTTGCCATAGGTATTTTCATTGTTCGGTGCGATCTCCCCCGCATTCCAGCTTTTTCCGTTATCATCTGAAAATAGCGTATATTCATTATACACACGCTGCCCGTTTTTTACAGTAAGGTCGGACATAGGAATGATCACTCTTCCTTTGTAAGCACCTTTTTGCAGAGTAATGCCAATGCCAGGACCGGATATGGCGGCAACGGTAAACTCAGAAAGTTTTGCCATCCGTGTAATATCTACGGGTTTTGTCCATGTTATACCATCATCATAACTCCTTATCAGATAAACACGTTCCACCTTTTTGCCTTTATAACCGGGTTCACACATTCTTATTTTACCGTTTTCAAGCTCTCTTGTGTGGCAGTCTGCCGGAAATTTTATATAAATCAGCAGAACATCCCCGTTATTTGCCTGAACCAATACCGGATTCATGCAACATTTGTCTCCATCTTCGGCAATAACTCTCGGAGGTTCCCATGATCTTCCACCATTTGTACTTCTACGCAGGACAAGATCGTTTTCTGCATGGTCAGAATTTTTTCCTACACGCCCTTCAGCCACAGCCAATACAACTCCATTACGTGTTGAAATAATGGAAGGTATACGATAGTTATGGTATCCCATTCCATCCGTCATAGGTTCGAAAACTATTGTTTCATTGTAAAAAGGCTTTCTCTCTTCAGGTTTAGTATATTGAAATTTCATACTCGAAGGACATTCTGTGGCTACATTTTTATGCAGTTCTTTAATTTTTGCACATAATCTGTTATAGAATTCAGGGTATATGCTTTTAATATCCTGCAACTGACCGGGATCTTTTGCAATATTGTACAGTTTAAAGTCTGTTAGATTTGCCTGTTTAATAATATTCACATAACTGGTGTCAAAGCGCCCCTGAGGCTTTGACTGGTCCCAGTCGGCAGTGATGATCCACTTTCCTTCCCGCAGTACAGACCTGGGGCTGTTGTCACGTGGAGAATAAAAGTGCCAGTGCAAGGGTTTTTGCGATCGATCGATGGATTTTCCCTGCAGAACAGGTAAAACACTGATCCCGTCAATTGTCCTGTCGGCAGGCATTGGGATCCCGGTAATATCGCATATGGTCGGTAGCAAATCAATTTGTCCCATTTCCTGTGTGATTGTCGTATCCGGTTTGACAATGCCTTTCCAGAAAAATATAGAAGGTTGTCTGATACCGCCTTCGAGAAGCCACCTTTTTCTTCCCCTAAAGATCCCTGTTTCCCCAACAGACTGTAATCTTCCCTGGATTTTCCTATTCGTATCCGGACCATTATCAGATGTAAACAGTATAATAGTATTGTCCAAAATCTGTTCTTCCTTCAAAGCCTTAAGGATTTTACCAATAGCCTGGTCCATGTTTTCAATGCAGCCATAATATTCTGCTTGGCCAAGGCCATTTTTTCCGGTTCCTTCAAGTAAAGGAATTTCTCCATCCCTAATCTTTTTAAGATATTTATTTTTGATTTCATCAGGTGCATCACAAATAACATGAGGTTCATGAAATGCCAGATACAGGAAAAACGGATGATTAATTTTTCTATTTTTAATCCATTGGATGGCTTTCCTAGCAACAATTCCTGATGAAAATTCGGGGTTTGTTTCTGTACCAATCTGACCTGCCGGTTTTCCATTATCAAAATAATTATTCGGATTACGATGGGAAGGTTCTGACTGAACAGGAGTGCAGAACCAATAGTCGAAGCCCTGATCATCAGGGTCAGAGTGGTTTCCTGAACGAAAACTATTATTCAGATGCCATTTCCCGATCACAGCGGTTTGATATCCTACACGTTTCAAAAGTTCAGCAATGGTAATTTCCTCTGTAGGGAGATGAATGTCGCTAAAAGGTTTTTTATAATCCTCTTTTATCCAGTCATGAACACCTGTTCTTGTTGGAGTTCTTCCTGTCAGGAGCCCTGCTCGTGAAGGTGAACACATTGAAGAAGCAGAGTAAAAATCAGTTAATACAGCCCCTTCCTTCGCAAGTTTATCAAGATTGGGAGTTTCAATATAAGAATTCGAATTATTCCATTTCACATCCCCATAGCCCAAGTCATCAGCCAGCAGGATGATTATGTTTGGTCTGCTATTTGAGGGATTACCAATACTCTTTACTTGGGCATTAATCGGGGCAATGAATAAAGCGAATAATACAATTATCCAGGTTTGAAATATTTTTATAATTTTCTTCATTGTTGGTAGCATTTATTCTGGAATTATAACATGTCTTTGTTCAATATTGTTCTCAACAATATTTGTACTTATGGTTTCGATAATTTCAGGATTCTCTGCTGCTACATCGTGTTGTTCAGAAATACCAAAGGTCTCATGAATATCATAGAGTTCCATATCACCATTGGCAGTAATAACAGCCTTCCATCTTCCCCAGCGCACGAATTGTCTGTATTTCTTATCAATGGGTATATGGGCTGACAGATCCTGTTTTACTTCTTCGTATTCAGGATTCCCTGCCAGATTGGTCCATTCTTCAGGATCTTCCTGCAGGTTATAAAGTTCTTCACTGCCATCGAAATAATGTATGTAACGCCATTGTTTTGTAAAGACACTGTGTGAGCCCCGTCCGACGGATGCAACCACTGCCTCGTTCCATTTGCTTTCGGGCTCTTTAACAAGGGGCAGAAGGCTTTGTCCCTCTAATTCCTTTTTCACAGGCAATCCGCAAATGTCGATAAGGGTAGGATAGATGTCAAGCAGGCTTACCGGGGCAGGGCAGGAGGAACCTTTCATGAAACCTTCCGAAGTATTGTTTTTTGGCGGAACAATGATGAACGGCACCTTGAGGGATGCCTTCCATGGATCATGTTTTCCCCAATGTTCCTTCTGGCCCAGGGACCAGCCATGGTCGCTCCACAGGATAATCCATGTATTGTCTGCATAGGGACTGTTATCCAGAGCATGTAATACCTTTCCGATTTGGGCATCGGCAAATGTAATGGTTGCCAGGTAGGCAGTAACTCCTTCATGCCACTGCTTATATTTTATTACCGTTTTATGGGTTCCTGCCGACCAGGCCGCATGTGCAAAATCAATCCCAGGTTGTGGTACATCATCCAGATCACCGGCGATGGTTGGTGGAAGGTTGATTTTTTCCGGGTCGTACATATCAAAATATTTGCGTGGAACGAAAAAGGGTTGATGGGGTTTATAAAAACCGACAGCAAGGAAAAACGGTTTTTCCTGATCTTTTCCGAGTTGGCCTACCGCCCATTCTGCTATCTCACCATCTGGCATATCTATGTCTTCAATATCCAGGGGACCCCAGTCAAATGAATTATAGGTCATCGTCGGCCGGTCGATCAGTGAGAGTCCACCATTCATCGGCAAGCTGCAATTCAGCCTGCTGATCACCCTTGTAGGGTCCATTCCCTCGGTAAGCAGTTCCTCACTTGTAAAAGGTGATCCGACGATGCCGCAATCCGGACCGTATTCATCCCAGTTGTCTTCCACCACCATTCCCAGGGCATGGTTGATTTTACCGGCTCCCATGACATGGTAATTATTATCCCGGAAGTAACGGGGCAGGGAGACTGCATCTGGAACATAGTCTATATAGGTTCCCCGGTTTGTGTAGACCCCGGTAGTTTCAGGGCGCATCCCGGTAAGAATTGCAGCCCGGGAGGGACCGCAGATTGGGGATACGCAATGGGCGTTTGTAAAATATATTCCCTGGCTTGCCAACCTGTCCATATTCGGAGTAATGGCATCGGGATGGCCATCAAGGTAGGTAGCCCAGTCTGCCATGTCATCCACAGCAATGAACAGCACATTCGGTTTTTGCTCCGCCTCCGAGCAGCAGACAAACAGGGGAATAAACAGGAGAATCAGAATATAACTTTGTAATCTTTTCATTTTCAGTATATTATTCGGTTAATAGTTTTGAGATTGGAATCAGTATGGATCTGATATCCTTGTAATGGTTGGCTTCATAAAAGAGGCAGATTGTTTCTGCATCCACCTGTATCAATGCTGAATAGGCAAAATAACCATCTACGGGTTGATGCTTAACAGGCCAGCTTTGACCTTCATCATCAGAGACATAAATATAGCCGTCTTTTCGTCCCCCGGGAGATAAAGTAATATGGCTAAACAAATAAAAATGCATACATTTTAAAATAAATAATTAATAGCTTAAATAGCTACATTAAGTTCTTTGACATATTGGTTTATAATGTTAACATATTGAGCAATCAAGTTTAAAGATAGCTTTGTGACAAGATGTATGTAATTTTCATCTTTATCATCAAGATATAAGGTTTTTACACGATTAAAATCTTTGAGATAATGATCGACAGCCATTATGGTATGATTAGTCTCTTTTGCAGCCATTATAGGGTCTTTTTTTTCGACTACACACTTGTAAATTATTTGATATTTGTGTGTTAGACATGACCCCATATCCTGCAAATTGCCAGGGTGTGGTAGATTTACATTATGCTTTTCCTCATACGCTTTTCTAGTAATCGATGCGGAAGAATAGTTTATGGCAAGCAGAAGACCTACATCTCTCATCGAAAGCAGAGCGTCTTGAGAATAAGCTTCTTTCAGTATTCTGGCAACTACATTTTGTCGGTGTTCTTGTGTTTTTAACCCATTTTTAAGTTTAGAAATATCATCATCACTAACTAAAGTAAGAATGACCGGGACAAGTTTCATGTTATGCGAGTCGGCCCTGGTGTTTTTATGAATGGCATTCCAAAGCACTTGTCCCGGCTTTATAGAGTTAATATCCCTATTGTTCTCTTGAAAGATTTTGATTAATTCATCAGCAATAAAGCTGCGAACATTTGGTCCAAAAGATTTAGTAAACTCCGTTTTAAAGAAATTCTCAATAGCTGGTTTCAAAAACCGTTTATGAGCTGAACTATAGTGATTAAATGCAGATGAAATTGGTAACATATCATATTTTTCTATTGGTTTAACACTCTTTTTTTTAATAATGTCTCAAGTTCGTGTTTGCGAGAAGGAACTATAATTGAGTGGGCTTTGATGTCAATATACTCTTCTGCCAACCGTTTTGATATTTTGGTCAGAAAAGCAATGGTATGTACATCATACCCGTCTTTCATAAGTGCCACAACTTGCTTAAACTTATGCACATAGTTGTTTATCGCTTTTACACTATGATTAGTTTTGCGGGCAATCTCTGTATATTCACTTCCTTTAACCCATTCCTTCACAATTAAGGAGCGATGAGAGAGTGTCCGTCCCATATCCTTAATCGTGGAACGGAGTGGGACAAAGATGTTTTGCTCCCTTAAATCTTTTAAATCACGCACGATGGTTCTCTCTCCACAGCAGAATATGCGGTTGGCAATATCTTCAACTGTAAGCAGTCCGCCTTGCATAAAGGCTTCATTGCAGATGCGGCTTAACCGGTGTTGCCTAAGGGCAACAATACCATTGTTCTCTTTTATGGGCAGGTCTTCCTTATCATCATTAATGGTCAAAGTAACACTAACCTTTGTTGCCTCTGTTAACTTTTTAGCTGGCGAATCTTCAACAGAGATAACAATGAATTTAGCTTTACCCGGAGCCAGTTCCTGAGAGCAATCAAAGAAATCACCATAAACCTTATGAACGGTATCCAATACGGCTTTTGCCTCAAAAGAAGAACAGTTCATGCCATTAATAATATCGTTAATAAATTGATTGTCTAAACTCTTTGTTTCAAGACGAGACCATTTTTGAAGTGATGAATTATTAATCATAGTAATAAAAATAAAGTGAATAAAATAGAGATGACCACCTCCGTTCAAGGCGGCTCTCGATGGAGATGCTTTCCGGTCGGGCTACGCCCTCCCTCCAAGCATCTCCATCGAGAAAGAATCGATACAAACATTATAAAACAATACGTCAAAGAACAAATATAGTCTAAACATATCTTTAAGCCAGATGGCACAAAGATAGCGGTTTAAAACCGCTAGGCGGGTATGACATGCATTTAGAAATTTGCTTTTTGCTTATCTCCTTTCTTCAAACTTTTTCAAACCGGCATCCAGAAAATCGATATATTCACTGATGTTCAGGTTATAAGACATTGGAGGGACAAGGACATTCTCATCAAAATCAAGAATAACGTAGTAGGGTTGTGAATTTATTTTGAACCGGGAAATTTGAAAATCGGCATTCTTTTTACCAATGGTCTTTTTTATCTTTCCGTCGTATCCGGAAGTAATCCATTCATCCTCAGGCAACTTTGTCCGGTCGTCAACATACAGAGCAATAATTACAAAATTCTCTTTTAATCTTTTCAGTACATCAGGATCAGACCACACTTTAGCTTCCACTTCTTTGCAATTGCTACAGGCATGACCTTTGAAATCAAGAAACACCGGTTTGTTTAATGCTTTTGCACATGCAAGACCCTGCCGGTAATCAAAATATCCTGTTAATCCGTAAGGCAAATGCAGGAAATCAGCATATTTTGGATTCTCACATAATATATTTGG
>SDBS01004889.1_pt1 | contig 13113 bp, 13 predicted proteins | sample 2277091 | NCBI WGS metagenome assembly SDBS01 (sample SAMN10404972, study PRJNA504765) | marine sediment metagenome | isolation source: marine sediment core GS10_PC15, 163 cmbsf | place: Arctic Ocean: Southern Knipovich Ridge | collected 2010 | reverse complement strand
TTCAAACAATTCTTTATATTGCTCGTACTTTCCTTCTGACGTGAGAACTTCATCGAGCGTTTTTTCAAAATTATCAATAAATGTCATTTGTTTTTTAACAGACATATTGCAACCTTTAGCTTTCTTCTCAAGAAACGCGATACAGCTGTTGAATTCATTCCACAACTTTAATGATGGTGAAGAACTTTCGAGGCCATTCTTAACATAATCATTTATATGCCCAATACGTTTTGGTTTAAAACCAAAATAGCCTTCAATCGTAATGCCTTCTTTAGATGTTTCTAATTAGGATTATAGCTGAGGAAGCTTAAGGTTTTCTTAAGAGCGCTCTATTTATTCGTTTTTTTCTCTGTACACGACAATTTTTTAAATATTAACTGATATTTTACATTTAAAAGCGCCGAAGGCGCGACATAAGATAGCCCAGGCCGTGAGGCCTGGGAATAATTAATCCCACATAAATTGAGGTCTGAAAGACCGACATAAAATTGATTATGGCATCACCTTTTATGTCGGTCTTTCAGACCTCCAACCTCTGCTTTTAACAGTTTTCCCAGGCCTCACGGCCTGGGCTATCTTATGTCGCACCTTCGGCGCTTATTTTTAGAACCTATTTAAGCTCTATGTGAAAAACTGTCGTGTACAGAACGTTTTTTTCATTGTCATCTCGCGACTAGACCACGGGATCTAATAAAAACAATGAGTTATGCCAATGATCAACATGATTATTATAGGACACATCCTATAATAATCTTGATTATTATAGGATGTGTCCTATAATAATCAAAGAACGTATCGAACGGAGACTTAAAGCTATGGACCGACTTTACAATAACATTATTATCGATCATTTCGAACATGACGAGCAAATGCTTTTTCTTGCTGGTCCTAGACAAGTTGGCAAAACGACTACAAGCATGGTCGCTAAGCAACTTACGCCTAATTTTTATTATTTTACGTGGGATGACTACGATCACAGAAACGCCATTATAAATGGACAAACAAAAATTGCAGAACTATCCAATCTTAACTCACTCCAAAAAAATGAAAAGATCGTCATCGTTTTTGATGAAATTCATAAATTTAGTGACTGGAAAAATTTTCTAAAAGGATTTTACGATTTATATAAGGATCGCACACAAATTATTGTAACTGGTAGCTCGCGATTAGATATTTTTAAATCAGGCGGTGATAGTTTAATGGGGCGTTATTTTTTACATCGCATGCATCCGCTTTCTATTAACGAACAGCTAAGAACAAATATTCCAAACGAAGAAATTAATCAGCCTAAAGAAATCACGGATGATGATTTTTTTAACCTAATAAACTTTGGCGGCTTTCCAAAGCCTTTCTTGCAACATGATATAAAGTTTTATAACAAATGGCAAAGACTACGCCAGCAGCAATTATTCCGAGAAGATATTCGCGACTTAAGTAAAATTCATGATATTGCACGGCTAGAAATACTTGCTGAACTATTAAAGCACCAAGCCTCCAAACAAACAAACTACACGGAACTGGCTAAAAAAATTCGTGTTTCAGTCGATACAATTTCAAGATGGATTGAAATTCTCGAGTCATTTTATTTTTGTTTTACAATTCGACCATGGACAAAGAACATTACACGCTCATTACTTAAGGAACCTAAAATTTATTTATGGGATTGGTCAACAATCAAAGACGAAGGTGCAAAATTAGAAAACTTTGTTGCTTCTCATTTATTAAAAGCTGTTCATTTTTGGACTGACCAAGGTCTTGGTGAATATAAACTACATTATCTGCGTGATTTGGAAAAAAGAGAAGTTGATTTTCTTGTTGTTAAAAATGGCGATCCTTGGTTTTTAGTTGAAGTTAAAAAATCTAACAATCATCGAATCAATAAAAACTTAGAAATTTTTCAGAAACAAACCAAAGCTCCGCATGCTTTTCAAGTAAGCTTTGAAGCTGATTATGTTGATAATGACTGCTTTAAATATCACGACCCAATCATTGTGCCAGCTAAAACTTTTTTGTCTCAGCTGGTTTAATGGTAAATCATATGACTACGGTTGTTTTTCGCCACCTATCAACCTAAAAACCTTGTTTTAAATCACTAAACCTCAGCCAAATGGCCTTTGGTTTCAAGCCAGGCTTTGCGGTCGGAGGCACGTTTTTTGGCGAGCAGCATATCCATATCTTTCATCGTTTCTTTTTCATCATCGAGTGTAAGCTGCATGAGTCGGCGGGTTTCTCGTGCCATCGTTGTTTCGCGCAATTGTAACGGATTCATTTCGCCCAACCCTTTAAATCGCTGTACGTTGACTTTTCCTTTTTTCTTTTCTTTTTCGATGCGCTCTAAAATCACATCTTTTTCTTCATCGTCCAATGCGTAATAAACTTCTTTGCCAATATCAATACGATAAAGCGGCGGCATCGAAACATAGATATGACCTGCCGAAACCAATTCACGAAAATGTTTTACAAATAACGCACATAGTAAAGTTGCGATATGTAATCCGTCAGAATCGGCATCGGCTAAAATACAAATTTTCCCATAACGCAATCCACTTAAATCAGGTGAGCCTGGATCAATACCTAAAGCAATTGCAACATCATGCACTGTTTGTGATGCTAACACTTGCGACGAATCAACTTCCCATGTATTTAAAATCTTTCCACGCAATGGCATGATCGCTTGAAAAGATCGGTCGCGTGCTTGTTTTGCAGAGCCACCGGCCGAATCACCTTCAACTAAAAACAATTCTGTCTTTGCAAGATCTTGCGATGAACAGTCCGCTAATTTTCCGGGTAACGCTGGGCCTGATGTAATTTTCTTACGCGCCACTTTTTTTGTTGCGCGCAAACGTTTATTCGCATTACCTATGACAAGCTCGGCAATCGATTCGCCAAGCTGTACATGTTGGTTTAACCACAAACTAAAAGCATCTTTTGTTGCGCTGGAAATAAACGTCGAACATTCGCGTGATGTTAACCGTTCTTTTGTTTGTCCTGAAAAATGTGGATTATGCATTTTTACCGATAAAACGTAACTGCATTGCTCCCAAACATCTTCAGGCGAAAGCTTAACACCGCGCGGCAATAAATCACGAAATTCACAAAACTCGCGCATTGCCTCTAAAAGTCCGGCACGAAATCCTGAAACATGAGAACCACCTTGCACTGTCGGAATTAAATTCACATAACTTTCAGTTAACATTGCATCTTTTTCAGGAATCCACAGTACCGCCCAATCAACGGATTGCTGATCAACCGTACGAGATCCCATAAATGGCGAATCAGGCAAACGATCAACATCACCCAACTCATCCAACAAATAATTTTCTAATCCATTTTCATAAAACCATTCTGCTTTCTCACCGGTCAGTTCATTTTCAAAAATCATCTTTAAACCAGAACAAAGCACGGCTTTTGCACGCATCATATGCTTAAGTCGAGAAACGGTAAATTTTACGGAATCAAAATATTGTGGATCCGGCCAAAAACGAATCGTTGTCCCCGTATTACGTTTTCCAACTTCGCCGACAACAACAAGTTTGCCCGTTTTTTCACTTTGCAAAAATGACATTTCATAAATTTTTCCATCGCGCTTAATTTCAACTTCTAATCGCGATGAAAGCGCATTAACAACCGACACACCAACGCCATGCAAACCACCAGAATATTGATATGCTTTATTTGAAAATTTTCCGCCAGCATGTAATCGCGTTAAAATTAATTCAACGCCTGTGATTTTTTCTTCGGGATGTTTATCAACCGGCATGCCACGACCATCATCAAAAACTTCAACTGAACCATCTTTATATAAAATTAATTTAATGGTAGTTGCAAAACCTGCAATCGCCTCATCGACACTATTATCAATAACTTCTTGCGCAAGATGATCAGGACGATGTGTTTCAGTATACATGCCCGGCCGACGTTTAACGGGGTCTAATCCCGTTAAGACTTCAATATCTTTTGCGCTGTAGTTTGTTGTCATGTTCTATTTATTTTTCCATAATGTTTTATAGTTAAGTTCAAGCCACTGTAATCCAATAATTGTTGGCGCATTATTTATCATGCCATTTCGCACCATCTCAAAAGCTTCATATATATCAACAACATGCACTAAAATATCTTCGCTTTCATGATCAAGCCCATGAATACCTGATGCAGTAGTCGAATCAACCTTACCACAATAAAGCGAAACTCTTTCAGTACAGCCGCCCGGACTTACCCAATAATGACAAATCGGCGTTAAGTCTGTCAATTGAACTCCTGCTTCTTCTGCTGATTCACGATGAATTAACTCCTCTTGTGTTTCATTTTCTTCCAACACGCCTGCGACTACTTCCAACAACCAAGGGCTTCGCTCATCCTTCATTGCGCCAATTCGAAATTGCTCAATTAAAACAACCTTTTTTCGCTCGGGATCATATGGCAATACAGCAGCAACTTGACCTCGCTCAAAAAGCTCACGCTCTACTGCCTCGCCTTTTCCACCTTCAAATAATTCATATCGAACTTTATATTTATCAACTCGAAAAAAATCTTGATAAACTTTTTCTTTTGATAGTATTTCAACGTCTTTATCTGCTTTTCTATCTCGCATGTTTAACCTTAAAACCGTAGTGGAGTGTAATTGCAAAATAGGATATCATACCTTATTGAAGTTGTCTTATAGGACATTAATTATTATATGTTGAAAAAATTCTTCATTTCGATCATTATATTATTTCCAATCCCGCTATTCGCATCATCAACTTTTCTATATTGCCAAACAAAAACCCCAAGCTATGTCTATTTAGGCTATTCAATGGCAAAAGTTATTGAAGATTGTGGCACCCCTATTAGCAAAACTCAAAAAATGATTTATCCGATTAAAGAACAGAAAGTCGATCAATGGACCTATGATTACCGACCAAATTCTGGCTTTACACAAGGCAAAATAATTGGCCAAAAAAACGCGCTTGTTATAAATTTCTCTGATAAAAAAATTCTAAATATTTATGTTTTAAACAAAGAAGTCAAACAAACAAATTATTGTAATCCAAAAGTTTCGATCAGCATTGGTGACTCGATGCAACAAGTCGGACAGGTTTGTTATTATCCAAGCTCGACTAAGAACACAACCTTAAAAACTGTTTTGCCGAGGGTAAATCAAATCACTCTTACAATTCAGCCAGCAGCAGGTATACCAGCCCAAAAACTTTATTTTGTAGATGATAAATTAATAAAAATTGGCGATTAACCTCGAAAATTATCAGTCATTTTTGGAAGCACTGCTTTAGAACGTAAAAAGGCGGCTAGAAGCCGCCTTTTTTAGTTAGATTACAGATTACGCTGCGCTTTCCTCAACCGCAATTTCTTCTGAAATAAACACCGGCAAAAATTCTTCCAACATTTGTGGTGGATTTCGCTCAGCACCTTTTAAAAACTCAGCCAATTCATGATGACCAGAGTCTGATGCTAAATTTGCGGGTGTAAAACCTTCGCAGTTTCGCAAATAAGGCAAACTACCTACTGTCATCAAATAATGACAAAGCGCCACATGGCCCGATTTTGCTGCAATATGTATGAGCGTTGAATTGCTCTTGTCAGGATTTCTAGAATTGAGTTTGGCTCTTAAATCATAATGCTCAGAAACAAGCTGCTTAACTTCATCCAAACGACCCTCTTCTACTGCCTTGTGCAATGCCTTTTCATAGGCTGATAATTCAGGATATTCAATCATATTGGTATTCTCCATTTTATTTAATCCATGGACTATTTATAGCTTGTGAACCTTAAGGTTTTCTTAAGGATTGAAAATAATTGAAGTTTTTTAGGCATGCTAACTATTTGATTCTATTCAAAAAATACATTTTTCCTCGGGAAGCCATTGAGAACAAGCCTAATTTGATACTATTATCGGGCTTATTACTCATTTACGAGCAACATACGAATGAATGACATATTCTTTTCATCCGCTTCTTTCAAGGCTCTTCCTGCAATTTGGAACTTCTTATTCTCTGACATAATAGGCCTTATTTTTTTCAGTGCTTCTGGTATTTCCGGATGAAAGAAAGAAACGCCTGATGCTGGATAATTTTTAGGAAGCGAAACTGTCCCACCTTGCTGATGACATTGTACTATTGCCAACTGGTATGCGGGACCTACCGACTCTTTTAAATAAGGATTACAATGCAAAACACTCAAAAGCAACTCGGCGAGTTCACATTTTTCAGGCTTTTGACTGGGCGATTGATTACGCGGCAAAAACATCACTCCCTCCTTATTTTTATTAGTTTGTTCGTATCAATCTAAATCTGGTACTCCCTAGGGGACTCGAACCCCTGTTTTCGCCGTGAGAGGGCGATGTCCTAGACCACTAGACGAAGGGAGCACATTAAAACTTAAATTCGTGCGATAAGCATTAGCTGCCATAGCAATTTCGCGCTATTATATTCTTTTTTGAAAGATTATCTAGGAAAGGATGTCAAAAATTAACTCGCTAAAGCGCATATTGAATTGCAAGATTCCACACAAAAAGAAAAAAACATCAAGCGGCAAAATTATTTCTGCTCAAAATCACCACCTTTTAAATAAAATGATTCCACCCAATCCGCTTCAAATTCTTTATCAACTTCAAGATGCCGAATTTAAAGCTTTTTTAGTCGGCGGAGGAATACGCGACTTATTGCTCGGTTTTCGCCCAAAAGATTTTGATATTGCAACGAACGCTTCATTAAATCAAGTTAGAAGGTTATTTAGAAATTGCAGACTCATTGGTCGCCGATTTCGCATCGCTCACGTTTATTTTCATCGCGAAATTATTGAGGTCAGCGCGTTCCCAACGGAAGAAAAAGCTTCAACAAAACAAACAAGCGCCCCTAAAGAATACGGGAAAATTGAAGATGATGCCAAGCGTCGTGACTTCACTATAAATGCATTATATTACGATCCTCATACCGGAGATTTGTACGATTTTTATACTGGCTTTAAAGACCTACAAGGCAAAACGCTTCGCATGATCGGCAACGCAAAATCACGCTATCAAGAAGATCCCGTTCGCATGTTACGAGCTGCTCGATTTGCAGGAAAACTTGGATTTTCAATTGCATCAGATACGGAGCGCCCAATAAAAAAATTGGCACACTTGCTTCAAGATATTCCGTCAGCAAGATTGTTTGACGAAGTACTAAAACTGTTTTATTCGGGACATGCTGTTGACGTTATTGCTCAACTCAGACGACTCAATTTATTGAAAGAATTATTTCCAAGAACCGATAAATTGCTCAATTCAAAAACAGATACTGACGCTGAACAACTCATCTTCAATCTATTAAAAAATACCGATGCTCGCATTGCGTCGGGCAAATCAGTGGCTCCAACATTTCTCTTTGCTGTATTTCTTTGGCATCCACTGATGGAAACAATAAATTCTCATCATAATGAAGAGCCTCCTAGTTTAATTTATTATCAGTCAACTAAGTCTGTGATCAGCGAGCAAATAAAAAGAACTTCGCTTCCAAAACGAATTACAACGGGCATTCTAGAAATTTGGGCTTTACAGCAGCGGCTTGAACAACGTCGTCCAAAACATATTCTCCAAACACTCCGGCACCCTCGCTTTAGAGCTGCGTATGATTTATTGCTATTGAGATCTAAAACTGAGCAAAATTTAAGAAAAAATGCCAGCTGGTGGACAAAAATACAAACGCTTAATGAGGAAGAGCAGCTGAACCTAATTGACGAACTACCTATTCAAAATCAAAAACGACGAAAAAAAAGTAAACACTAGTTTTGCCAAAACGAAATAATGTATGGGCAGGTCACGAGCTGAAGAAAAAATAGAAATTAGAAACTCGCATCTTGAAGTCTGATGGGTATATAATACACTCAACATCATCAAGGGAGGAAACATGCGAATTTTTAACAAAGTTTTTCAAGCCATGGTTATTACTGGCGTCATTCTGGGATTTGCAAGCTGCAGTTACGGATATACTGGTACACTTTTACATCCCATAAAATGGAAAGGTGAAAAATGGGAATATTTGGTTGAACACCCTACTGGAAAAAATCATGTTGATCCTGCTCTTTTTGAAGAAATATTAGATACCGCTGGCCAACATGGCTGGCGACTTGTGAGCGTTTCTTCGGCATACCATTTTTATACATTTTATTTTGAACGACCACTCTTACCACACAAAGTTGATGCGCATCGTGCGCGCCTTCAGCGAAATAAAAACTTCCGTGCAAACGAAGAAGGCTCTCAACGTAATACGATCCACACAGCCGTCAAAAAAGAGAATACACGGCGCGCCGCTGAAAAGACCACAAGAGAAAAGCAAGCAGCAGAAAAACAAACAACGAGCCAAATTACCACCAGCCCAGCACCGGCTGCAAGTCCAGCTAAAGCAACAGCGAAAGGACAAAACGTACAAACTAGCAGTCAATCATTAATATCAAAACTAAAAGCCAAATTTACAAAATAAATTTCAATAATAACTTTATTACGCAGGAGAATTAACATGTCTAGTTTCGCCGGGTCAGACGTTTGGAAAAATTTATCCGAGCATCATAACCAAATAACAAAAAAATCTTTACAACAACTATTCGCCGAAGATCCCAAGCGTTTTGAGCGCTACTCTCTTAAAGGCGCCGGCATTTTTGTTGACTATTCGAAAAACCAATTTACTGATGAAACGCTTTCTCATTTAATTCAACTTGCAGAAGCCGCCAAACTGCATGAAAAAACGAATGCTATGTTTTCAGGGAAAAAAATAAATATCACCGAACATCGAGCGGTTTTACACACAGCACTTCGCAACCCTAAAAATACTTCCCTTATTGTCGACGGCAATGATGTCATGCCGCAAATTCAAACAGTACTCCAAAAAATGCGAACGTTTTCTAATAAAGTTCGCAATGGTGATTGGACGGGATTTTCAGACAAACCTATTACTGATGTTGTCAATATTGGCATTGGTGGTTCAGACCTAGGCCCAAAAATGGTATGTCATGCCCTGAAGAAATATAGCAAACCCAATTTGCATGTGCACTTTGTTTCAAACATTGATGGCACTCAGATTGTTGAGACATTGAAAAACCTCAACCCAGAAACAACTTTATTTATCATCGCATCAAAAACTTTTACAACCCTTGAAACGCTTACTAACGCCAAAACTGCTCGAAAATGGCTGCTTGATGCCGCACAAGATAACAAGGCTGTTGCAAAACATTTTGTTGCTGTCTCAACAGCAGCTGAAAAAGTATCGAACTTTGGTATTGATACAGAAAATATGTTTGAATTTTGGGATTGGGTCGGCGGTCGATATTCCGTTTGGTCAGCCATTGGATTATCCGTTACAATTTATGTTGGCATGGATAACTTTGAAGCTTTTCTTGCTGGCGCTCATGAGATGGATGAACATTTTCGTCGCGCCGATTATTCAAAAAACTTGCCCATTATTTTAGGTTTACTAGGCATTTGGTATCGAAACTTTTTTGGCACAAGCTCAGAAGCGATCATTCCTTACGACCATTACCTACAGTATTTTATGGCCTATCTGCAACAGATGGATATGGAAAGCAACGGAAAAGCCGTCATGCTAGATGGTAATTCTGTCATGAGCCAAACAGGCCCCGTAATATGGGGTGGTGTTGGCACTGACACACAACATTCGTTTCATCAACTGCTTCATCAAGGAACAAACATTATTCCGATTGATTTTATCATTCCTCTTAATAGTTTAAATCCTATTGGCGATCATCATAAAATACTCTATGCAAATTGTCTTGCGCAATCCCAAGCACTTCTTCAAGGAAAAACATTAGAACAAGCATTTCATGAATTGCTTGAGAAAGGCTTATCTGAAGAAGAAGCAAAAAGCCTTGCGCCACACAAAGTGATGTTAGGCAATCGACCATCAAATACCATTATCCTTGACAAGCTGACACCAAAATCATTGGGCGCATTAACTGCTTTATATGAACATAAAGTTTTTGTGCAAGGTGTTATTTGGAATATCAATTCATTCGATCAATGGGGTGTTGAACTTGGCAAACAACTTGCAACAAAACTTGATCCGTTTTTGTCTGACGAGAAAATGCCTGACGAAATTGATAGTTCCACACAAGGGCTAGTCAAAGCATTTAAGACTAATCATAAAACTTAAGGATTTCTTATGAAATTAATACGAGCATCATTGGTCGGCATTATTTTTTTATCAATAAGCCTTTCTTCTTTTGCCTACTGTCGCGCCACAATACTTTGCACGTCAAACAAAGGGAAGTCATTCAAAAGAATTCATTTGCGAACCTATCGACATGGCTTCTTGTTCACAAAATGCAGCGTTGCGCCCAAGGATGTAAAATATCTCGAGAATGTTAAATTACAAAAACAGTTGTGTGAAGAAAAAGTAGAACACTGTCGAAAGCATAAAGATTGCAATGCACGCCTTATTCTTAGAAAAGGCTGGCCGTTCTTCGGACATCATTAATGAAAATTAAGCACTTTCAAAACGCTGAAAATGTCGGTATTTCAAAAGAAGGCTGCGAAGGCATGCGAGCCTATTTTTGTTTATCTAAAGACGACGGCTGTCCTCGATTTGCAATGCGCGTCATTGAATTCGAACCGCATGGCCACACCTCTTTTCATAATCATCCAGAAGAACATGAGGCCTATATTTTGGAAGGCGAACCAAGTTATATCGACGCTGATGGAAAAGAACATAAACTTAACGTTGGCGATACAATTTTTGTCGAGCCCAACGAAATGCATCAATTCAAAAACCTCGGCGATACTGTCATGCGAATGATTTGCGTCATTCCTATTCTACCTGGTGGTGACGGCAAACAATCTATTGCTAAGAAATAAATACCGGGGATGCGAAAGCGCATACCCGGTTTTGTTTATTTTGACTGTAATTCAAATGTGCTCCTTTCTTTTGACTCATCTAAAACCCAATACACTAACCGGGATTTATAATCGCTCAAAAGTGAACGAAGCTGATTACTAGTCAAAAAATTAAACTTTTCTTCCCCCTCCTTTATTTTTTTCATGATATCAGATGGCGAAGAATCTTCATCTAACATCAACCTAAGTTTATTGACATATTCAGCTTGCTCAGGAAAATTTGATAATTTCTTTAACCAAGCTGATTTTTTTTCATAGTTTTCGTAAGCCTTATCAAGATAGTTTCCAAGCTCACTCAAAAATTCTTGCTTGCGATACTCTCTTGGCGGAACAAATTCATGATTTCCCGTTGAGTAACTACTACCACCTATTGGCATAATACACCTCCAAATAATTTTATTTTAACTTTAAACTTTATTGTCATGCTCGATGTCTGCCTGCTTTAATGTGCATAACGCTAACATTAAAACAGGCAGCTAATGCAACTAACGAAAAAATAATTTTGCTTTAAATTAAACATCACTTTTCACCTCTTTCTTAAATGTTTTCTTAAGCAAGAGTAAAAAAACTAAAGCAAGCGCTAAATAAAACGGTAAAAGCGATAACGCCAAATGAAAATCTTGCAAATTAAAATAATGCACACCGTTAACAACTTTTCCATGCCAAAACATATCTAATACTTTACCAACCATGGGCTCTGTAACCGCACCAAATAATGCGTCACCCGTATTGATGAGACCAACAACGGTTGCCGCGAGCGCAATCGGATTGGTTTCTTTGCCAAAGGCAAAGCCAAGCATGAAAGCGCCCGTACCAAAACCAAATAGAAATAATCCAAGTCCGATTTGCCATGGTGATAAATTCGGTGCATAGATAACGGTGGAAAGAGACACTAATGATAAAAGCACACCGACCAGCATTACACCAAATCGTTTTCCAAGCCTATCTGAAACCATGCCCAAAACAGGCCCGCCAACAGCAAGCCCCAAAAACATCATTGACGTTAATGAGGCTGCATCGGCACGACTAAGATTATATGCTTCTTGTAAAAAAGGATTTCCCCAAAGTCCACCAAATACAGCAACCGGCGAAAAAGCAAGACCGCTGTATAACATCAAATACCAATTAGCTTTGCTTTTTAGCACTTGCATAAAATCACGTAACTTTAATTTTGTTTCAACTTGCTTTGATTCTAAAACGAATGTTGGCTGCTTATTATTTCGAACAAAAAGATAAAACATCACCGCCAGAAAAAGTCCGAGAAATCCACAATAGAAAAGACTTTGTCGCCAACCAAATTTAATCACTAAAAGTGCCAGCGGCGTTTGCCCAGCCATGGAACCTACCATTGCTGCTGTTGCTAACAACCCGCCAACAAAAGCAAATTGCTGTGGCTTAAACCAAACAGCAGCCATTTTCATGTAACCCACGGTTGCAAATGCAGCTCCAACTCCGATTAAAGCCCGGCCAAGCGATGCAAGCATTAATGTTTGTGCTGATGCAAATAAAAAGATACCAAACGCACTGACTGCGATTGCGCCAGAGATTAATAATCGCGGACAATATTTATCGAGCAAAGGACCGACAAATAATTGCGTCACAAGATACGCATAGAAAAATGTCGCTGCAAGATTTCCTAGCCCTGCGCCATTGACGTGAAAAAATCGCATCAATTCATCAGTCATCACACTCGGCGACACTTGCAAAATATATTTATAAAACAAAAAACTCGAACAAAATAGAATAACAAGCCAAGGATAAAACTTTGTTAATCGTTTGGCCGGTTTATTTGCCGAGTCATATGGATGACTTTCTAAAGCTTTCATGATTTTTCCTCACATCTATAAGTTAATTCGTTGTTTTGCGAATTTCGTTATTCTTGCCCTAGTGATGCAAAACGAACGACACTAGGGCCGTCTAATAACGCTTATAATGTGAAAAATGATTTGAAGAGAAGTATTGGCATAGCAGACAGCAAGCGATGAAACCGCTTTTTGAGAAGATGTTTGCCGACTATGATAATTCATAAAACTCCAACAACTTTTTGTTATTTGTTGTGTAATACTAACACAGATCTGTGTTTTTGCAAGAAAAATGTGTAGGCTGAAGGTATTAGCGAATTGACTCACAATTTAGGTTACCGAGCTTCTGAGAGATAGTGGGCAAAAAGTGATTCGTTGACTCATAATTAAGGTTACCCAAATTATGGAGGCAACCTGATGAGAAAACGATTA
>SDBS01004888.1_pt1 | contig 13115 bp, 11 predicted proteins | sample 2277091 | NCBI WGS metagenome assembly SDBS01 (sample SAMN10404972, study PRJNA504765) | marine sediment metagenome | isolation source: marine sediment core GS10_PC15, 163 cmbsf | place: Arctic Ocean: Southern Knipovich Ridge | collected 2010 | reverse complement strand
AATAGGGACAGCGCCCATTTATGGATGACGGTACTCACGTTATACGCGAGCAGTATAGCATTTCTTGCAGGTCTTACCAAATCCAATAAGACATATAGATAGTGCTCCTTCTGTTCACTTCTAAACGCTCCTGCATTCTTTTATTGCCTTGTCGAAAAAGCAGTACCAATGAGGATTTGGGTGGCGTCTCCGATGTCCGGACACATCATTTTTGCGTGGCTGGTTGGAGCTAAGGCAAGGCTCTTTTTCTATCACACACACCGATCGTATGGATGGTATGGAATGGTAATCGGCGCCGCCCTTCCTAATTTGTCGATGATTTGCTCAGGTCTGTGGCTTCTTCTGAGCATTCAAATCCCCCCTTTCCTTGGTCCTTGCTTTAACATTATGCTTGGGCCAGTTCTTGGGGGGCAGGTCACTCTTCGCCAGGCAGTCCCCGTGCAATTGGGGTAAAAAGTACTCAAACCTTTGTAAACATTGGCATTAGACCAGTTTTTGTACCCAAAAGATGTGGCTATAGGTCAGTGAAAGTTGAACGGGAGAGAATGGTACGTCCTTGGGTTGAGTTTACAAAGGACCGATATCGACTGCTCCGGGATCTGAATGAGCATTGAGTTGAGAAAAAAGAGCGAAATGTATGATTAAGTCATTCTCGGGAATCTCCGGATTTGAAGCCTTTTTGACAAGTTGCTGGTGCTAAGCGCCTCGCAAGGGGTTCGTTATGGATTCAGGGTTTCATTCGCAATCTTAATGAGTTCTTCTGTCGTTTTGTCCACCTCATCCCAGATCATGGAGTGACCTGAGTTCTCAAACCAGGTGAAGCTTTTCACCGGGGCCTCCAAGAAGTTGTAGTATTCTTTTGTCAACTCGCCGGGTGTTTGATGATCATAACGACCAGCAAAGAAGTGAACCGGGATTGAAGATGCAGCAAAGTCCCTGAAAAGGTTGTAGTCTATGGCCTGAGGTAGTATTGTTTGCTGGGAAAACGTTATGGCCGCGACATAGTTTTCGATATCGGCAGAAGTATATTCTGGACTCATACCACCCATCGCATAAGCTAAGGCTTTGTCCCAGAGCCCTTCAGTGTAGAGGTCGCCTCCCCGATAAAGCTCCAAAAATTGATTCTTTCCCGCTAGGTGCTCCCGGTTGGTAGGATCAAACGGGGAGACTGATTCGAGAATTTGGATAACCTCAGTGTTGTTGTCTTTTCGAGCTTGCTGCAATACCCACTCATAACCCATGGTGTGGCTCCTATTCCAGTCAACTCGTTCTGCACCAGCGATAAAGGCATAGTAAGGACTAGAGTCTTCCATGAGGGTGAGAAAACCTAAGGCGCTGCCCCAGGAATGGCCAAAGAGGAAGATCTTCTCTTTATCAAACCTTTCCCTGAGGATGTTGGTAAGTTCCAAGGTGTCGCTGACGAACTTCTCCACGGTCATGTCCTCGGCAATTAGACCTTTAGAAAAGGATTTACCTGCACCTCGCTGGTCCCACTGCACCACCACGAAGTTTTTTTCGAGCTTTGGCGTTTGAAACAAGCCAACAAACGCCATTTCGGTCATACCCGGTCTTCCATGGAGCCAGAGCAAAACGGGTTTGGCAGTATCCTTACCGCGAATAAGAATCCATTGCTCGATACCGCCCAGGACGATCTTCTCGAGGGAGGCAATACTCCCCGGGATGGCTTCACCCTCAGCGTCAGTAATGGGCGGGGTAGAGCCCACGCCCTCTGAGTCGTCTCCCAATGCCACGGGCACGAGCCACACTACCACGATCAAGGCAAGACACATGGACATCACCAACGCTTTTTTTGATTGAAACATAGCTTTCCTCCTTTTTCCTTCCACAACTTGGGAGTCAACTGACCACCTCTGAGGATAGATTTTGGACTCATCATCCTATCAAAGACTCGGACATTTCCTGAGACCTGCCATCTTTCGACGGCTTAGGTTATGAAATCGATCAAGATAATCAAAATCATATAAGAAACAGAATGCTCGTCAAACTCCCCGGGTTTCGCTGAATCTCCTCGTAGGTCAATCTATTCCTTCTGTCCTCCGGAGCCTGCAGTAACATATTCTCGAGGCAAGAATACCACTTTCGGTTGCACCAGGTATGAGCCAATTGAGGCATTGACAAACCTAGCCTCGGATATTCCAGTTGGCCTAGCGGGGTGGCTCCAGCTTGATGAGCAAACGCAAGCGAGGGCACCTCATCAAAACTAATCTAGGAGGTGCGAGATGAAAAGAACTCTCGGTGTATTGTTGATGGTGGTCATTTCAATTCTGTTCATGTCTGCCTGTGTCGGAACATCATCCGCAGAACCTCGATCGGTTACTGTTAACGGTGTTAGAATCAATTATGTCGAACAGGGTGCAGGGGAAGAAGCCTTGGTTTTCGTGCACGGCTATAGTAATGCCATCGTGTATTGGACGAAGGTGCTTGAGCTTTTGCCAGAGGAATACCATGCCTACGCGCTGGACCTACGCGGCCATGGACAGTCAGGACAGCCGGGTAGCTACCAGCTCCCCGAGTTTGTAGAAGACATCTACGCCCTCACACAGGAGCTGGGGATAGAGAAGTTCACATACGTGGGACACTCGATGGGTGGAAAGATCGGATATCAGTTTGCCTTGGACCATCCAGATGTACTAAAAGGTCTATTTTTGGTAGCACCTACCCTAGCTCATGATTATCTCACTCCCGATGAGCGCGCTGGTTTTGCAGCTTCAGTGAAATCGATGTTCGAATCGCCGGAGATGCTACCAAGTCTCTTGGCGCAACAAATTGCGACGCCGCTAAGCGAGGAACTCCTGAACGAGCTTTTTAGCGGTATGATGGCGGCGGACCCAGTTGCAAGAGAGAAGATCGTTGACTGGATGATAGGGACTAACCTCGAGCCGGAGCTCCGTAATATTAGAGTCCCCACTCTCATTTTGGCTGCGGCGGACGACGCTTACGGTCCCCCCGATTTGGAATGGCGCTACGCCAGTCAGATCGAGGGATGTCGCTTTGAGGCATGGGCGTACGGTGGCCATATGATGCCTCTGGACAGTCCACAAAGGCTGGTCGATCTCTTGGTGAGCTTCATCGAGGATGTGAATAAGGGGTAGGCTGGCAAAATAGCAGTGATCTAGCCGTAGGTCAGATGAGCTACAGACCAGAGACATCATTGCTGCCACGACTGTCAGGGTGCCTCTTTCCTCGGAAATCAATCCACATATTGTCGTAGAGTATAGTCAGTTTGGATCGCTATCTGAGTTATGAGTTACCTAATTAGGCAGGTCGAGTTTGCCCAATGGTGTCCAAATATAGCAGTCTTGCATTCCCTTCAATCGGTAACTGAAAGGTTGGGCATCACCAATCAGACTACCCTGCCATCAATAACCCTGACATCCACGGTCTTGGCTTTAACTCCTTCCTATTCTGAACAGCCTGTTCCTACGGGCTGGGGTAATGAGTGGCGCTCGCCTGCCTGCGAACAATGGAACAAGAACTGACTGTTCACACATCCTTCGATTGCCAGACCATAGAGTTGGTTCTCCTTGGAAAGTCCCCGTTCTCGAAGAGGGGGTGGGAAAGATAAGCGTCCGGCCGATCTAATCTGGGAGCGGTAAAGACAATGGGCAAAAAGGTATTCATGTACCAGCGCAGTGAGACAAAAAATACGAAGTTCCTGCATATCCTCCAAGCTCGACAAATATTGAAGTTCGTATATGTACATAATTGAGTTAGGCACCATTGTTTGGGACGCGCTAGTCATGATGCGTGGCGGTATTCGACTTGAATTGTCTTATGATAGTGGCCACTGTTTGGAGGTGATAACCTAATGACAAGAATCTTTTGTCTCCAGCAATCCTATTTGTGTCCAGGAGCCTTTGTCATGTAGCTAACAACCTTAGGACCAGAAGTGTACTTACGTGCAGGCATCCAATCGAGTTAGTTAACCTCTCGTAACAGAAGGAAATTGTTGCTGGGGATAGGTTCTCTATCACTCCAGTTCTATTGACGGCCAAATTATACCAAGCCTACTCATCTACTTGGAAATTCCCCATCGCATCTTCCAGAGACAACTCAACTGAGCACCTTCCCCTGAGGTATCATTTCGTTGACTCTAACTTAGACAGTGGTACAATCAATGGGGACAGGTCAATCAGAGGTGAGGGATTTCTCATTGAATATTATTCAAATCGAAAATAAGTGCATAGGAGATGGTGTAAAGAATAAAAAAATAGTCGGAGAGAGGAGATCGCAATGAAGATCGTCGACATTACCAGCATACCGCTTTCTTGTCCTATTGAGCCATTAATGAGTTCTATCGAATACATGGGCAAAAGAGATGTTCTTCTAGTTAAAGTCACCACCGATGAAGGTATAACCGGGATCAGCGAAGCAGCCTCCTTTGGAGGACCTCTGGTTACCACAAAGACAATCATAGAAAAAGAACTTAAGCCCTACCTTGTAGGTGAGGATCCACTAAACATAGAAAAGCTTTGGGACAAGATGTATCAGAGAACTTTCTTTCATGGAAGAAGAGGGGTAATTATCTCAGCTATGAGTGGTATTGATATAGCCTTATGGGATATCATGGGTAAGGTAGCAAACCTACCTCTTTACAAGCTTCTGGGAGGATACCGGGATAGAGTTCGGGCCTACGCCAGCATGGGTTATTATCAGGTATCGAAAGGTCCGGAAGAATTAGCTGCAAGGATATCAGAGCGTGTAAGGAAGGGATTCACAGCAGTAAAAATAAAGGTAGGAAGAAATCCTTTCGGAGCCATAGGAAGGAGTGAGCCGTCAGTTTTTCCTTACAGTGATCTCTGTGTGGCAAGTATGGATGAGGATATAGAGAGAGTGGCAGCAGTAAGAGAAGCGATTGGAAACAAAGTAGATTTATTGGTGGATGCTAACTGCTCCTGGAAGCCTCATGTAGCCATAAAGATGGCTAGAAAGTTTGAGAAATATGACATCTACTGGCTTGAAGAACCGGTTATCCCTGACGATATCGAAGGTAGCGCTATGGTAGCAGCAGCAATAGATACTCCCATAGCTGGTTATGAAACAGAGTATACCAGATACGGTTATAAGGAACTTGTTACTCGAAGGGCAGTAGATATAGTCCAACCCGATGTGACATGGGCAGGTGGAATAACAGAGGCCAAAAAAATAGCTAATTTGGCTAGCTGTCATAATATGCAATGCGTACCGGAAACCTTCTCTTCCGCCCTGGCTGTTGTTGCCAATTTACACTTCATTGCTTCCATACCTAACGGAGAATTACTAGAGCTTGACCAGAATCCTAATCCATTGAGAGAGGAGTTGATAGTAGAACCAATAACGGTTGACAAGAAAGGATATGTTAAGCTGCCCCAGGGACCCGGGCTGGGGGTGCAACTAAACGAAGAAATAGTTGAAAAATACCGAGTCAAGATATAGATAAATGGAATCCCAACCTGATATTGTTCTATTTCTTCGAGACTTTCCACCTTGTAGTGTGCTCGAAGAAAGAAAATGGGAGATAGAAGCTACAAGGCCCTGGTCATGCGGGTTTACTTCCCAAGATTATGTATATTTCTATATTGGGTCAGCATCTATCATAACTGAAACCAAAAGAGCTGGTTTAGAGCCTTTATTTATCCATGCATGATTCGTACCTCGCTGAATTACAACATCAAATGGTCTTAAATCCACCTCATCCTCATCCAAAAGGAGTGTAACTTCTCCTTCAAGCAATGTAATATAATCAACAGTTTTAGTTTTATGCATACCTGGGTTTCTTGAAGTATCTGGGCGGCAATGTGAAGCGTCCATTGCTGCAAAACGTTTGGCTGTTTCTTCTTCCACTTCCTCAGTTGGTCTAGACAGGTCTTTAGGGAATACTTTGAAGAACCGCAATATGGAACCATTTGACGGAGGTTCCAGCCTTACTTTTCGCTTCGCAGCATCATCTTGATGCTTATTATCTGCAGGTGAGCTATCTGTAACCCACATCTCAAATGACCCTCCAAATTCGATAGGGGGGCCGTCATAGGCTACAATTGATTTGCCTTCTCCATTATGCTGAGTTATTACTCTTCTTAACTTACCTTCCATAGGATATCTAACCTCCTCTTGATATGTCTTTATTCAATCCTTAATATGTCTTCAAGGTCTTCAAATTTGTTGAGTTTAATCTGAATTGGTACCTCCTTATCATCTTTACTCTGTAGAGGAATATGAACATGTATCTCTTTTGGGGGGTTGTCAACCTTTTAGTTGTGTGCAGCTGCTTCTAATTGACAGAAATTTGACAAAAATGTCCATTTTCACGCTAGTCGTAATCTGACGAAAAAGGATTGGATTTTGGTGTCTAAATAGTGTCCATCTCAGGTGCAAGATGGCATAAATTGGTACCAATTGGTGGGCAAGTAAGAACCACTCATAGGGAGTTCTGAAGGATGTTTGATGAAGATACTACTATTCACAGCTACCGAACAAATCATATTACCTTTTCACTGCCTGGATGAAATCTTCTACGGGCATAGCAGGAAGCGTGGTAGTCTGGACAGTTCCTCTGGAACCCAGTTCAACTGCTACTTTGGAGATGGCCTCATTGTCTGGAGCGTCAAGAATATTCACAAAGTCATAAGGGCCCAAGACAGCATATTGCTGGAGTATCCTAACTCCCATTTTTTCCACTTCTTGATTAACCTCTTTTATCCTCTCAGGCTTGTCCTTTAGAGTCTTTCTTCCCTCACTGGTTAACGTCGTTAGCATCACGTATATAGGCATCTAAACCACCTCCTTCATTTCACCTTTTTTCTCAAATTCTTCCCCGGCTTAAACCTAGGAACCTTCTTTGCTGGGATCTGGATAGTCTCTCCTGTACGAGGATTTCTTCCTCTTCTTGCTTTTCTTTCCACAACCTGGAAAGTCCCGAAGCCAACCAGAGTGACTTTTTCTTCTCTAGATAACGCATCAGCAATAACAGAAGTCATTGCATCAATCGCTTCTCTAGATGTTTTCTTTGTTAGGCGTGCCCGGTTGACTACCTCGTCCACTAGTTCTGCTTTGTTCATTCCTTGCCTCCTGTGTGGCTGATTATTCTTCCAGAATTGACTCCTACTCTTCTTCAATTACCGAGTCGTAGAACTTGACAATATCCTTTTCTTCACCGGTCATAAATTTCATCGCTGCTCTTGGATGTTGATTGAGCAACCCGGTAATCATATAGGAAAGATCGAAACCCCAGCGGAGCTCCTTCCTCAGCGGCTCAATATGTTCCTGGATACATTGCAGGATCGGCCTTAGGCGGAATTTAGGGTTGTGCAAAAAGCCGATCAGAAGCTCCATCGGACAATTTCCTGCTCCCCGGCCCAGCCCCGCCAAGCTTGCATCCAGCCGATTTGCCCCCAGAATAAGGGATTCGATTGTGTTCGCATAGGCAAGTTGCTGGTTGTTATGGGTATGAATCCCCACCTCTTTACCGGCAGGCTTCATGAATTTTAAGTATTTACGCGTCAAGGCCTGGATCTGTTCGCTGTAGAGTACGCCCCAGCTGTCGACAAGAAAGACGGCGTCTACAGGGGTTTTCACCAGCGCCTCCAGGGCCCCATCAAGCTCACTTTCCGCAACAGTGGAGACAGCCATCAGGTTGAGGGTGGTTTCATAGCCCTTATCGTGTGCATCCTTGACCATATCAATGGCGGCGGGCATCTGATGAATGTAGGTGGCCACCCGGATTGTATCTAAGACACTATCCTTAAAAGGTAGGATGTCCTCGTGGTAGTCCGTGCGCTCCGCATCGGCCATCACCGTAAGTTTAAGGTCGGTTTTATTGTCACCAACAATGCGGCGCAGATCATCCTCATCGCAGTATTTCCAGGTGCTGTACTGCGAGGGGGAAAAGATCTTCTTTGAGGCCTTGTAGCCCAGCTCTACGTAATCGATTCCCGCCTCTACATAGGCCTGATAGAGAGCTTTCACTATCTTATCATCGAAGTGATGGTCATTCATCAGCCCCCCATCACGGATAGTGCAGTCTAGAACCTTTATCTCAGGTCGGTAGCCTACCCAACCTTCTTCTTTTGCTTCTTCTTCCATATTCCCTTCTCCTCAATAGCGTGCTTCATAATACGAGCATTGTGTAACGTTGGGATTAAAGCTTGTACTTCTCGGATAAGGATATATTCTTCTAAGCTGTTAGCCTAAGCATTCTGGTAACCAGTGGGAAGTTCCACCCCCCGAATGTACTGGCAGAAGTCATCAACAAGTCTATCATTGGCTGCCCTTCGAAGAAGTTAAGGTGTTGGCTATGGGTTTAGTTGATCCAAGGGTTTAGTTATTTAAATGAATTGGCACTTCCTGCCATCTTTGGTGTGAGACGATTATGAGTATGTATCTTTTTTGCAGGGCCGTCAACTTTTAGCATTTTTGTGCGCAGCCTAGCCGATAGAAATCGTTTTCGGGCCGGGCTTAATTGGAAGGAAAAAGAGTAGATTTTGGTGTCCATATAGGTGTCCGTGCGAGACAACGAAATGGCATAAATTGGTGCAGATTGGTGAGGAAAGAAAATCAACCGGGAGGATTGTCTAGATTCGGTTTGCTGTTTCTGGACTTACTTTTGGAATTTGCCTTTTTTGGATTTTTGAGTCCAGTGGCCTGCCCCGGCTGGACTCTCACCCTGAATGTCGCTCCAGTACCGCTTTGAGTTTATCACGAGCATTTGCGTAAAGTCCTATTTTGTGGTCTTAAGATGGCGTAGTTTCTGAATAAAGGGAAGTGTTTTTGGGAGTCTGGATGCTGGTTTATTGAAGTTGCAGAAACTGTTATTTCAAAGGATTCAAGTTGGCGTGAGCAATCCATTGCCAGATGCTATCGGTCTTTAGAAAAATACTAAGTCTAGCAGCAGGTTCGGTTGATAGACGTTTGCCTTCAATTGTCTCCTCTGCAGAAACAAAGTAGCTCACAATGATGGCAGGACCAACTTGGGTAACTTCAAAATTACTCAAAGTATACTCGCCAAGGTTGAGTTCTTTGAGGAGCTTCAATTCCGCCTCGGCGTCGCTTGCACCATCCTCATGTATGGATTGAAAGCCTGGGGCAATCTTCTTTTCAAGTGCTGAGATATTTTGCGTTTTGAAATCATTCCAGAGCTCACGAACCAGATCTTCCCCCAGATTTAGTTCCGTAGTACACTGCGCGGCAATAACCATGCTCTGAGAGATAACCAAAAAGACAACGGTCATTATTACTACCAATTTTCTTAGGTTCATGTTTTTCTCCTTGTTAATGGTTAATGGGGACAGCGCCCATTTATGGTTGACCTTATTCACGTTATACGCACGCAATATCGTATTTTCGTAGGTTTTGTCAAATCGAATAAGATATATAGGCAGGGCTCCTTTTGTTCACTTCTAAACTCTCCTGTATTCTTTTCTTGCCTTGTCAAAAAGCAGTAATAATGAGGATTTAGGAGCAGTGTCCGCTGTCCGGACACATCATTCTTGCATGCCTGGTTGGAGTTAAGGCAAGACTCTTTTTCTATCACACACACCGATCGTATGGAATGGTAATCGGCTGAGAAGCTGAGTCTGTTAGAGATGAAGGTAAGGGTGGGGTCCAGGAGGATTGGCTGAGGCTAGCAACATCTGCATTAGAGAGTGCTCACCAGCAGTAGGAAGAACGGGGTGGATGCACCGAGGCACCCACCCCTCGAACGATCCTATTCTATCTTGATTTCTTTACTCTTGTCCTTGGCTTCCTTAGACTTGGGTAAGGTTATCTCGAGGACTCCGTTCTTGTATGTAGCTTTGGCTTTGTTAGACTCTATCTTCACAGGAAGAGGCACTGTCCTCTCCCAAGAGCTATGAACTCTCTCGCAGTAGTAGTAGCCATCCTTCTTTTCCTCTTTTGTATCTTCCACCTTACCTGAAAGACTTACTTCCTCGTCTGTGACAGTCACCCTCATGTCCTTCTTCTTCACTCCTGGAATCTCCGACTTCAGGATGAGGAAGCCGTTCCGATCGACGAGATCCACACGAGGAGTTCCTACACCGGTGGTCTCCCTTTGGGCAGGCAATCCCTCGACTCTTGCCGTCAAGGCGGGTATCCCTCTTTTGGTGGGACTATCCCAGAACTCGTCGAACATTCTCCCTATTTCTCTTTCCGTCCAGGAAAACTCTATCCATGGATTCCAAGTAGCCATTGTTTTACCTCCTTAGCTCCTATATCTAATACGGTGTATTACCTTGCATACCTCTGTCAGGGCCTCAGATACTCCCTGCTCTGAGAGAGAGTAGTACACGTACACCGCCTTTTTGCGTCTTTTCACCCATCCCCTATCCCTGAGAAGCCCAAGATGCTGAGATAGATTTGCCTGGCTCAGGCCCAGGGTCCCGGAAAGCTCGTTGACGCACCTGGTTCCTTTTCCGAGCTCCTGGATGATTCTGATGCGCACGGGATGACCAAGGGCCCGCAGGCGCTCAGCTATTTCCTCCAGGTTGGAGAACGGATCTTCTTTTCTCATTTTGGATATTCCTATATTCTAATATTATTATATATAAATATTACCAAGTGTCAAGGCCCGATGACCTGCCCTCCCAAAAACTGGTCCAGGTATAATGCTAGAATGTGGACCGAAGAAAGGGGGGATTTTGGATGGTCAGGAGAAGCTATAGACCAGAGCAAATCATCAATAAACTGAGCGAAGCAGAAATTCTCCTCAAGGGAGGGATCTAGCGTAGGTGAGGCGACAAGGAAGATGGGAGTTACTGAGCAGACGTATTATCGGTGGCGCCTCATCACTTCAAGAAAGGCAGCGGGAATCATTAGAAACCACAAAAACATTCATTGAAGAATCACGGTGAAGAAACAGTGAGTTGAGGGGGTGGGGTAAAATCTGGTAAGCTGTGCTTGTGGACTTAATTCTGGTATGTAAATATGCTCACTCTGTGGTTGAAGTATAGGTTCTAGAGTTGTCCACGGTGCGGACCCGTGCTCGATGTCTGGTCTCCATGACAAGGCATGCTCTGCTGGGGACTATGCCTTTGGAGTTACAAAGAGACTAAAAAGTAACCGTCAGAATCTGTGGATATGGATTTGTCTTGGTAAAAGATGGGCCTTTGAACTACCGGTACTGATTCCTAAAAGTTGGCTTTACCAAAGAAAGTAATATCTCTCTTGGCAAGTTTCAAGTTAGCCATAATTGTGTAATGTAGAATTGTACAGGGTTAGAGAGGCTCTTGCAAGAAACTTGACTAATAATGCCAGCTTGCTAATGTATATGGTTGAATATAAGTAAGACAAGCTAGTGGATGATTAAGTTAATCTGTTCTGCACTGGATCAACCACGATATGCTCAGAAACAGAACCAAATCCAACCCAACCCAATCCAACAAAGGAGGTGGGTTATGGGTTAATTAGAGCAAAACGATAACTTGAGGTCATTTTTTCGATAACACTTAACCATCACTTTAGAGGAGGAAAAAAGATGAAAAAGACAATCTATGGAATGAAACTTATTGTTGCGGTCATGATACTGGCGGGATTGATTCTTCCCATAAGCACCGTCTCCGCGGAGGACGTTCGTTATGAGCCGATAACGATCAAGCTCATAGAATTGCTGGATAGTGAGCCGAAAATCAAGGACATGTTGACTCAATCTATCGAAAAAGCCAAAGAGCAAAATCCCGACAAAATAACGAATTTCGCTCAGGACTATGATAGCTATCTTGAATACATAGACGAAGCGTCAAAGCTCTTCCCGCAGCAGGTACTTGAAGATCCATCCGATCTCACACGTGAGCAGATATTGCAGAGTCTCTGTTACTTCTATTTTCTGATTGACCAACCCCTGCCTGAGCTGGAAGGCTTAGGGTTATTCAAACCCTCTCTTCAGTACTACGGACCTTTTTCCAAATGGACGCGCGAGTTCGCCGTAACCTGGGGTGACTACCTTGACACCGAAGAGTCATGGAACGAAAAAAATTTCAAACAGTTTGAGAATGACCCGGTATTCGGCTTGCGTGTAGGGTGGTATGAGTCCCCGTCTCACTGGAAGACATTTAATCAGTTCTTTGCCAAACACTTGAAATCCCCGTATGAGCGGCCTATCGCTTATCCGTACGATGCGTCAGTTGTTGTTTCACCGGCTGATTCCGTGCCTCAGGGAACGTGGCCAATTGATGAAAAATCAAATATCCAGGTGAAATCAAAACTTGTGACCTATTACAGTGTCAACGATCTGCTTGCTAAAGATAGCAAGTACAAAGACGCCTTTGCCAATGGTACACTCACCCACACTTTCCTGAATGTATTTGACTACCACCGTTATCACTTCGCTGTTGGTGGAACCGTTTTAGAAAAGAGAATCTTGCAGCGAAATGTCGCTTTGGAAGTGACGTGGGATGAGAAAGAGAAGAAATACGATCCAGTCGATTCGACAGGATGGCAGTTCACTCAGACCCTTGGTTACGTAATCGTGGATACCGGAGCATATGGACTGGTGGCGCTCATACCCATGGGGATGGCCCAGGTCTCTTCCGTCAATTTAGAGCCTAGCGTCTTTGTGGGATCCACGCATAAGAAGGGCGACATGCTGGGTAATTTCTTTTTCGGCGGATCTGATTTCATTATGCTTTTCCAGGAGAAGGCTGGTTTTGAGATCATGGTGCAGAAGGAAAGCGATGAGGATGCCTACAGACACATTCTTATGGGTACAAAGTATGGGGTAATGACCGGGCAAAACTAGATAGTGTCCGTCCGATAATTTTTAGCTGATTGATTTTTTTTCTAACTTGGAAGTTTGGAGATTTGTACGCCTGCCGAAGGACATTTTCTCGAGGAGCCTTATATACGGCGACGGAAGAAAATGTCCTTTGACTTATCTTGATCTCTCCATAACTACAATCTGCCATCTAAGTGAGGCATGCTTTGCGGGAGCATCCTTTTCCTCCTCAAGCCCCTGCATCTGTTCCTGACGATACTCCTGTCACGACAACATAGGATAAGAACACGTCAAGCCATTTAACGACCTAACCCAATTGGTTGTTGTTGGGTCATGTAAAACCTAACCCTAGGAGGTATTTGTTTTTTAGAGGGTGAAGCCTTTGCTCCTCCTTGCTTCTCCTCGTAAA
>SDBS01004887.1_pt1 | contig 13117 bp, 11 predicted proteins | sample 2277091 | NCBI WGS metagenome assembly SDBS01 (sample SAMN10404972, study PRJNA504765) | marine sediment metagenome | isolation source: marine sediment core GS10_PC15, 163 cmbsf | place: Arctic Ocean: Southern Knipovich Ridge | collected 2010 | reverse complement strand
GTCTCTGTGAGTCTATTTGCTTTCGCAGACCCTTTTATCGTAACACTCCAGGCAATTCAAAAGCATTTTAGGAATAGGAAAAAATACTTTTCTATTGCCTGATTGATTGTCTTAATATTGCCGCCAGGAATAACCACCTGTTCAAATTTTTCTCTGATCCTTACATGGGATATTAAAAACATATCCCCGTTGGACCAAAGAAAAATATCAACAGGTGGTAAGAGTAAGAGAACTTTAAAAAAGAAAGAAAGACCGGTTGACACAACCTAAAAGAAAGAGCCCTTTTAGATTGTGATCACCGGAAGAACGGATAAAATTATATTTCAGTAAATAAGGCAAAAACAGCCCCTATTTACGAAATATAATTTTATCCGGAGAAAAGAAAATCAAACATAGGACGCACTTATGAATGCAATATGAGACTAAAAGAAGCCCGCTTTTAGACTCATATTGCTTTCATAAGTGCAAAGACAATACCGCAACATTTGGCAGCAGTGAAAGTATCCACTACTGACAAATGTTGCTCTCCCCTTTTAATATAACTATCCAGGTAACACAAAAGGTTTTTTGTACTCCCGCAAGCAGTAACTTGCCTAGTAAAAACACCTTTTCAGTTACCTGGTTGAAATATCTTTATATTGCCGAATGATCTGCCCGAACAAATTTTATTCTGAGTCTTTACAGGAAGATTAAAAACATCTTCCCGTTGACTCAAAAAAAATATCTTCGGGCAGTAAGAAGTAAAAAGAAAGAGCAATGCACTCACAGGATAAATAGTAATTTACCTGGTGAGAGTATTGCTGAGAAGAGAAAAGGATTATTACTTTTTATAAACAGAGGGAAAACACCCCTCTTTTATAAAAAGTAATAAAAGGAATCGAAAAGCGAAAAAAGAAGCATAACACTCAAAAAATAATTAAAATTTAGGAACAAAATCTAAAATTATTTTTATCGCGTAATGCTAAAGAGAAGACGGACGCTTAAAAAATATATAAGAAGGGAAGATCACCCCTCTTATATATTTTTATTCTGATATAGAAGGTGTAGCGGCTAAAAACGGTGGATTAGTCTTTCTCCCGTAAAAAAAAGATAAAAAGTAAAAGAGGGTATATATGAGGGAGCTTTTTATCTTCTTTTTCGGTGACTGTTTTTATCGGATTCCTTGCGGTTAGCGATAAGTAAAAACTATATAAATAAAAAGTTAAAAGAAAAGAAACATTTTTATTTATATAGTTTTTGCCTATCGCAGGGGAAAGTCATCTTTTTTCTTCTCCTGGCAATTTATCCCCGGCGTTTGTAGAAGCCAGTGCCGCAAAAAATCTCATGCTTGATTATTTTTACTGTAATTTTTTGCGGTGCTGAGTCTTCTATAAACGCTCTCGGTGTCGCACATATAAATTCTTAGGATAGTTTTAGTATTTTTTATCTGTTCTACCTGGAGTGTACGCACGCAGACAGGTAAAAAATATTTAAACGTAGAAGCATAGTGAGCAGGAAGAGAAGGGGGAAGGCATTCGATTATTAGAAATAGAGGTTTAGCCCTGTGATAAAAAGTATCTAATTTAGCCCGCCTTTATATTTTTATAAGGCTAAAAAAGCTCCTGGCGGGCGGTCGTGGTTAGAAGAGATTAGCCGGATTGGTAGAGGTAGGGTAATTAGGGTAGCTGTATTATGTTTAAATCGACGAGAACATCTCCAGAGGAAGATTATCAAGGAGAATAAAATTAATCAAAATAATGATACATTTTAAAATATTTTTAAAAAAAGTACAACCAAAAAAGTAAAAAAATTGACAAAATTAAAGTTCATATTGTATAATGTGAATAACATAAAAATAGAAATAATTTCTGTAATGTAGAAATATACAAAAAATAAGGATGACAAGATGAAAAAATCCCCTAAGTACCCTATAAAGGTTTTAAATAAATCCCTCTCAATTCTGGAAATTTTACTTCAACAAGGTTCCGCTATGAATATGACTGAAATCAGTGAAAGATTAGAAATTTACCCCAGCACTATTCACCGTATATTAGATACCTTAAAACACTGGGGTTATGTAGAACAAGATTCCCATACTCAGAAATACCAATTAGGTCTGAAGGCATTAGAATTAGGTATGGCCAAACTTCACCAAATGGACCTGGTAAGAGAGGCTACCCCTTATTTAAAAGAGTTAGTAAACCAGTGTAATGAAACTGTTCATTTGGGAGTTTTGGAAGAAGGAGAAGTTCTTTACTTGGCTAAAGAGGAGTCTTCTCAAACCATAAGGATGATTTCTTACGTGGGTAAAAGAGCCCCTCTTCACTGTACTGCTTTAGGGAAGATGCTGTTAGCCCATCTTTCAGTGGAAGAAAGAAAGAAAATATTAGGGGAAAAAGTACTTCCTCGCCTTACCGAGAATACCATCACTGATAAAAGGGAATTAGAAAAAGAACTTGGTAAAGTAAGAGAGCAGGGTTTTGCCTTAGATAGAGAAGAAAACGAAAAGGATGTTTGCTGTGTAGCTGCCCCCATTAGGAATTATCAAGGGGAAGTAATAGCTGCAATTAGTATTTCAAGTCCTATTTTCAGGATAGATGAAAATACACAAAATAATCTAAAAGAAGCTCTTATCGAGATAAGTAAAAAGATATCTAAAAAATTGGGATACAATGGTAAATTATGAAAATAAGAAAATAAAGAGTAAAAACATACAGCAGAAGGGGAAATATGATTAGCGGCAAGATAGTAAAATAAAAATTTAAGGCGGTGAAAAAAAATGAAAAAAAATCATTTGAAGGAAGCCTTGCAGGATGGTAAAGTTGTATTTGGGCCATTTTTAAAATTTACCGATCCTGCAGTAGTTGAGATTATGGGGTTTGCTGGATTTGATTTTATAATTATTGATACAGAGCATGGGCCTATATCTATAGAAACTGCTCAAAATATGATAAGAGTTGCTGAATCTGTAAATATAACATCTATTATTAGAGTAGGTAATAACGATGAAAGTTTTATCTTAAGAGCACTGGATATTGGAGCCCAAGGAATCGAAATTCCTCAGATTAATAGTAAGGCTGATGCAGTACGAGCAGTAAGATCTGTGAAATACTCCCCTCAAGGTGAGCGTGGAGTATGCAGGTACGTTCGAGCAGCAAATTATTCTTCTATGGATAAATTCAAGTATTTTGAATCTGCAAATAAGGAAACTATGATTATTGCTCACATCGAAGGAGTTGAAGGTATAAATAATCTGGATGAAATATTATCCGTTTCCGGAATAGATGTTATTTTTATTGGTCCCTATGACCTTTCTCAGTCTTTAGGGATACCGGGACAAGTTAACAACTCCTTAGTAGTGGAAAAGATGAAAAAAGTGGTTTTAAAATGTAAGCAAAATAAAGTTGCTGTAGGGACTTTTGCAGATGATGTAGAAACAGCTAAGTTTTGGGTTTCCTTAGGTGTGCAGTATATGTCTTTTTCCGTTGATGTTGGTATTCTTTACAATGCAAGTAAGAATATTATAAGTAAATTAAAAAATTAATTGGTTGTGAAAATAAAGTTTTTGATTTTACAAAGAAAATAAGTAGATGATAAGGAGGCTATAAATGCAAATTGAAGCAAAAATTAAAGAACTGGGTATAAATTTACCAAAAGCACCTAAACCGGTTGCTTCTTATGTTCCATTTAGAAGGGTTGGAAATTTAATTTACATATCGGGTCAGGATTGCCGCGTTAACGGAAAATTAAAGTATGAAGGAAAAGTAGGTAGAGATGTTACAGAGAAAGAAGCTTATGAAGCGGCTAGAATTACGGCAATTAATTTGCTTGCAATCTTAAAAAGTGCTATTGGGAATCTTGATAAGGTAGTAAAAATTGTAAACTTGCATGGCTATGTTAATAGCGCAGATGGTTTTGTTAGGCAACCAATGGTTATTGATGGTGCCTCCGATCTTTTAATAAAAGTGTTTGGTGAAAAGGGTAAACATTCTAGATGTGCTCTATCTGCAAATGAATTACCCTTTAGTACTCCTGTTGAAGTGGAGATGGTTGTAGAAGTTGAGGATTAAATAGTATTACTTAAGGAAGTACTAATCTCTATTATTTTAATTTAAATAAGTCAAGGAGATAAAATAAAATGTATGCAAAAAGTCTTAAATGTTCAGCCTGTGGTAGGGGATACCCTTTAGATTTATATTATAATTGTGAGAAATGCCATGGGATTCTGATGGTAGATTATGATTATAATAAAATGAAAGACAATTTAGACTTAACGATTTTTAGTAATCCTAAGACTAATCTTTGGCATTACAAGGATCTATTACCAATTAATAACGAAGAAAATATCATTTCAATGAATGAAGGTATGACTCCTCTTTTACAAAATTTAAAAAACCTAAAAACCAAATATAACTTAAAATCAATCTATATTAAAGACGAAACAAGAAATCCAACTGCATCTTTTAAAGACAGACCGACATCAGTAGGAATTTCCAAAGCCCTCGAATTGGGTTATAAAATTGTTACCATAGCTTCTTCTGGAAATGGTGCAGCAGCAACAGCAGGTTATGCTGCAAAAGCAGGGGTTAAGAGTTATGTTTTTGTGCCCGAAAACACTCCGGTAAGTAAGATAGATCAGGCTCTAACGTACGGAGCAGAGATTATAAAAGTAAAGGGTGTTTACAGTAATTCTTATAAATTAGCTTTGGAAGCTAGTAAAAAATTTAATTGGGCTAATCTTACATCGACTTATTTGAATCCCTATACCCTAGAAGGAGACAAGACAGTGGCTTATGAACTTTTTTACCAAATGGAAGGTGAAGTGCCTGATTATATCTTTGTACCAATAGGAGCTGGTCCGCTTCTTTATGGTATATTCAAAGGATTTAAAGAATTAAATATTCTCGGGCTTTGCAACAAAATGCCTGCTATGGTGGGAGTACAGGCAGAGAAGTGTTCTCCGATAGTTTCTGCATACAAGCAGAATAAAAAATATGTTGTTGCGTGGGAAAAGGCAGATACTATTGCTTCGGGTATAGCTGATCCACTGATAGGATACGATCAAGATGGTACTTTGACTTTAGATGCAATTTATAAGACTAATGGAATAGGAGTTGCCGTAAATGAGGATGAATTGGTAGAGGCAGTTTATGAATTAGGAAGCCAGGAAGGAATTTATGCCGAGCCTGCTGCTGCTGCTGCTTGGGCTGGCTATAAAAAACTGCTCATGGATAAGAAAATAACTAGAAATGATAAAGTTGTTTTAATGATAACAGGTCACGGACTAAAACAATCAATAACTTCGATGTTTAAAGTTTATAAAATACCGGTTATCGAACCCTCCCTTGAGCAACTTAAAAGCAATCTAAATCTGAGATAAATATTACGAATTTATTAGTTTAGAAGTTTGCTGGGCGTATAAATCAACTGCAGTAAATGCGGGGTGAACTAGCTAAAAATAAGTTAGTGTAAACTTTAGTGGGGTAGTTAGAGAAATGATTACATTCTTCTAACCGGATATCATAGTCCTGAAGAATATGAAAAAATGACCATAGGCGCTTAACTGAGTGTCCGTTTTATCGGGGGAAGACCAGCCAAGGAATACTCAGACAAAACAAGGAAATTTGCAGTTGCCAGGGAATGAAAACCAGAAGAAGACAGAAAGCAACTTGAGCTTGTTAGAAAGTAGTGAGTATGGGCAATAGATACTGACGTTCAGATTAAAATATGTGTTTATGGCGGGTAAGATTATAAGGACTGCAAGGCAGACTATATTAAAGCTTCTGGAAGGGTATCCTTACAAAGAAGTATTTCAGTAAAAAGCCGTTAAAGAACAAGACCTGTGGACAAAGGAGAGATTTTAAAACAGACTATCTAAGGAGAATTTAAGAGTTTTACCGTTTTTAACCGAGAAAAAATAAAAATAAATTTTTCCTTGAAAGGCGGTGAAGAAAATGTAGTATTCGAATGCAAATTCGCAAATTCATCATGAAATTTATGAGGATTTTAGATGAATTTAGCAAAAAATCTGCGTAAATATTTCAGACGCAGATTTTGGGAAAAAAATAAAAAAAGGAGTGTCAAAATGAAAAAGAAATTTAGTTTCATCGTCGTGCTTATATTAATAGCAGTACTTACATTTACCATAGCAGCGGTAACACAGGGGCAAAGTATTTTAGAAAAAGTAATAGTAAATAAAAAAGTCCGGGTTGGAATTCTTACTGACTATGCTCCCTGGGGATCCAGAAACGCGCAAGGGGAATACGAGGGGTTTGATGTGGATATCGCTTATAGTTTAGGCGAAGCTCTCGGAGTCGATGTGGAGTTGATTTCTGTAGAAGCACCAGCCCGTGTACCTTCACTGGTTGCAGACAAAATAGATGTGATGATTGGTTGCATTACGCCAACTAATGAACGGGCTAAAATCGTAAACTTTACGATTCCCTATGCGTCGGAAGGCTTGGTACTTATGGTATGGGCAGATAACGAGGATGTCAAGTCCTACCATGATCTGGCTGGGAAAACAGTAGCTATTGTTAGGGGTGGAACTCCTGATGTGGGCACAGCCAAAGCAGCCCCCGATGCCGATATTATTAGGTTTGATACTATTGCTGATGCTTTTACTGCCTTTAAATCGAAGAAAGCGGAAGTGTTTGTAGAAGAAGAACTTATGGTTTATTATCAGGTAGCGCAGGATCCCCGTTTTAAGACTGTTGGCGAACCGTTTCACCGTGGTCTGATAGCTTTTGGAGTCAAGAAAAACGATCAGGAATGGTTGAACTACTTGAATAACTTCCTGACTAACCTCAGGTTTACAGGCGAGCTTGTCGCGATTTATGAAAAATGGTTTGCACATAAACCTGCTTCATTGGTCATCAACTAATTTCCTTAAATAAGGGCTACCCTAACCGGGGTAGCCCTTAAAGGAGTTTGAAAATGAGCTACAAAATAATATTTTCTGAAATAACACCATATATACCCGCTTTCTTAAAGGGTCTGGAGATTAGCATAATAATTTCCGTAGTTGGTATGCTGATTGGATCTTTTATCGGGGTGTTAGCCGCCTCTGGACGGACATCTTCAGTCTATATGGTAAATAAGCTAGTAAATACATACGTGGAAATTTTCAGGAATACCCCTTTGCTTATTCAGATGTATTTGCTTTACTTTGGATTGGCACAATTCGATATCCAAATATCGCCCTTTATTTCGGCAACTCTTGCTTTGACTTTAAATGTGGGTGCATATACTGCCGTAATTTTTGAGACTGGGATAAATGCGGTTCACAAGGATCAGAGGGATGCCGCTTATGCATTAGGGATGAACTCTTTCCAGACTTTCCGTTATGTTATTTTGCCTCAAGCATTTCGAATTGTTATACCACCACTTACCAATCAGTTTATCAGTGTTTTTTTATTTTCTTCCGTTGCTTCCACGATTTCAGTCCGGGAACTGACTTATATCACCATGAATGTGGAGTCACTTACCATGCGAACTTTTGAGGCTTTTATCATTACAGCCGCTTTATACTTGATTGTTACAACTGTGATTTCCTTACTCTCAAGCGTTTACGAAAAAAGTTATAAGTACTGAAAGAGGAGATGAAGCCTATTTTTTCGCGATTCGGAAACTCAGGTAAGGAAGTGAAAACGTGAAACTAGACACTATAATATATTGGCTTGATTGGCTATTTATTTTAAGAGGTGCGGGTATTACAATGTTTCTTTGCTTGAATGCCATAGTCTTTGGATCGATACTGGGCTTGATTCTCGGCACCATGAGAACCAGTAAGTTCAGTATATTTAATTTTATATCAGGGGCTTATATCTATGTAATAAGAGGCACACCACTTTTAATGCAGCTTTTCCTAGTATATTATGGTTTACCTGTCTTTTTTGGGATTATTATTTCAGCCTATACAACCGCCTTGGTTGGTCTAACCGTATATGCCGCTGCATATTTAGCGGAAATTGTAAAGGCAGGCCTGCAGTCAGTGGACAAGGGACAAAAGGATGCGGCAAAAGCTCTTGGTATGACATCTTTGCAGGAATTTCGTTGTATTGTATTTCCCCAAGCCTTAAAAGTTATTGTCCCTCCGGCATTTGGATTTTTTATCGCATTAATCAAGGATTCATCATTGGTGGCCATTATAGGTTTCATCGAATTGACCAGGTCCGGCCGAATGGTGATTGCAAGGACCTATCGGCCTTTTACTATTTACCTGGGAGTTGCTTTGGTTTACTTCGTCATTTGCTATGGGCTTTCCATTATAAGTCAAAAATACTTTAAAGCTAACCGGCAAGATACACATAAGGTATCCCAGTCCCGGAAAAAAAATGAAATCAAGGCAATATAACAAAAATTTATCTGTTTTAGATTACTCCTATCTATTAGCGTGAGGAGGAATAAGGTATATTGATGGACTGTAATTTTGTACTGCTAGAATTAAAGAATATCAATAAAAGTTTTGGAAAATTACGTGTATTGAATGATGTTAGTATGGCTGTAGTACAGGGGAAAGTGGTTGCTATTATCGGACCCAGTGGCTCCGGTAAAACAACCCTGTTGCGGTGCGTTAATGCCCTGGAGTCTATAGACAGTGGTGAGATCATTATAGAAAATAAATCTGTTAATCCAAAAAGCAGGGATGTTCACGAACTTAGGGAAAAAGTCGGTTTCATTTTTCAGGCATTTAATCTGTTTGCTCACCTAACCGCTTTGGAAAATATTATGCTTGCCCAAAGAATAGTAAAAAAAAGAAGTGTTAAGGAAGCTAGGGAAAGAGCTTTTTCCTTACTTCGGAAAGTCGGCTTGGAAGATAAGGCGGATTCTTATCCATCACAACTATCTGGGGGACAGCAGCAAAGGGTAGCCATTGCGCGAGCCCTGGCCATGGATCCGAAATTATTATTAATGGATGAAATAACATCTGCTCTGGATCCTGAATTGGTCAGTGAAGTGCTGGATGTTGTCATGCAACTGGCAAAGGATGGAATGACAATGGTCATTGTCACGCATGAAATGGGGTTTGCCAGTAATGTGGCGAGCAGGATCATTTTTATGGATAACGGCAGAATTATAGAGCAGGGAGAACCGAGTAAAATATTTAACAATCCTGAACAAGAGAGAACCAAAGATTTTTTAAATAAAATCCTTAACCATAAATAAATAAAGCTACAGTCTCCAGTTTGGCGGTGTATTAATGTCTGTAAAAAGTGTGCACTGCAGGCAATGTAATGCCAAATTTGCCCGGAGAACCTTGGCAATTGTGCAAACTGTCGGGGCATTTTAGAATTAATCTATGGTTATGACAAAATAAATCCTGTAGAAAACATCCAAATAATCTAAAAGAAGTTCTTATCGAGACAAGTGAAAAGATATCTATGCGATTGGGATATAATGGTAAATTATAAAAAGGAATAATTAAAAAGCAGGGAAAAGAGTTTAGTTGTGAATAGAAGAAAAGTTAGTATCTAACGGGTATAAAGCATAAGTCCGTATACCCAATCTTAATAGTCAAGATCGTAGCAGCGTATAGTATATTTTTAAAAAGGAGATTATTGAGGTGAATAAAATTCTTGAGAAAATCGGTGAGCTTGGAATTGTTCCTGTAGTTAAAATTGAAAAAGCTAAAGACGCGCTTCCTCTAGGAAGAGCACTTATTGATGGTGATCTACCTATTGCTGAAATTACTTTCAGAACTTCTGCTGCAGAAGAGTCAATTAAAACTCTGACTAGAGGACTCCCTAATCTTTTAGTCGGAGCAGGTACCGTATTAACAGTTGAACAGGCAAAAAGTGCGGTTTCTGCCGGCGCTAAATTTATTGTATCCCCTGGTTTTAACCCAAAAGTTGTAGATTATTGTATAGAAAACAGCATTCCGATAACTCCTGGCATAAATAACCCAACCCAGATTGAAATGGCTCTGGAGAGAGGAATTGAGGTAGTAAAATTTTTTCCTGCTGAAGCATCAGGGGGATTGCAACTTCTTGCATCTATGTCGGCACCTTATTCTAGGATAAAGTTTATTCCTACAGGAGGGATTAACCTGAATAACTTAACTTCTTACCTGTCTAATAAAAAAGTACATGCCTGCGGAGGCAGCTGGATGGTAAAGGATAGCTTTATTTCTTCGGGCAATTTTGATGAGATTACCAGACTTACCCAGGAAGCTGTTTCTATAATGCTCGGTTTTGAGTTCGCTCATCTGGGGATAAATGAGGAAAATCAAGATAAGGCTCTTAATTCTGCAAACCAACTTTCACATCTTTTTTATTTTCCTATTAAAGAAGGGACAAGTTCTATTTTTGCTGGTTCAGGTTTTGAGGTTATGAAAAAACAATATTTAGGAGAACATGGACATATTGCTATAGCTACTAACGATATTCATAGGGCAATAGCCTATTTAAAAAAGAAAGATATTTCAGTTCTTCCTGAAACTGCTAAAGAGAAAGATGGTAAACTTAAGGCAATCTATATAGCTCAAGAAGTATCAGGATTTGCCATTTATCTTTTGCAAAAATAATCGTTGAAAAGGAGGAGACAATGAAAAAATACATTACTTTTGGCGAAATAATGTTGAGGCTTAAACCACCTAATTGTGAAAGGTTTTTTCAAAGCCCTCTTTTAGAAGCTACTTTTGGAGGGGCGGAGGCAAATGTAGCCGTCGGACTAGCCCGATTTGGCTTGAATGTAGCCTATGTTTCTGTAATTCCTAAAAATGCAATCGGAGATGCTTGCATTGGAGAATTAAGGAGGCAGGGTGTAGATACTTCATTTATCGTGAGAAAAGGAGACAGATTAGGTATCTACTTTTTAGAAACGGGGGCCAATCAGAGACCTTCCAAGGTTGTTTACGATCGTTCTCATTCAGCTATTGCTGAAGCAAAACCTGGTGATATTAACTGGGACAGGGTATTCAATGGAGCAAGTTGGTTTCATATTACAGGTATTACTCCCGCTATTTCTCTTTCGGCCTCAGAGCTTTCCTTAGAAGCAGTAAAAAAAGCCAGAGAAAAAGGTATTACTGTTTCCTGTGATCTTAACTACAGAGGAAAGTTATGGAAGTATGGGAAATCTGCTCCTGAAGTGATGACCGAGTTAGTTAAATATATTGATATTGCCATAGGAAATGAAGAGGATTGCCAAAAATCTCTTGGTGTTAAAGTGGATATAAATATAGAGTCAGGGAGACTACAAACAGAAAAATATAAAGAACTGACTAGAAAAGTTCTAAATTTATATCCAAATTTTAAAAAAATTGCTATAACTTTAAGGGAAAGTTATTCTACAAATCACAATGGATGGTCAGCAGTTCTTAATAATCGAGAAGAGTTTCTTGTTTCCAAGAAGTATGAAATTCATAACATTATAGATAGAGTAGGAGCGGGAGATACTTTTGCCGCAGGGTTGATTTATGGTTTCAATAAATTAGATGATGACAAAGAAACCCTTGAATTTGCGGTAGCAGCATCTTGTCTTATGCATTCCATTCCTGGTGATTTACCTTTGCTTTCAGTAGAGGAGGTAAAAAGCTTAGTTGGAGGAGTAACTTCAGGAAGGGTACAGAGATAAGATTATTTTTTAAAATTGAGGACCCACTCTTTCTCTCTCCTCATTACTTATTACCAAGCAGAACTCATATTTAATTTAGATCTAATCTAATCCACTTCACCTAATCCCAATTTATCAATCCTGGCCACTCCGATTAATCTAATTTACCAGGCTAATTTAATCTAGTCCGGTTACTCTAATTTTTCAACTCCAACACCGACGGGGCGGGTAGCCCTTATTTGCGAACCTTTTCGTGATTTTGTTATCGTTTGTGGTTTAGTCTTCTCCCCGTAAAAGAGAGATAAAAAATAGATAAAAGAAGAAAAGCGGGAACTTTTTATCTCTCTTTTCGGTGACCATATCTTTTTTGATTCTTTATGTTTGCGCGATAAGAAAAAAAACTCAGAACAAAAAAAGAAAATACCTTTTTCTGATCTGAGATTTTTTTACCTATCGCGAGGGGAAGAGAAGGAGAAGAGGGAGAGAAACCAGGAGAGGAAAAACAAAGAAAAAGCAATACACTCACCGGGCAAATAGTAATTTACCTGGCGGGAGCATTGCCAGAGAGAGAGAGAGAAAGAGTATTACTTTTTATAAACAGGGGGAAAGCACCCCTCTTTTACAAAAAGCAATACCAGAGAAGAAAAAGCAAAGGAAAGGGCATAACTTCAGAAAAAACCCTCGAAAAGAAAAACCTTTTTGAGATATTTTTATCTGAAGTAATGCCGGGAAAAGAAAAAGAGCATAGTTTACGACAAGAGGATAAAAACATCCACTTGTCGAGAACTATGCCTTTCGTTGATTCTTCCCTGGCAATACAAGAATATTTTTTACTCTTTACAGGAAGATTAAAAACATCTTCCCGTTGAGTAAAAAAATATTCTTCTGTTGCCTTAGAATATAATTTGAGATAGAAGAATGACAGCGTGAAATAGAATTGAGTATAACCTGGTCTGCTTAAAATGTGAGCCTATTATGTTGACCCTATTATACTCAATTCTAATTCACGCTAAGATAAGAAAGAACCTTTCAAAAAGAAAATCAAATAAAGGAGCATTCTATCAAGAAAGATAAATCTAAAAAAATACTTTTTGGATTTATTTTACTTGATAAAATGCCAAGAGAGAAGACGAATGCTTAAAAAATATATAAGAAGGGAAAATCACCCCCCTCTTATATATCTTTATTCTGATATATAATATGCAGCGGTCAACAATGGTGAATTAGTCTTCTCCCCGTAAAAACAAGATAAAAAGTAAGAGAGAGAAGAAAAGCGGGACCTTTTTATCTTCTTTTTCGGTGGCTACATTTTTCGGATTCCTTGCGGTTAAGCGATAAGTAAAAACATACATAAATAAAAAGTTAAGAGAAAAGAAACATTTTATTTATATAGTTTTCACCTATCGCCAGGGAAAGTTCATCTTTTTCTCCTCTTTGCAATTTCTTCTCCTGGCGTTTGTAGAAGCCAGCACCACAAAAAAGCCCCACTTTTAATATCTTTATTGCTATTCTTTGCGGTGTAGGGTCTTCTATAAACGCCATCGATGTCGCATATATAAGCTCTTAGGATAGTTTTGCATTTTTT
>SDBS01004886.1_pt1 | contig 13119 bp, 13 predicted proteins | sample 2277091 | NCBI WGS metagenome assembly SDBS01 (sample SAMN10404972, study PRJNA504765) | marine sediment metagenome | isolation source: marine sediment core GS10_PC15, 163 cmbsf | place: Arctic Ocean: Southern Knipovich Ridge | collected 2010 | reverse complement strand
CTTCCATCGGCAGGGAACTGTGCCCGTATCTGGCGATGCCTTTTTTATCGCCAAGGGCTTTCAATAAGCATTCACCGAGGCATATCGCTATATCTTCGACCGTATGGTGAGCATCGACGTCCAAATCACCTTTGGCTTTTACCACCAGGTCGATTTTGCTGTGCTTGCTCAAGTGAGTGAGCATGTGGTCCAAAAAGCCGATGCCGCTGTCAATCTCATACTTGCCAGCGCCGTCCAGATTAAGCTCGACGGAAACATCGGTTTCTTTTGTCTGCCTTCGAACTTTAGCGGTCCTGTCCTTCATAACATTGTGCCTCTGTGCCTTTATATTACTCTGACAAGATTTCTTCTAATGCCAGGATAAGTTTTTCATTTTGTTCATCTGTGCCTACGGTTATTCTCAACTTATCGTCAAGCCCGGGCAGGTTAAAGTATCTGATATAAATCCTGCGCTCAACCAGTTTATCATAAATCTTGCCTGCCTTGCAATTTTTGCTCTGGGCAAGAACAAAATTAGCACAGCTTTGAGGCACTTCAAATCCTAAATTACGCAGTTTTGCGACCAATAAGCCACGGGCCTTCTTTACTTTTTCGGTTGTTTCGTGGAAATACTTTTGGTCTTTTATCGCTGCGGCGGCCACAGCGAGGGTAACAGCGTCAACATTATAGGAGTCTTTGACCTTCATCAGACCCGCTATTAAGTCAGACTGGGCGATTGCGTATCCAAACCGCAGCCCCGCAAGACTATATCCTTTGCTCATCGACCGAAGTATAATGACATTATCGAATTCTTTAACCAGCTCTGTGCAATTGGCCTCGGCAAAATCCACGTATGCCTCATCAATCAATAATATCCCTGAGAGCTCATCGGCCAACGAAGCCATCTCGCCGACACTTATGAAGCTGCCGCTCGGTGCGTTCGGATTACAGACGATGGTCAAAGCCGCATCGGTGCTCGCCAATTTGGCCGGCAGATTGAATTCATCATCGAACGGCACTTCAATTGCCTTGCAATTTTGCAAATTGGCTAATACCGGATAGAGCGAATATGTCGGTACAGGATAAGCGACCTGCCGGTTTTTATCACAGAACGCACGGAAAGCAATAGTCAGCAAATCATCTCCGCCATTGCAGCACATAATATTCTCAGGTTGTACGTTATTAACTTCCGCCGCCGCCTGCCGGAATTCGTATCCAATCGGGTCGGGATATCGGCGAAACTGCTCAGTACTGATTTGTGCTAACACTTTCATTACCGCTGGCGTTGGTGGATAGGGATTCTCATTGGTGTTCAGCTTAAGTATGTCTGTTTCCTTCGGCTGAAAGCCCGGCTCGTAACCTTTTACCTTTTCAATATTTTTCCGAAAATACCCCATAATCTACTCCAAAACAGATTTCGTCCTGAAATTATACGGATATTTCATCAGAAGTGAAAGAGAAGATTTTGCGATTATTCACATTGTCATTCCCGTGGAAACGGGAATCCGGCCTGCATTGAGGGGATAATTTCATAGGACCCTCGAACTTCCGGCTACAGCAAAGATTAAAAAAATGTTGTGGATTACTTATGTCTGAATAGTTATGATATATTCAAGCTCTAAAAAAAGGCAAAATATATATAATACAATGATACACAAAAACTGATTCGATTTTACAGTTATATATGCTCTACTTTTCTGGGAGGTAATGAATGGCGCCAATGAACTTAGGAATTGGACCGGAGAAGTTAGCGGAATTTTGCCGGCGATGGAAGATAAAAAGACTTGCAATTTTTGGCTCTGCGGCGACAGGAGAGCTTCGACCTGCCAGTGATATAGACTTGTTGGTAACCTTTTGTCAAGATGCTGACTGGACCATGTTTGATCATTTTACGATGGAAGAAGAGCTATCGAGTCTTTTCGGTCGTGATGTTGATCTTATTAGCCTGCAGGCCGTAGAAGAAAATCCAAACCCGATTTCCCGACGTGAAATACTGAACTCCGCGAGGCAAATTTATGCAGCGTGACGCATCGCTCCTGCTGGATATGTTTCGGGCGACAAGCCAGATTGTGCAATTCAAAGGCGAACTAACCTTTGAGCGGTTCCGAACAGATGCCAAAACACAGTCAGCAATAATACACCAGTTCCTTCTCATTGGTGAGGTCGCAAAATTAATTTCCGACGATTTCAAGAACAACTTCTCTTGTCGAGGCTCCGGGGATTCAATCATAAAAGCCGAATTCATAGGCCGCATCAAATAAAGCGACGATGTTTTCAGCCGGCACGCCAAACTGGATGTTATGGACGTTGTTGAACACGTAGCCGCCTCCCGGCTTAAAGATTTCAAGGTTCCTCCGCACGTGCTCCCTGATTTGGTCCGGCTCGGCAAAAGCAAGAACGTGCTGGGCGTCTATACCCCCGCCCCAGAGCGAAATCCGTCTTCCAAACATGTCTTTTAGTTTTTGGGGCTCCATATTAACCAGGCCGATTTGGATGGGATTAAGAATATCAATACCATTGTCGATAAGCTCCGGAATGTACTCGAAACAGGAACCGCACGTATGATACCAGATTTTCGCTTTCGTCAGCGATTTGATATGCCGAACGAGTTTTTTCTGTCTGGGCTTTACTATTTTGCGGTAAAAATCCGGAGAAAACAGCGGACCGCTTTGACCGGCCAAATCGTCACCTATCATCACTACGTCAACGATGTCACCTACTTCACGCATAAACCCGGTATAATAGTCCATCCAGAATTTGAGCGTTTTCTCAAGTACCGCCTCGCAAAAAGCCGGATTATCTATCGTATCTATGAGCCACCTTTCGAGTCCGCGCATATACCAGCAGTATTCATAGACCACGCCCCCAATGCCGGTCGATATGGCGTATGGAGTGTCACTGCGCATCTGTAACGCTGTCTGGCGAACCCCGGTGAAGCGGCTTGGGTCGCTGCCGTTGGGGAAAGGATAATCTTCAATATCTTTAACACTCGCATCAGCAAGCGGATGATGCGAAATGTCCATATAAAGCAGTTGCTCATCCGGCATCGACCAGACGACGCCGAATTCATCCTTAAGGTCGTGCCAGAGTTTACCACCCCGGGTATTCTGTTCGATTTGGCCTTTGAAATCGTCAGGGCCGTGCGCACATATATAGCGGGTATCAACCCTGAAACGTTTGAGAACCTTTTCGCTGGGTTTGGCAAGCTGCTGCACAGGGTCGAGAGTTGTTATTTCTTCGGCCATACCCAGGTGAGAGAGCAATTCAGCATACGCTCTTTTATGTATCCCCGTTTGAAATCCTCCAAGGTCAATCGGCACCCTGTCCGGGATTTGGTGATTAAGGGTCTTTAAGAGGCGCTGCCTTGAAGTCATTGTCTCTTTATTGGCCATTCTCAAATTCTCCCACAACGCTTAATTCGGTATTGAACTATTGGAACACGTACCGGATTTCAAGCCTTACTTTCCGACCGACGCAAGGTAGTTTCCCAATCCAACAATGAATGTCGATAGTATGAGCACAAGTATCCCGGCCAAAACAATTTGATGCGTGCGACGGCTGGTCCCTTTCCATTCGCGGAATATCAGTCCCCATATATTGCTGAAGATGATGATAAAGGCCATGTGGATGGTCCAGCTTGAAAAATCGTACTGACCCATTTTTGTAGTACCCATTCCATAGAACATCAACTGAAAGTACCAGGTAATTCCCGCCAGTGCGGAAAAGACATAATTGCCGGCAAGTGATGTGTTGCCCCTATCGAGGTAATTTTTCGTTGTACGGTTTTTAATATTTAGAAACACACACCAGATAAAATTCGTTGTAAAGCCGCCTGCAAGGATGCAGACAAAAATCGCGCTGTTCTGCCACAAAGACGGTACGCCTCGCTCGACGGCAAGGGCGGCAATTGGTTTTCCCGCTGCTATCCCGAATGCCATACACGCACTCATCACACCGGCAAATGTCGCGACCCAGAGTCCTTTGGTGAAGTTGAATTCTTTAATCGTCTCTTTCTTTTTCTCGTCAGACAGCTCTTTCTCTTTGGACACACCCGCCCAGCCGCAAATTGCAATACCAATAAGGCAGACAAGCACACCCCCAAGCGTGGTTAAACCTGATGCGTGGCGGATTAAATCACCAAAAGTACCAAAATATATCGGCGGAATAATTGTTCCAAACGCCGCACAAAATCCCAGCGCAATTGCATATCCGAGCGACATCCCGAGATAGCGCATTGACAAGCCGAACGTCAGCCCCCCGATGCCCCAGAGCAAACCAAAAAGATAAGTCCATAAAATACTGCTTCTCGGCGCTTCACGCAGAATCGAAATCAACCCCGGCACCGTCAGACGTGCGATAATCCAGGGCATAATAATCCAGGAGAGAAAACCATTTACCAGCCAGTAGCTTTCCCACGCCCAGTTGCGAACTTTCTTGAATGGAATGTAAAAACTTCCCGCTGCAAAGCCCCCTATCGAATGCAGAAGAATACCTAATGCTACCATAATTTATTTCTGGCAGTAATCTATAAGGCGTGCGATTTCACTGCGAAGGTCCCTGCGATTCACAATCATATCCAGAAAGCCGTGCTCTAACATAAACTCAGCAGTCTGAAATCCTTCCGGCAGCTCCACCTTTATTGTTTCAGCAATCGTGCGAGGCCCGGCAAAACCGACAAGTGCACCCGGCTCAGCTATTAAACAATCGCCGAGCATTGCAAAGCTCGCCGTTACCCCGCCGGTCGTCGGGTCGGTCAAAACACAGATATAAAGTCCGCCGGCCTCGTCGAATTTCGCTAACGCAGCGGAAGTCTTGGCCATCTGCCCTAATGACACTACGCCCTCGTGCATCCTTGCTCCGCCGGAGCAGCAAACCGCTACCAAAGGCAGTTTTTCGGCCATCGCCATATCAACCGCCACGCACAGTTTCTCACCCACTACAAAACCCATAGAGCCCATGAGGAAATTCGGCTCCATCACGGCTAAGATAACGCCTCTGCCCTTGATAAAGGCCTTGCCGATTAACATGGCCTCTTTTGCACCGGATTTTTTCACATCGTCTTTGATTCGCTGTTTATAAGTGGTTCCCCTGAACTTAAAGCTCAGTGGGTCCTCTGTCGTCAAATCGCCGAGAACCTCCTGAAAAGAATCTTCATCGGCCAGATACTTAATTCGAATTGCCGCCTTGATGCGAAAGTGGTGATTGCAATCCGGACAGACATTGAGGTTCTTTTCAACGGCGCTTTTATAGATCATATGCTCACAGCCCGGACACCGCACCCACAGCCCTTCGGGCATCTCTTTGCGCGGCTTCAATGAGAAACCGTTCCACTTGGATTTCACTTCTTTGCCCATAGCAATATTATTTAGCCCCGCGTTTGACGCGGGGTTTTCCCACATCAATATAAAAAAACAATCTGTTGATATTACCAAAAACTCGCAGAAATGGCTATAAAAATTACTCGGCTGCCTCTCGAAGGGCGTTTATCGCGGCAATACGGTCGGTTTTTGCAAATATTGCGTTGCCCGCTACAAGGGTATCGGCACCATAGGAGACTACTATCGGCGTGGTTTCAGGGTCTATCCCGCCATCAACTTCTATGCGGATATCAGGGCCGACAATTTCTCTGACTCTGGCTATTTTTTTCGCAGCCTCCGGCATAAATTCCTGTCCGCCGAAACCAGGCCGCACCGTCATCACCAGAACCATATCGCAAAGCGGCCCAATGCCCTCTATCGCTTCAACCGGAGTCTCCGGATTCAGGCATATCCCGGCACTGCACCCTAAATTGTGTAATTTGTCGATTAGTTTTTGAGGTTGGTCGACTACTTCGATATGAAATGTTATATGGTCGGCGCCGGCTTCGGCAAAAGGCTCGGCATATTTGTCCGGCTCACTTATCATCAAATGGGTATCGAAAACAAGACTGCTGCACTTGCGAAGCTTGGCAATTACCGGCGGGCCGATAGTAATATTCGGAACAAAGTGGCCGTCCATCACATCAAGATGCACCATACTCACACTTGCCGAGGCAACCACAGCTATCTCATCGGCTAACCTGGCAAAGTCGGCGCTTAGTATCGACGGCACAATCTCAACTGTTCCTGCTTTGGGTAATCGCATCTCAATTGATTATCACGAATGATGAACTCTATTTCTCATCGAGGATTTCAAGGCACTTGAACTTTTTACCTTCCAGAAATTCAAGCGAGGCGCCTCCGCCGGTGGATATATGGCTGATTCTATCTTCCAGGCCGAGTTTTTTCACTGCCGCCGCACTGTCACCGCCGCCGATTATACTTCGTGCACCTTTGTCCGTAGCCTCGGCGACAGCCAAAGCTACAACTTTTGTACCGTCATCAAAAGGAGGTATTTCAAAGACACCCATCGGCCCATTCCAAACGATGGTCCTGGCGTCGGCAATTTTCTGTGCAAACATCTGTTTTGCGATCGGCCCTATATCTACAGCTTGATAACCCGGGTCAATGTCACCCACTGCGGTGCGATGCGGTGCACCCGGCTTGAGCTTGCGTACGACATCGTGATCCACGGGCAAGATTACTTCACAGTCCGCCTCAGCCGCCTGTTTCAGCAGTTTTTGGCCTTTGTTGATGAAGTCGTTCTCGCATAGGCTTTGACCGATGCTTTTGCCGCTGCCTTTGAGGAACGTATATGCCATAGCCCCGCCAATAATAATGCGGTCAACCTTATTGATCAGATTTTCGATCACACCTATTTTGTCTGAAACCTTAGCTCCGCCCAATATCGCAACAAATGGTTTTTTTGGATTATTAAGGGTTTCGCCTAAGAATTGTAATTCTTTTTCGATAAGGAAGCCGATGACCCGCGGCTTGCCTTCCATAAGACTCGGCACCGTGTACATTGAAGCATTATCCCTGTGCGCCGTGCCGAAGGCATCGTCAACGTAAATATCCGCCAAATCGGCAAGCTGCTGTGCAAAATCATCTTTGGCCTGCCGCAGTTGCGCATCTCCTTTTGCCGCTTTGTCCTTTATCGTTTCTTCCCTGTGAAATCGCAGGTTCTCAAGCAGCATACAGTCGCCGCTCGCCAGTGCCTGGACTTTTGCCTTTGTCTCAGGACCGATGCAGTCCTCGGTAAAGATAACCTCCTGCCCCAAAAGTTCCGAGAGTCTTTTAGCCACGGGCGCCAGAGACATCTTTTCATTCCTTTGTCCCTTGGGCCTGCCGAGGTGGCTCATCAGAATCAGCGTACCGCCGCCATCTAATATCTTCTTTATCGTAGGCAGTGCCTTGACTATTCGGTCATCGCCGGTAATATTGCAGTCCTCGTCCAGCGGCACATTAAAATCGCATCGCATCAGGACCTTCTTACCCTGCACATCGATATCGGCAACAGTCTTCTTAGCCATTTCCTTTACCCCTTGGGAACTCAGAATTGAGAAGATTTCTACATTCTTCATTCTTAATTCTCAACAGCCCTTTGCCATTCTTTCCATAATATCGACGCTGCGGTTCGAGTAACCCCACTCGTTGTCATACCAGCTAACGACCTTAACGGTCCTGTCGACGACTATTGTGCAAAGAGAATCGAAAATGCTCGAAGCAGGGTCGTTAACGATGTCACTGCTGACTATCGGCTCATCGCAATAAACCAGGATACCCTTCATTGGCCCTTCGGCTGCTGCCTTCATTGCTGCGTTTACGCTATCGACCGTAACGTCTTTTTTGACATTAACCACAAGGTCAACGATACTGCCGACCGGAATGGGCACCCGGATGGCGAAACCATCGAGTTTGCCCTCAAGTTCGGGAATAACTTTGCCGATGGCTTTTGCTGCACCGGTGGTTGTTGGAATCATATTCGCCGCCGCCGCACGTGCACGGCGCAGGTCAGAATGTATCATATCAGCCACATTCTGGTCGTTAGTGTAGGCATGAATAGTAGTCATAACTCCCTGCTCAATAACAAACACATCGTTAAGGGTCTTGGCTATAGGTGCAAGGCAGTTGGTCGTACAGCTTGCGTTCGATACACACTTGACGTCACTGGTGAGCTTCTCATCATTGACGCCCAAAACGATAGTCGCATCGATATCATCTTTTGCCGGAACACTTAGCATGACCTTACTGGCGCCGGCCTTGATATGGTCTGCATAGCCACCCTTCGGTGATTCGGCGGTGCGAAAGATGCCCGTCGATTCCAGAACAATTTTTACGCCCATATCCTTCCAGGGCAGTTCAGCGGGATTCCTTACAGCCAGGACCTTGACGGATTTGCCGTTAATGACTAATTCACCGTCCTTTGCCTCGACTGTGCCGTTCCATTTGCCCATCACCGTATCATATTTGAACAGATGCGCAAGACTCTTGGCGTCCGAGAGGTCATTGATAGCGACCAGTTCCAAATCGCCGTCTCTTTGGGTAATAATTCTTGTCACGGCCCTGCCGATTCGGCCGAACCCGTTAATTGCCACCTTTGTTGACATTTCAAAATCTCCTTTTAAATATTCTAAATAAAGTTTTTTCTGATTTAAGCCCCACCAATCACTACTGTGGGGGTAAACGAGAGAATTACTTTATATGTTAGGTTTACCATTGTCAAGAATTTATTGCCAACAATTAAATACTTGTGGAAAAAACCTCGTCTTCGATTACTCAATGCGCTTCTGAGCTTGCAGAAAATGCGACAATTTGATATGATAAATTGTTCTTTAGCCAATCTATTTGATAGGGATAGTAGGATATGCGAAATCATAAAGGCTTTACGTTGATTGAATTACTGGTGGTAATCGCCATTATTGCCCTGCTGCTTGCTATCCTGCTGCCGAGTTTGAGCAAAGCCCGTGACCAGGCCAAGGATGTCAGATGTCGCAATAATCTCAAGCAAATCGGGCTGGCATTCACTTTATACACCGATGATAATGAGGGCAAATTCCCCCGCAATGGCGGCATCTGGATTGTCAAGTTTCTGCCCTACATCGGCGGTCAGGGAGACGAGGACCGGGACTACCGGGAAATGGGTGTGTACAACTGCCCCATGTATCCGAACAAGGAGCAAACGCTCGATTACGTGATTAACTCCTGGAAGGACGGCGTAACGGAATACATCGGCTACACACCGGTTAGCGACTTCCGTCGGCACGCCGAGAAGATTTTTCTGGCTGACAACGAGGATGGATCATGGCGCCCTATCATCAGAGAAGACGAGGGATTAGGCGGCAGGGGCGAGTTCGACGTCTGGTTGCCACAGCACCTGCCCTCCGGCCCTGAGGGGCAGCGAAGAGCGGCCAAAGCCCGTCACCGCGACGGCTGCAACGCAGCCTTCATGGATGGCCATTCGGATTGGATCCAGGCTGAAAAAATGACCGAAAAAATGTTGCAACCCAATTGACAGGCCAAAGAATTTTATAGATACAGCAACCGTTTTTTTTGTTACCGATATCAGCGTTTTTTTCTGTTCTGTCTTTTTCTATTCTGCTGGCCGGTAGTAGTTTGCCGTTCTCTTGTGGTTTTACTGAGCTGGGGGGCCATTTGATTCTTCCAGGCTTTGTAAGTTTGCTGAAGGTGTTTGACTATTTCCGGATTTTGTTTTGCAAGGTTGTTTTTTTCACTAATATCCGCATGAAGGTCATACAGCTCTAAAGAGCCTTCTCTATTAAAAAGTAGTTTCCATTTACCTTCTCGGACGGCCCACTGTTTGACACCATCGTCCCAGAAAAGAGTTTTGTGCAAAGGCCCTTTCATTTGGCCTCGAAGAACTCCCAGCATGTCCTTGCCGTCATATACGCGATCGTTAGGCAATGCTGTACCAGCGGCAGCGCAGATGGTCGGCATGACATCCAGTGAAATGACAGGCTCCTCACAAACCGTTCCTTTCGGCAGTTTGCCGGGCCAGCGAACAATAAACGGCACACGTATTCCACCTTCGTAAACACTTTGCTTGAAGTCCCGCAGAGCACCGTTATTGGCAAAGTTCTTTCTGGCGCCGCCGTTGTCTGAGAAAAAGATAAGAAGGGTATTTTCGTCGGCGCCGGTTCGCTTGAGGGCGTCCAGCACTTTTCCAATCGCCTCATCCATACTTGTGAGCATTGCCAGGTAGATGTCCCGGTTCTTGTCCCCCGTATTGAAGCGCTTGATATATTTCTGGAGCGCCTGCAGGGGCCAGTGCACGGCGTTAAAGGGCAGGTAAAGGAAAAAGGGTTGATTTTGATGCCGTTCAATAAATGACACAGATTCACGAGCCAGGTTATCTGTCAGATAGCCGGTATCGTTAATCGGTTTATCATTGCGATAAATCGAGGTATATTCATCCGTTACCTGGAGTTTGAAATAATCGTGCGCTCCGTGCCCTAAGAATCCGTAGAATTCGTCAAAGCCCCGCTTCAAAGGACGATATTCAGGCTCGATGCCAACATGCCACTTGCCCACAACCGCTGTCGCATATCCTTGCTTTCTAAGCATATCGGCGACAGTAACTTCACTCACCGGCAATCCAATCCTGGAATTGCCGGCTGTATAAAAGCCGAACCGCTGCTGATATCGACCGGTTAAGAGTCCTGCCCGAGTCGGCGCACAGACGTAGGCACTGGCATAGCCGTTTGTCAATCGCACCCCTTCGGCGGCCAGCCGGTCGATATTGGGCGTGCTGACCTCTTCCGGATGGTCGTAACAGCTCGAGTCCGCATAGCCCTGGTCGTCGGATACGATGAGCACGATGTTGGGGTGGTCGGAGTTATTTTGATTTCCCGGCGCAGACCGGACCTTCCTGCCAAGGCATATCGCCGACGCAGCCAGCACTGATGAACGTAAAAAATCTCTTCGGGTCATTATGTTATTTTTCGTTTCTTCCACAGCATATTCTCCGGTAATTATTTATCCGATATTTCTCAGGGCAAATTTCCTCCATGCGTTTGCTATATACTACTACTTTATTAACGGTTTTTACAGGAATTTTATTGCGATATTTTGTAACATATTTACTTCTCGCGCAATTATACCCGTAACAATGGTTGGTGCTATGGCAAAAGTTGTAGAGCGAATAGATGATGATTTAGTGCTCAGGGCCCGCACGCAGGCGGAAGCTTTGGGCCGGCTGTACGAGATGTACTATGATCGCATCCTGGGATTCTGTGTGTATCGGCTCTTTAACAAAGAGATTGCCGAGGACGTAACTTCCGCGGTCTTTCTTGAAGTTGCTCGCAGTATTGGCGTCTTTAGAGGCCGAACTGTGAAAGATTTCCAAAGCTGGCTGTATGCCATAGCCGCCAACCAGGCAAATGCTTATATAAGAAAGACTACTCGGCGCAAAAAACTTCTCGAAGAAGCAGCCGGCTCGATGACGGCCTTTGCCGCCGACGGCACTAATAATTCGCCGGACTGGCCAAAGCTTTATACGGCCATCCTGAAATTAAAGCCGCAGCACCAGACTATTGTTACGCTGAGGTTTTTTGAAAACCTTCAATACGAGCAAATAGCTCAGATTGTAGATGTCAAAGAAGCAACTTTGCGCGTCAGGTTACACAGAATACTAAACGAGCTGCGAAACCATTTGCAGAGTGTTATCGACCCAGAGGCATAAAATGTTCAAAGACGAATCCGAGCTCAAGAAAGTGATAGATCGGCTGAATATCGACACCGAACCGAATCAGAAGCACCATGATGACCTGCGCCGGCAAATGCTCCGCGTTTTTAACAAAGCTGAAGAACAATCACGAAAACGAATAATGCCAAATGGCATTCTAAGGAGAACAATTATGAAAAGTCCGATTACAAAGCTCGCCGCCGCCGCGGCAATAATCATTGCGATACTTGCTGGCCTGCCGTTCTTTAGCTCGAACGGTTCGAGTGTTGCTCTGGCTGACGTCCTCGAGAGAGTTGAGCGGTCCAGGGCGTTTATGTACAGAATGAAAATGACCATGACCGGTGCTATGATGTCGGGTATGCCTGACGGAAAAAAAGAGATGGAAGGTACAATTACTATCTCGAATGACTATGGCATGAAAATGGAAATGACTACGACTGATGCTGATTCAGGCGAGGAAGAAACGATTCAGCAAATGTATATTATTCCAGACAAGAGAACAGCGATTTCGCTTATGCCTAAACAGAAAAAGTATATGCGGATGGAATTTGATGATGATTTGCTTGCCAGGATGAAAAAACAGAACAATGACCCGCGAGAAATGATAAAGCAAATAATGGGCTGTGAGTACACCGAGCTTGGCCGCTCAGTCATTGACGGCATAGATGTTGAAGGTTTCCACACGACAGACCCCGCCTATTACGCAGGTGCAATGGAACACGTTGAGTGTACACTGTGGGTAGATGTCGAAAAGTGGCTGCCGGTACGTATCGAAATGGACTTTAAGATGAATGAACAGATGCAGGTGCAGGGAGTCATTTACGATTTTAAGTGGGATATTCAGGTTGATGCCAGTGAATTTGAGCCGGTAATACCCGAAGATTTTACCGCCTTTGCGACCGAGGCTATGAAGATGCCGAGCATGACTGAAGAAGCTGCTGTTGAGGGTTTGAAGTTCTTTGCTGAAATTACAGGGCAATATCCTAAGAAGCTGAATTTAATGAACCTTATGCAGGAGTTCTCGGCTATTAAAGACAGCGAAAACCTGACCGAAGCGGGCATGAAATTAAAAGAAGAGATGGACCGGGTGCAAAAGGATGAGCACATGAAAAAACTAACGGAGATGATGAGCCAGGTTCAGTCGATTGGTATGTTCTATATGACGCTGGTGCAGGACAAAAAGGAACCTGCTTATTACGGCGAATCTATTACCCCTGATGATGCTGAGGCAGTGTTGATGAGATGGAAGGTTTCTGAAGGCCAGTACCGGGTTATCTTTGGAGATTTATCAACTTTAGATGTTAGCACCGAAGAATTAGCTGATCTTGAAAAGTCCTCTCTGAAATAGTCGATTGTGACAATACGAACACCAAGGCCAACCCCTGCTTGTCTGACAGGGTTTGGCCTTTTCTTTTTACAAATATTGTGCTGAAATCAAAATTTCAAGCCTAAACTCGACTTTATTAGAGTAAAATCAGCCCTTGGTTCGTCTATTAGTGATTGAACGTTTAATCTTTTTTACCGCTGCGGGAACTATTTATGTCTGAAGATGAACATCTGCTGAAACTTCTTCGTCAC
>SDBS01004885.1_pt1 | contig 13119 bp, 21 predicted proteins | sample 2277091 | NCBI WGS metagenome assembly SDBS01 (sample SAMN10404972, study PRJNA504765) | marine sediment metagenome | isolation source: marine sediment core GS10_PC15, 163 cmbsf | place: Arctic Ocean: Southern Knipovich Ridge | collected 2010 | reverse complement strand
ATTAATCATAGAGAATATAATTAACTTAGAGAATTGACATACCTTCAATCCAAAGTTATCAGACTTCTCAATTAGAATATCCCACTCTTCAGAACTTACTAACATATCAATATGGTTACTACGTTTCCTTTTTTCTACCATTTTTTACCTCCTTTATCCTACTAATAAAATTAAGTATACCAAAACTGTGTCTCTTTGATATTACAACTTTCTTATCTTTAAGCCTTCTCATGTGAACCACCCTAAGAATTTAACTCCAAAATATCCCAACATAGCTACAAGCAGAACTAATTTTATTATCATCCATCCCATAAATAGTTTTTTAAATATTCCCATCTTTAGCCTCCAAAATAAAATTTAACTTCCTCATCTTTGAACGAGGCAAACTTATCTCTGTTGGTGTGTAGCCTTCTCCGATTTGCAGTTCTAAGAATGACAAACCACATAAGAATATTGAACGAGGCTCGAAGTTGAAACTTTCTAACTTCTTTAATACTTCCTCATCAATAACAAAGGATATTTTATGATTTAATCTTTTATTTTCCATTATCTCCTCTCACACCTACACCCTTTGAAAAGTGCGAACTCTTCTGGTGTTAATTTATCTTTCTCTATAAGTGTTAGGCAAGTTTTACAATATTGGCTAGGCTCTTGTTCTGGTTGTCTTTGTTTTTTATGTTTCATTTTGAAAACTCCTTTAATCTTGTTGGGTTGTAATAGCGTGGCTTCTTCAAATTACAATCAAGACAGAACAACTTAACGCCTCGCTTTCTTGAAACATGATATATCGAGTGTTGCGTTTCGTTCTTACAACTTAGGCATTTTAGTTTGTATAATATCATTTATTCACCTCTATTTTTATCCTATCCATAATCGCCAGGCAATCTTGATTAACACAACGATTTAATTTCTCTTTCATCTTCCTACTTAAATCTGTCTCTGAAATTTTACACTCTCCACCGCAGAATTTACACAATTTATGGAGATTTTTAGGTGGCTCTTCCGACACTTTCTTAAATATCATATCTCCCATATTATACTCACTATTTACCTCTTTCTTAATTGTAGACATAAGTTTTTTAGAAGTGTCGGATGTGTCGGTATTTAGGTCTTTTTGAGTAGATTCTAAGATTTTAACCCAATCTCCTTTAATTCTTGCATTTTTCCAAATTCTTTCTTTATGTTTCTCTGCTAAAATATATGGGCAGTATTTTGTTAATTGTCGGCCTAACATCTCCTTACTTAATCTTGGTTTTTTTACTTCTTCACACCATTCAGAATAAACTTTATACATATCATCTTTAGAAACAACAAACCCATCCTCCTTTTCTAAAACATCAGAACTAAAAGCAACAAGAGGGCAACCACTACTTTCCATTAATTGCTTAACTTCCTCTGGTGTTTTTGTATAACTAAACTCACCATTTTCTAATAATCTATACAAACCTTCCAACGCCCAATTAAGAATACCAGACATTTCCTTATCTGTCCAAAGTTTCTTTCTTAAAAACCCATCTAGTTTCTCTGGGACATTATCAAACTTAATAATCATATTTCTACCAAAATAAGCAATATCATCATTATCCTTTACAGGTGGGCATTTGTTTGCGTTAAACCATTGTTTAGCAAAACTCCTAAACTGTTGATATTCCCCAAATTTTTCTTCGCCAGAAATATAACCGCCACCAGTAGCAACTTTTATTGCTCCTCCATCATTCAAATCTTTACTAGATAAATCATCAAAAGCGTTAAGATGTTTCCCTTTTAATGAGAGTTTTGTAAAGTCAGAACCACTACTAATCTTCTGCAAACTAATTCCTGTTTTATTCTTCTCACCAATAAAATTAATACCAGTATCCATCAAAACAGATTTACCGGTGTCCGGATCACCCTCACATATCAACATTTTTTTAATAAAGTATTCTCGGAATAAAAGGAATCCAAACCATTCTTGCATAACTGCAACATCTTCGGGATATAATGTTTCATTAATAAACCTCAACCAGTTAGGGCAATTATAAATATTGAGTGGGTTATTGTCTTTTCTAACTTCGATTATATATTGAAAGTTATATTTCGGATCGTGAGGTAATAATTTCTTTTGTTGTATATCCCAGACACCATTATCTAAATTGATAAAATTAGTATCATCTTTTTCAAACTCTTCCTTACTCGTTGCGGTTTTTCTTTTAACCTTTTCAAAGACTTCATCAACAACATTCCTCTTACAATAATTTAATAGAAGCTCCTCACAATTAACTTTAATAATCCCTCTACTATCACTATCAAACTTCTTACCATCCCAATTAAAACAATAGTCGGTTTTAGTCCCGAAGTATGTTTTAAAATTATGAGTTTTTATAAGATAATCTGCAACCTTATCAACACTAACACTAAACTCTTCCTTTCCAGTTTTCTTATTAACACCCTTACTAATTAAAAACTCTTTAACATCTCTCATTTTTTCATAAGTTTCATACTTAAATCCATCAACCCCAACTCTACTAACAACCTTAACATTTTGCTTAGGTATTTTACAAGCGTCTAAATCTATCTTTCGGCCTTTAAAGAACTCAATAGGTAATTCCCTAATCCCAGAATACTTCCAATGTTTCGCATACAAAACAGGAAACACTTTTTTATCATTACAGAAATTAATATCAATCCTAGAACCTTCTGGGCATATCCATGCCAGGAAGTCTTTAGCTTCATCCTCTGTAATCTCTCTAGTAAACTCAATCCAAAGATAATCAGAGTTTTTACTATTGTGTGTTGATTGGATGTAACCTATCCCATAATGTTCCAAAGTCTTCTTCGATAATTCTAAACTTTCCTCTGCATTACTAGGCTCTCCTTCAACTTCATCGAACTCCACAACTAATCTATCTTTCTTTCTACCAATACAATTAATATCTTGAGAGTATTTAGAATCGGAATACTTAACCTGTTCTTCCTTCCACTTCATAGAATGAATCCCATTACTTGCCTTAGAGAATGGTATACCTTCGTATTGTTTTAATATCTCTCTATGTTTTTGTATGTCGGTAGGTAAAGTGTTTATTTTCTCATACCATTCAAAAGCGGGGATAGTTTCAGGATTAGAACCTTCAATAGACTTACAATCTCCCCTTTCAGAATACAAAAGATACTCTTCAATTTTTATTATCCGCCTATCTCCCTTTTTATGTTCTCCACAATCCTTAAGAAACTCAACCTTTCTTTTACCAGTTTCCCTATTTGGATCTAAGAGTTTGTTATATTTCACATGGTCTATTATTTTACTTACCATCTTCACACTCCCCACCAGACACGTTCTTATCGTTCTCTAGCTTATTTTCGCTTTTAGATAATCCATTATGCCCCTTTCCCTTACTTGCAGACGTTTCGTTTAAAATAGGCGTTGTATGAGCCTTATACCCCTCACAGATTACCGCTACGGGTGTTTTATTTTTACCCTGTGCCTCACGTTTCATGCTAGATTTAAGTTTTGAAGGAAACACAATCTTTCTACTGCAATTCTTACATAAGAAGTCCATATAGGAAGTAGCCCCACCATGAAGCTCTTGTTGATAATATCTATTAAAAGCTGTCCTCACTTCTTTCCTGGAATAAGGTAAGTTTCTATCATCCAAAGTTGTAAGCACACGAGATAAACAAACAATCTCATCTATCATAGGGAGTTGTTTGATAACCCAAACATGAATAGTTTTAACATAAGCTCGGTTACATCTCATCTCAATAATCCGGTCATCAATGTAACTCATTGTTTAACCTCCGTAATTTGTATTAGTTCAGAATTAGCCAACATAACCCTATCCCCTCGCCTGTCATTAAAGACAACATGATTATCAAAAGCCTGTAAGTTTGAAGTATCGAAGTGGAGATTAGATTTAGTAATTATCCTTATCTTTTTTCCTTCAAAGGATTTCCATAAATTATTTAAAGTGTCGTTTGTTTGTGTTTCCATCTTGATGTAGTGATTGAGATAACCCCATTTTGAACTCCTCTAAAAAGTCATCTTGGGGACTTATTTTTTTAATCTGTTTTAGAGTTGTCCTCTTTTTTAATTTTGAATATTTGAACAACTGCATAATGTTCCCCATCAGCATATCTCTTAGGTAAGATACAATGAGATGAGTTCCCAATTTTCTTAATAGGAAGGTTTGTTAGTTCAACAACTAAACCCCTTTTTTTCTTATGAACAATATCTAGGGCCTGAACAAAGTCCTTATCTTTCATAATTTCCTCAATTAATTTTCCGAGTGCCATCTTTAGTTAAACATTGTTTTATTTATAAGTTTAATGAAAGGTGTAAATAATAAGTTCTCATTCATTAGTAACAACAAACACTATACAATCGTTCATTATTCCTTTTCTTCTTTATTCAAATTAGAAAGAGTATTTATCATTAATCTTATATATGATTCATGTCTACCAAGCCTCGTAGCGGCTACGACGTTAGAACTAGGGATATTCTTAGAGAGACGAGTAAGAGAGTTAATAAAGTTATCAACTGGTCGGATCTATTCCGAACTCTCAAAGATATGGCCGATAAGAATTTGATAAAGTTGTATGAAACCAAAGGCGGTTTTTTCTGGATTAAGCAAGAGAGTAAGATTTAAATAAACTAATCAGTTGTATATAATCAAAGGCTACTCGCCTTCATTAATTGCCTGTCCTTCGGGACAGGTTTATACTTTTTCAAAAATGTTTTTAAACCCCGATTACATATAATAAAGATGTTAAAGAGAACAAATTTTATTGACGGAATAACTCTATTGGGATTTTCTCTAGTGCTGGTTACATTAGCCGGAACCATTAACATACAACCATTTTTTTTTGGGCTAGTCAATGAGGGATGGATGAAACCCACTCTAGGAATAGGAGCAATATTTTGCTTACTAACAGGGGTCGCAGTATTATTCGATAAGGGACATTGGTTTTTTATAGAATGAAAGATTAACATGGACGAACTATTAGAACAACTTGAAATAAGAATAAAGGAACAAGAGCAGCTTATAATAAAGATAAAAGAATATCTTGCAGTACTATCCAAAGAGATTAAGAGCTTGAAACTTAACTTTAAATTATTACAAGAACTACCCCCACGCCCCACATAGATGTACTAAACCGTTCATCTCTCGGTTGGGGCGTAGACCTGTTTAGTACCTATAAGGGCGTGGGTTTAAATAGTCTTTTTATCTTTAAATAGCATGACATTCAAGGCAGACTACGAAAGGAAAAAACCTCTACTTCTAAACGATAAGAAAATATGCAAACCGAACCGAGATATATTTAATAAGTTTTTTGACTTTCAAGAAGAGAAGCTAAGAAGGATTAACGAATTGGAGGAATTAGACGAACCATGCTATAAAACATTGTGCGGATATATTAACAAACTAAAGAACGTCAATAAGTGGTTTCATAATATAGATTGGAAAAAACTAACCACCGAAGATATTAAAGAGGTTTATGATAAACTAGAAGACGGTAATAGTTTTATTTTCAAACCAAAAAAACATAAATACAACGACAAAATATTAAATCGTTTCAATAAAAGATATGCAGATAGAAAAAGTTATTATTCTAAAATATTCAAATATAAACCGTTCCAACTAGCAGGATTAAAAGATAAGGTTGATGATGCCCTAGACTTTTTCACAGACAAAAGAAGGAGGGAAGTAAATTTTATTAATCAAGAGAATTTTCAGAAGATTATATCAGTTGTTAAAAATCCTCATCATCTTGCTCTACTCTGGCTATCGTGGGATATTGGAGAAAATATAAACACCCTCCTAAGATTAACAGCCTCAAACTTCAAGAGACAAACCAGTAAGGAAACAAAAGAAGAAGAGTATATTGTTTGGCTTCCACAAGGACAATTAAAGCGAAGCAGAACAGAGAGAAGCGAACCGACATTATTTCCCGAAACTGTGAGGTGTTTAGATATTGTCTTAGATGGACTTAAGCCGGAAGATAAGTTATTTAGATTTGAGTACCGACAATCTTTAAAATTCTTCGATAGTGCTGCTGCTCGATCTAAGGCGGTTTGTGAACCAACAGGAAAAAAGCCAAGTTGGAAAGATTTGAGAAGTGGGATGGCGTGTAATTTGTTTGGGGAGTATGGATGGCATAGTGATGATATTAATTTGAGGTTGGGCCATTCAATTACAAGCAAAGAGTTAGAAGCATACTTCTCATATCTTGCAGGACAGGGGAAGAGAGTTAAGAAACTTCATTATAATAATAATCTGGAACAGGTACAAGAAGAATTAAAAGATTTAAAACAAATTGAGAAAGGACAGCGACAGCGATTAGAAAACCAAACAGGAGAACTTTCTGAACTAAAAGAAGCCATGAAACAGATTGAAGAAACCTATGGTAAAAAGATAGCGGATCTTTATAATTCTCAAGTAGCCTTAGAAAATTCACAACAAGAACTAGACAAGGAATATAAGAAAAAAGCTTCTAAATAAAACCCACACATTTTGTACTTTTTGTGTGACTAACTTATAAAGAGATTTTTTGTATAGTTTTTTATGGTTAAGAAAAAGGACGTAATGAAGACGATTATATTTATTAAATTTAAAGAGCCAACTTTAAAAGAAATGAGTTTTAGTGGAAACCGCAAAAATAAGATTGACGAGAAATTGGATAAGGCTTTGAATACACCAAAACGGAGGAAGAAATGAAAAAAGAAACTAAAGACTTTATAATATTAAATATTAAATGTGTTTTATTTGTTGAAGTAGCAATTTTAATTATTTATGGCTTCTCATATTTAAACGGAGTATACGGATAAGATGGGAAAATTAGTAATGTTTCTTAGTATATTGATTTTCATTGATATACTTTTTTTAGCAACGGGGCAGATAGATTTAAACAGCCCAACTTCTGTTATCACAGACGCAATACTAGAACCCACATTATTCAAATCTACGGTTTTTTTCGCAATGTTTTTGGGTATTGTGGGAGTTGCTGGACTAATTGCAACTAGTGGAGTTACTACTGGTATCTTAGCAAACGCAACTAATGTTCTAGCCTTCGCTGCGATGGCTATTGCGATGGGAGCTTTATTGGGAGACTACATAACTGTATATTTAGTTTTAAATGCTCACAATCAAGTTTTATCTAAATTTATAATGGCACCGGTAATAATGATGTTTGCGGTTACGGTTGCCGAGTGGCTTCGAGGGAAAGATTGAGGATGGAAGCAACATTAAAAATCCCCTGCAAGTTAATTCAAGATGATGATAAGATAGAGATTTCTTTTCAAGGTAATAAAAAAAACAAGATTGATGAGAAATTGGATAAGGCTTTGAATACACCAAAAAGGAGAAAAAGAAAATGAAAGCATTTTATAAATCAAAAATATTCATGGGCGACGAACATCTAACTAGACACATCAATTTGGATGTCAAAGAAACTAAGGATGATTTTATTATTACATTTCCCGAACTTTTAACAGACAAAATAAAAAACGAGGAGTTAGAAGTTATTATTTTAGATAAGGATGTTGGGACTATTGACATTAAGCTTGAATGTGAGTTAAACGATAAAGGAGAGTTGGAGGTAGTCGATGGTTAAAATATTATCTTCTATCTTATCACCCTCAATTTTAAAGCGTGTTCGTAAGATGAGTTTAGGGATGAGGTTTGTTATTGCGGATATGGTTTATAGGCGAGAGGTAGCAGAGAGACGGAGGAGACAATGAAAACATTTATAACTAAATTTAACCTTAGATTGTTACCATGAAGAAACAATATATTGGTATCGGTGTAGTTTTGGTTTTTCTTGTTATTGGGATTTTTCTCTTAGGAATAATCCAAACAGAAGATAAAGAACCGACACCGATAAATTATAGAGGATTAGTTTTGTTGGGATTAGCCCCTAATTCCGATCCCCGAATAGCCACAGACACCGATATAGACACAGGATTAAGAACAGAACACGAAGGACAACTATATGGATTGTTTGAGTCTCGAACATGGAAAAGTCTTGATTATGGTAAGACATTTGTCTCCCCTGTTTCTAGGTAAATATTATTAGATGGTTAGTGAATTTGAGAAACTTTTAGAACGTAATAGGCAAGAGGCAGAACGTAAATTAAGATTAGTAGCCCCACGATTATTTACAGACCAACCACAAGGACAAGACGGAAGATTTACAGGAGGCGGATTAGGAGGACGTGAACAGCCTGGAATTATAGAGGGAGGAATACCAACACCAACGGAAGCAGAACTAACAGCCCAACAAATCAAACAGCAAAAACAAAATATTATTTCTCAAGGTGGAAGAACAACAACTAAGAGGTCGAAGGATGTGAGAACTAGTGAGAGATTAGATATTACTGAAACAAGAGGACGGGGCGGAGTTCTAATTAGGGAAGTTACTAATCTTGATACTGGGGCTTTAAAGGTTAATGTGTTTGCTCCAGGTAAGGCTGGTGGAAGTGTTGCATTTCAAAAGGGTGTATTTGGTGTTGCTGAAAAACCGAAGAAAGTTATTAAAATTGATATACCTGAAACAACAAAAGTAATTATACCAAAGGATTTGAAGATAGATTTTCCAAAAGGAAGACCTGACGAAATATTTAATCCAAAATTGGGAGCTTTTGTTAAAAAATCCGATACTTCAGGACAAGCTACTGGATTTATTAGACCCCCTACCGCAGCAGAAAAACTAGCAATAGATGAGGCAGCAGTTAAAGGGAGTGAAGTAACTATATTCCCTGCATTGATTGGCCCAAAGTTTTTAAGTTCTCGATTAGCAGCAGAACAATTAAGAGGTAATGTGGAGGAAGAAGAAAGATTTGAGATTGAGAGAACTAAAGATTTAATTGAGAGGAGTGGAACATTAGACCCAAGAAAATTTATAGATAAAAGAAAGGCTGCTTTAGAATTATTAAGATTGATGAGAAATAAGGATCGGGATGTTCAATCAGACCAGAGAAGAGCAGAGAAACTGGCTCAAGTAATGGAGCAACAAAACAAAGCATTATTTATTATAAACAGAGATTTAAAAAATAAAACTATTACTCCCGAACTCGCAGCAAAAAGACAAAATCAAGTTCTCCAGAAATTTAAAAATAATGGATTTAATATTAAAGAAGAAAATGGTAAGGTTGAGATAAGCCATAGTGTATTTAATAGACTAAACCGATTCGGTGGTTCTGCATGGAGAAGATTATTAACCGCAGCAGAGAAAGGAGATCATTCAATTAGGGATAAATCACTTCTTGCAGGGCTTGTTGGTTTTAATCTTGCTTATCAAGGTGCTAAGATATTTCTGGCTTTCCAACTCGCTGGAATAGGGGCTGGTGCTTTGGGATTATCTGCTCCGGCAATAACTGGGAGTGCTGGAAGTTTGAGATTATTAGGATTATCTGGTAAGGTTGCAGGGGCTACAATAGTACCGTCTTTTGCATTATTAAGTGGTGCTAAGGTTAAGGCAGAAACAGGCTCAACTCTCTTAGCTATCTCTGCCACATTAGGAACTCTTGCAGGAATAGCCGGAACTGGTAGGGTCGTTGGGAATATCAAAATAAGGAATAAATTAAAGGCGGAGTTAGAAAGAGAACTAGCGAAACTATCCCCAGAAAGAAGAATAGCTTTTAAAGAATATATGAAACAAACCCAAGTATTACAGAGGTTTGAACCAAAAGCTAATAACATTAAACTGAATAATATTGAAAGTATTAAAGATGTAAACGCACAAAAAGCCATTAGACAATTCTTAAAAACAAACAAAGGAAAAGTTATTGTTGGGGGATCTGTTGCACAAACGGGTCAAGTAAAAGTTCTTAGGAAGTTGGGGGATATGGATTTATATGTTGAGGGTGGATTAACTCCTAATCAAGCTGCAAGGTTATTGGGGAAACAACTTAAAGCTTCGGGAGTTCAACGAGTTTCAGTTATTAGGGGACAGGTTACTATTGCAGGTAAGAAAGCTATTGAGTTTCACGATATTGAGAGACTACTTACAAACATTAGACAGGTAACACCTAATTTTTCGGATCCAAGAAGTTATATTATTAAAACTCCAGAAGGCATAAGAATCCAACGTATAGCTTTACAAGCTCAAAGAAAACTAGTAGCTGCTTTCGCAGATCCGCAAAGGTTTGCAACTGGTAAGTATGTAAAAGATTTAAAGGATTTTAAAGCTATATCAGAGAAGTTGATTAGGAACGCAGAGAAAACTATTAAGGGGTCGGGTATAATAAGACCAAGAGGGACTAAGGCATTTGAACAAAGATTTGGTAAAGTAATTAAGAGGCCAACCCTCGACGATATTTTAAACTTAAAAATAAATGGCAAGTTCAGAACTCCTCCAATACTAAGAAATATACCCAAGAAGTCTTTTGGAGGAATCGGAAGTTTATTAAAGCTTAAAATCGTTAAAAAAGTGCCTCTTGTAAGGACACCCAAAGTGAAGGGCGTAACAAGAAGAGGATTTCCCTCACAATCACAAGTGAGGGTTAATGGGGGATTTAGAACTGCCCCAATACTTCTACCATCTCAAACAAGAATTAAGAGTAGTTTTGGAACTCCTAAATTAACTCCATCACAAAAATTCTTAAAGAAATCCCAGAAATTTATTAAAGGTGTTCCTTCTCAAGTTGCTGTAACTAGAAAGAAATTACTTAAACCATTTGCAGGATTTAAAACTCAACCATCGCAAAAACCAACTAAGAAGCCTTCTACAACTTCTAGGTTTATCCCATCACAAGCACCAGTTAAAAAACCTTTTGCCTTTCCTCCTGGTGTTGGCGCTAAACCTCCAAAGAAAAGAAAGAAGCCGCCTTTAACTCCAGAGTTCTTTGGTATTAAACCGCCTGAAATAATAAAACTTTTAGCTAAGAAAAGTAAACCTGGATATAATGCTTTTGCTAAGGCAAAGAAAAGTAAGAAGTTTATTAAATTAAATAAAGTCCCAATCACAAAAAAACAAGCCCTTTCTCTATCTGCTTATGGTGTTGATAGAAGTATAACAGGAACAGGTAAGATTAAGGCTGTGAATAAACCTGCACAGAGGCCTAGAGTTATATTCCCAACTAATTATTTTAGACAAACAAGTAGAAAATGGAGAGGTAAAATAATTAAGAAGAAGCAAACTCCTATTAAGGATTTGTTTATTGAGAGAAGAAGATTTAGATTAGATATACTGAATGAGAAACAAACCATTCAAGCGTTTAAGAAGAAATTGAAAGTTAGGAAAATTAAGAAATAGATCATATTTTGGTGTGGGTTTTAGATGGGTTAGCTCTACTTCCCCTTTTGCCATCCACACCTTTCATACTCTTTTTATTGAGAATGAATCGAGCGGTAGGGGAGGGACTTTGTGTTTGTTCACATTCCTCTCCCTCTCCTGTCTTTAGAAGTATTTAAAAATCGTAAGTGGGTATAAAATGTGGGAGATTGAACCTGACTCTTGTTGGTTTTGTGGAGGCGCTTTGCGTCCATCGGATAGGTGGCTGTTCGGCGCATGAACAGCCGTCTTCCTCAAAAACTTCCTATTGGTCGCTCAAGCGACCAATTATCAGCCAAACATCTTATCAAAATCATAAAGCCTCTGCTTCGGCAGAGGTAATCCTCATATAATATGGGAATGTAGCATTAACAATAGAAATTCTGTAATTATTGGTTTTATTATTGGTAGAAAAATTCTTAAAATAATCTTGAAGAAAATAAAGGCTAACCAACCAAAGCCCCTTATTAACATTGATTAGAACGTATGTTAGAGGGTGTTTTTTTACCTACCCTTTCTTTTAATGCACAAATCACACCTACAAGTCTTTGGATGTCTTCCTAAGTGAACAACTCCGCAGCTCTCACAAATTGCTTTAGGGTCATTTAATCTTTTAGTCATTCCATCAGATACTTTAGAGGATAGGTTCTTTGAGTTCCATTCTGCCATAAGAAAAGCTAAGGCACATTTAAACCAACCCTCTGGAGTTGTAAGATATACCTCTCCCTCTGACATACTCGTAACAGTGCATTTCTCCGATACTTCACGCATTGTTTTAAGCCCGTCTTCAATTCTTCTGCTCCACCTGGTCAAATCCTCCACCACAACTCTTTGGATTCGATTGGCTCTAATTTCACGAAGCATTTTACAGAAGGATGGCCTAGAATTATAATCCTCTTTGTATGCACTAATTCCATCATCAGAATAAAAGTCCGGCACACCCCAACCCATACTCTCACAAAACTTAATTATCTTATCCTTCTGCCTTTGGATGTCTTGCCTTCTTGCTCCATCTGTCTTTAACTTCTGGCCCGAGACTCTAGTATATCCTACAACCTTTCCCATCATTCGCAGTAGGTAGCAGAGTTTATTTTCTTTTTGTTCTCTAGGATTTTTAGATATTTCTTTATGCTATTGTTCTCCAACATCTCAAAGATTAAGTTAGCCAGTTCGTGAGGTGGGTAGTAACCTGCTACTCTAATCTCGCCCAACTGAACGGAGCTTTCTGTTGCTTCTCCTAATCCTTCTAGCTTAACTTCTTCTATGAGTTCTTCATCTGTTGGGGTGTGTGGTGTTTTTTTTTCTTCCATTGTTTTGTTTAGTGTGTTAGAATTTAACTTATTCTAAGTTCAATATTATTGGAGACTTGAGACTTGCGACTTCTCGGCACGTTAGGGATTATTCGGTAGCCTTTGGTTAGTTACTTAAATAGAACCTTAATATTAAGTAGTATATTAATATTCGTCCTTCGTATTACGCAATTACTCGGCAAACTCGGCGTTTCTTCGTCACTTATTTGAATTAAGGTGTTAGTTTAGTTCAATATGACTATTAATATTATATAGATGCCGACTATCCGTACCGTTCTCGGTCTTTTGGTTAGTATACCGCACTATTTTAAGACATATAATAATATTCCCTCGTGACTTCTGCCTTTTTCTCGTGTTACTCGTGTATTTTAACCTCCTCAAAGCGTATAGCGAACTTCCCATCCTTTATAATAGTCTTTAGTGTTGGATCATCCATCATATTAATCATAGAGAATATAATTAACTTAGAGAATTGACATACCTTCAATCCAAAGTTATCAGACTTCTCAATTAGAATATCCCACTCTTCAGAACTTACTAACATATCAATATGGTTACTACG
>SDBS01004884.1_pt1 | contig 13120 bp, 11 predicted proteins | sample 2277091 | NCBI WGS metagenome assembly SDBS01 (sample SAMN10404972, study PRJNA504765) | marine sediment metagenome | isolation source: marine sediment core GS10_PC15, 163 cmbsf | place: Arctic Ocean: Southern Knipovich Ridge | collected 2010 | reverse complement strand
GATTGACTATTTCACTGGCCATTGCGATCCGGTCTAAGGCCGGGACAAGGGTGAGCAGTTGTCCGATCACCGAGCAAATGTTCGCAGACAGTTTAACATTCCTGATGGATGAAGTCAAGCGGGTTTGATGTAGTCGAGGCAATGTGGGTCGGCTCGGCGATTTTATCCGGGATTATCTGAGCTTTCTTCTGGCCACGGCATTGAGCCGTGCAGTCTGTCAGTTTCGCCTGGAACAGAGGGCGTCAATAAGCGAGCAAACGTGCAGAGAGTTGACAAATGCTCGCTTTGCTCTACAATATTTACACGCTGTGTTTGGAGCTCATTTGACGGTGGGCTGGAGTAAACGACTTTTCACCATGGCAAGATGTTAGGCACAAGGCTTGCCATGTTGCAAGTCCACCAACCACTTTCATTTCACAGGAGGATGATCTTGGCAGAAATAGAAACTATGCAAGCGACTGTATTTTTAGAACCGCAGAAGTTGGAATATCGTTCGGTAGAGGTGCCAGTCATGCACGATGGTGACATCATAGTCCGGGTGGGTAAAGCGCTTACTTGTGGAACCGATTTGAAAACCTATCGGCGAGGTCATCCAAAAATCATACCCCCGACTCTTTTTGGGCATGAATTTGCAGGTGAGATTATCAAGGTGGGTTCAGCGGTTGAAAATTTTAAGCCTGGTGATCGAGTTGTCTCGGCGAATACGGCTCCCTGTAATACATGTTTTTACTGCAAACGCGGTCAACATAATCTTTGTGAGCACTTGATCATCAATTTAGGGGCTTTTGCCGAATACATCCGAGTACCAAAGTCCATTGTGCAGCAAAACACCTATCTCATTCCAGATCATCTCCCTGACGAGGAAGCGGCAGCGATGGAACCCCTTGCATGTGTAGTCCATGGCCAGGATCTCTTGCAGATCCAGCCTGGAGAGAGCGTGGTGATTGTTGGTGCCGGTGGTCCTATTGGGCTGATGCATCTGCAACTTGCATTGCGGCAGGGCGCAAGTCCCGTGATCGCCATCGATCTTAGCGACAATCGGCTTAAGGTTTCGGCTCAACTGGGGGCTACTCAGATTGTCAATCCCGAACGTGATGATTCGAAGAAAATTGTTCATGAGCTTACAGAGGGTCGAGGCGCTGATGTTGTCATTGAGAGCGCGGGCAGCCTGAAGGCTTGGTCAGATGTGATCGAACTTGTACGTAAAGGTGGACGAGTTCAATGGTTTGGCGGTTTGCCAAGTGGAACGGAGATAACGCTCGATACAGTACGCGTCCACTATGATGAGTTGACGATTTTTGGTGTCTATCACGCTACGCCGCTTTCCTTTGAGCGCGCGTTGAGCATGATTGGCGAGGGAGTTGTGGACATTAAGCCTCTTATCACTGGTGAGCTCCCCCTGGAGAGGCTCCAAGATGCCCTCGATATGATGTACAACGGTGAATGTGTCAAAATGGCTATCCAACCCTGAATGAAGGAGTGGATTTTTATGGGATCATCAGAAAACAATGCAGGGAACGTAACGCAAAGTGCACATCGGGATAAGGATGAGATGAAAGTCGCTGTTTATTACAGCAACAGTGACATTCGTCTTGATAAACGTCCGATACCAAGTATTGGGCCAGGGGAACTGCTGGTGAAAATTGAGGCATGTGGACTATGTGGGGGAGATGTGATGGAATGGTACCTGGTCCATAAGGCCCCCCTCATCCTCGGGCATGAGCCCACGGGTACGGTTGTCGAGATAGGCCAAGGTGTCGAGAGATTCAAGGTTGGTGATCGGGTGTTTGTACATCACCATGTTCCCTGTTTTTCTTGTCATGAATGTCGGCGTGGGTACTTCACGATGTGTGAGCACTTTCCAAAAAGTAACATTCACCCTCATGGGTTCGCGGAGTACATCCGAGTACCAGAGGAAAACGTGCGGCACGACACCCACCTTCTTCCCGACCATATGTCCTTTGAAGAGGGAACCCTTGTTGAACCGATGGCCTGTGTTGTTAAAGGGATCAAGTTATCAGGAATTCATCCGGGAGATACCGTTGCAGTTATTGGGGCCGGACTCATGGGCTTGGGCTTCACTCAGTTGGGGAGGGTTTGGGGGGCAGCCAAGATCGTGGCCTTTGACTTCAGTGACTGGCGTATATCCAAGGCGTTGGAGATGGGAGCAGATTATGGCATCAACCCAGAGGAAGTTGAAGATCCCTTGGAAGCATTGAAGGAATTGAACGAAGGACGAGGCGCAGATTCCGTGATCGTGACGCCGAACGGTGTCAAGGCTTATGAATTCGGACTGATGCTGGCGGGGAAGGGTTCTACGGTGCATCTGTTCTCACCCTCTAAGCCTGATGAGACAATCACCATTAAGCCAAACGATCTGTTCTTTCGCGAAATTACCCTGACCACGACCTATTCATGCAATCATATTGATACCCATCAAGCATTGGGATTCTTGGCCAGCGGGCGGATCAATGGGAAGGCCATGATTACGCATCAATGGGGTTTGCACCAAGTGGCCGAAGCAATTTCCATGTTTTTCAAGGCAGAAGACTCCATTAAATCGGTCATCATCCCAGAGCTAACGCCTGGTGTTGGTGAAGCTTGATCAGTCGATGGGGCGAACATGGATACACTCTCGCAATTCTTTCTTGGTTCTAGTTATTATCCACCCTTTCACGACCCTGAGGATTGGGAGCGTGACATTGCTCGTATGCAGGAATTGGGTTTTAACGCGATGCGGACTGCGGAACTCATCGCAACTTGGGAATGGGTGGAACCGCGTAAAGGTGAATTTGATTTTGGATGGTTCGATCGTGTCTTCGAGCTGTCTGAAAAGTATCAGTTGCAAATCCTCCTTGGCACAGGAGTGGGAAATCCACCCATCTGGCTTCTAGATCTTTACCTGGAGGTACAAATCCTCTCGCATGATATGATGGGGGGGTTTATGCACGAAGAAGGTCAGTTGTCTGTAGCACCAGCGAGGGGGAAAATACTCATAATCTAATGAACCAAAGTGGTTGGATTGGAAAGGAAGAATTACATGCCACCATCTAAAGATCAACTTGTCCGTATTGCATGGCAATACTATATAGAAGACCTCACCCAGCAAGAAATCGCTGAACGTTTCAATATTTCGAGGCCAAAAGTAGCAAGGCTTCTAAAACTAGCCAGGGAGCAGGGCATCGTTGAATTCCAGATAAACGGAATGCCGATTGAAAACCTTCAATCCGAAAAACAACTCAGAGAATTATTTGAATTGAAAGACGCGATCGTCATACCCAGCCACCCCGATGACAAAGTGAACCGAAGAGAGTTGGGGAAGGCAGCAGCCAGGTATCTAGAAGCCAACTTCGAAACCAATCAGATTATCGGCTTAGGGATGGGGAGAACACTTGCTGAAATCCCGCAATTTGTAAACGAATGTCCCAGAGAGGGCATTACATTTGTAGAAATTGTGGGAGGTGCAAGCAGCTCGGATGCCGGCCTGGATACCTATAATGTCAGTTGGCTTCTTGCCGATCAATGTGGAGGCGTCGCCATCCACGTAAACTCACCAGTTGTGGTGATGAGCGGTGAAATGCGCGACATGCTCCTTGATGATCCGCAAATCACATCCGCTTTAGACATGGCCAGAAACTGCGAGCTCGCCCTTGTAGGGATCGGTCCAGTTAGCGAGGATATGACCCTTCTCCGGCAAGGGTACTGCGATGAATCTACTGTCCTCGAGTTGATCGAAAATGGCGCTACGTGTGACATCATTGGTCACTTTCTCGATTTGCAGGGTCATCCCGTTGATAGCTGTATCGAAGATCGCTTGGTAGGTTTGAGTCTCGATCAGATTGCTGAGATTCCGACCGTAATCGGTGTAGCCGGGGGAGAGGAGAAGGGGAAAGCCATCCTTTCTGTATTAAGAAATGGATGTCTGGATGTACTCATTACGGATTATCAGACGGCTCAATCAGTATTTAGGCTGATCGGGTAATCCTATTGGAAGGAGGATTTGGGAGCTATGAGCATGATGAAGGCTGTTCTTGTTCGCGGCGCTGGGATCTTTATTTATGAATCCATCGAAATCCCCGAAGTAGGTCATGGGGAACTGCTTTTGAAGATTGAAGCGACAGGCATCTGTGCTGCGGATCGCAAGATTTATGACAGAAATCATCCTTGGGAGCTCCCGGATCCTTACATCCCCGGCCATGAATACGTAGGGACCGTCGTCGAAATGGGTGAGGGTGCTGACGAGTCCACAGGTTTGCAAATCGGAGATCGGGCTACAGCTGAGATCCTCGTTCCATGTCGAACCTGCTGGTTTTGTCATCGGGGACATTATCACCATTGTGATCGACCGATTGTATGCGCCAGTTCATGGGCGGAGTATCTTAAAGTTCCTGCAGGTGCAATTGTATATCGAATTCCTGAGGGGCTTCCCACCGAGGAAGCTGTGCTGATCGAGCCGTTATCCTGTTCGATTCATGCTGTTAATCTTGCAGACATCGAATTGGAAGACGTCGTCGTTGTGGCCGGATTGGGGGCTATTGGGATGGGTGTGATTCAGGTGGCACAACTCCGCACACCGCAAACTCTCATTGGCTTGGATGTTGACGATCGACTGCTAAATATCGCATTAGAGTATGGTGCTGATTTTACATTTAATCCAGCTCAGGATGATGTCGTAAAGGAGATCAAAGCGCTTACAGATGGTCGGGGTGCCGATATCTATATCGAAGCTTCAGGAGCGACAGCCTCCGTTCAAATAGGGCTTGAGGCACTTCGCAAAGCCGGCCGGATGGTGATCTTCGGTGTCTATGGAGAAAAGATCTCGGTCGATCTCAATATCATAAGCGAATTCAAAGAACTGGAGATTCGTGGTGGCCACTTGAGTCCTAACGCCTATACATTAGCGATCAAGTATCTGGCCGAGGGCTTGGTTGATGCACGGATGTTGGTCACTCATCAATTTCCCCTGTCAGAATTTGAGAATGCTATTCTGGTAAAAAGTGAACGGAAGGAACCTTCGATCAAGACTATTCTCATTCCAGAGCGGTGAAATGACTGACGATTTGGCCCTTACAGTCGATGTAGGAACAGGCAGCAGTCGAGTTCTCGTGTACTCGATTCGTCTGGGAAAAACATTATCGAGTGTTTCAAAGAGCATGCCTGTTACGCACCCAGTAAAAGATATGGCAGAATTCTCAGTGGAGGAATGGTGGCAATTAATTAGGGAGGCGATGAGCGAAGCTGTCCTTCGGGCTAACCGTCCTCCAAGTGATTATTTGGGGATTACCGTCACTAGCCTGCGCCAGGGTTACGTTCTACTTGATGCTCACAATGAAGTGCTTGGTCCTGGTATTCTGAACTATGATCGCCGAGGCAAGAGTGCAATTTCCCGCATCAAGGCTGAATTCGGCATCGAGGATTTCTACCAGCAGACAGGACACTGGCATGCACCAGAATTAACCCTCCCAAAACTCCTGTGGCACCAAGATCATCAACCAGAGTTGTGGGGGCGAGTCGAGTCCTTTCTCTTTATACACGATTGGCTCCTCTATCTTTTAAGTGGGAAGAAGGGTACGAATGCCACAATGATCTGCGCAGGTCAAATGGCTGATGTCGGTACGCGAACTTGGGCATTTGATCTTTTGGAAAGTTTGGGTGTCGCAAGTCGGATCTTGCCACCAGTGTATGAGGCTGGACACTCAATGGGCGGATTGTTGGGCGAGGTCGCATCAGAGGTGGGACTAGCGGAGGGAACGCCGGTCCATGTTGGAGGTGGTGATACCCAATTCGGCTGTCTGGGTGTTGGTGGTATGGAGGAAGGGCGATTGGTGATCGTTGGTGGGTCGACAACACCCATCATGCTTACAACTAAACAGCTCCTTTTTGACCCACGACGCTATCCATGGGTCAGCACACATCTTCATCCTGATCTGTGGGCTGTTGAGACCAATGCGGGTGATACTGGGATGTTCTACAAATGGTTCCGAGACACATTTTGTGCACAAGAAATCACTGAGGCGGAAGCTCAGGGAGTAGATGCATACGCAATCCTTAATGCATTGGTGGAGGACTCACCTATTGGTTCGAAGGGGTTACGAGTAATTGCCAGTAGTTCACGCTGGGCACAAGACACCTGGGAGAAAAAGGCGCCGTTCATAATCTATAATTTTTCTGTTGCCAACAGCTTAGGAGATTTCGCGAGAGCCATCATGGAAGGGGTTTGCTTTGCTGTTCGGGGTAATGTGGAGCAGATGGAAAGGATAATGGGGGAGCCGGTAACCAATCTGCTTTACACAGGTGGCACAGCGGGACCACCGCTCTGGGCGCAAATGATGGCTGATGTCCTCGTCAGACCCATTCAGGTACCCAAGATTGTAGAACCTGCTGCAGCCGCAGGTGCGCAAGTTGTCTTGTGGGGGCACGGCGAGACAACGAACATCCAGCGACCTGAAAGCATCGTGTATGAACCAGACCGCAGTCGAGCGGAAGCATACCAAGACCCTTACGAAGAATATATAAACCTATTTGAGCAGATGCAGGCCCAATTTTCGATCACAATATGAAAGCAGTACGGTTGAGGACCCAGGACACCAGACTTTCATCGAAGGGATGGCGTATGTCAGGTAAAGCGTTGGTGACGGCTGAAATCGATCCGTCTCTGATCGGGAGGATCGAGGCGTTGGGGTATGAGGTCATTTTCGATGGGTGGGGAAAGACACACCAGATATTGACTGAAGAAGAACTCATCAATTTGATGCCAGGGGTTGCATTGTTAATGGTTGAGGTAGAGAAGGTCACAGAGCGTGTCATGAATGCGTCCCCCGATTTGGCGATCATCCATGCCTGTCGCTCTCAACCGAATAATGTAGACGTAGATGCGGCGACTGAGAGAGGCATTGGTGTTATAAGTGCACCGGGTCGAAATGCTGCGTCGGTGGCTGATTTCACCATCGGGATACTGCTCAGTTTGGTTCGCAATATTCATCGAGCGGAGCGCCATCTGCGTGAAAGTGGTTGGCATGTCGGAGAAGACATCCCTTACTTTCACTTTCGAGGCCCTGAGTTGACAGGGAAAACATTAGGGCTGGTTGGCTGTGGTGCCATAGGTAGAGAGATTCTGAAGCGTTTGTCTGGCTTCGAGATGGAGATCCTGATTTATGATCCATACCTATCTGATTTGATTGCGCAATCGCTAGGCAAACCAACATCGCTGGACACATTGATGGCGGATTCGGACTTCGTCCTTGTGCTTTGCGCACTGACTCCAGAGACTACCTCCATGATTGGTGCGGCTCAATTGGCACTGATGAAGCCGAGGGCCTATCTCATTAACCCCGCCCGGGCTGCAGTGGTAGATGAAGAGGCTCTACTAGAGGTGTTGAAAGAGGGGAGAATCGCTGGTGCTGCACTGGATGTGTTCTGGACTGAGCCACTTTCAGATGATAGTCCCTGGTTTGACCGGGATAACGTGCTGCTTACTCCGCACCTTGGTGGTGCTTCTGATGATGTTCGCAGTCATCACACTGAAATGCTAATTGAAGATCTGCTTCTTCTGGAGGAAGGAAAATTGCCATCCCGCATGGCGAATCCTGAAGTCTTAGAAATGAAGACCGAGCAGGAATAGAAACTCTGAACACACAAGGGTTTTATTCATTTTTGAAATTTCCAAATTGGTGGTTCCGAAATCATCACAATTTCTATCAAAACACTGAGATACATCATGGTACACACAGTAGATCCAGGATATTGACTGCATGCACTCACGATGATTAATAATGATGAAATGGGGTGCGGAAAGGTAATCATTGAGGAGGCAAAGATGCGAGCGATGCGAATGCCAAAGGTCGGTTTGGTTGGGGTGATGTGTACACCCTTTCGAGGAGACAAAGAAACCCAGTATAAAGAGAGCTCAAATGAGCTCGAAAGTCTTGCCGAGAGGTTCGGTTTTTGTTTGCGTGTTATTCCCGATGGTCTGTATGAGCTCGAACAGGCCCAATCTGCGGCAGCAGAACTTACGGAATGGGGAGCGGATTTGATCTTGGTTCAGACAAGTTCCTTCGCACCAGGCGAGTTCATCTACCCCTTTGCAGAGCAATCTTTTTACCTAGGACTTTGGGCGGTTCCAGAAGGTCCACCGACGGAGGAGGGAGGGCTACCATTTAACAGCTTTACTGCAGCTAATATGTACAACAGTATCCTGGGGACTTTCCATCGCGGTTACAAACGTCCAGTGAAATGGTTTTATGGTCCCCCCGGTCAGGATCTTTTCGATGATCGCCTGGCAGTTAGCATACTAGCGCTGCGGGCTTTAGTGAATCTTCGGGGAGCGAGGATTGGACTTATCGGTGGTGTGGCGCCGGGATTTGACAACCTGATTATTGATGAGGGCAAACTCTTTGAGCGATTTAAGATTCGAGTGCAGCATATCGAAATTGACGAGATTATCCAAAGGGCTGGCTCAATTGAGGAGGCGCTCCTGGGTTCTGCTCGAGACACCTTTCGTAACGCAGCGGCTTATCTAGATTCATCTCAAGATGAAGCTCTTGATAAGTCAGGTCGGGTATATCTTGCATATAAAGACATCGCAGAGACATACAACCTGGATGCCTTAGCTGTAAGCTGTTGGCCGCGCTTTCAAAGTGATTACCAATTGGCCGTTTGTAGTGTGATGGCCATGGTGAATGCGGAGGGATTGATTGCAGCGTGCGAGGGCGATGTGACCAGCGCGACGAGCATGCTGGCGCTCAAGTACATGAGTGATGGCAATGTCGTTACCTTGATGGATCTCGTTACACTCGATGAGGAAGATCAGAGTATTTTACTCTGGCATTGTGGCCCAACGGCACCTGCCCTCGCAGATGAGAAAGGTGTTCGCATGCAACCATTGTGGCTCTTCGACGGATATGAGGGTGATCCAATCGGTTTACATAATGATCTTGTCCTTAGGCCAGGGAAGGCGACGGTGATGGGTTTTACCACTGATTTCGAACGCATGCTTGTTCTGGATGGTGAATTCGATAATACCAAGCCCAGCTATGTTGGCAGTCGAGGATGGTTTAGATCTTTGCATCTTAACGGCGAGTCTATCGAAGTGCGCGATCTTGTGCAGACCTTGATGGGATCATACTTCCAGCACCATTACCCCGTGGTTTATGGAGGTTATGTAAGTGCCTGCCTTGAATTGGCGACTTGGTTAGGTGTATCCCCAATCGCACAGGTGCCGTATAAGCCCTTTGTTACTTCACATTTAATAACCTAAGTGCTCCGTAGAAGTACGATCATTGTTCCACCTTCGACACTATGTCGGATCTTGGTTGAGTACTGAGCTTGTAGGCTACAGTAAGTTTGCGGGTCGCTGTCTTCAACAATGCATTGTTCTGACTGCATAAACTGCGCTTAGCCACATGCGCCCTCCCATTTTTCCTGTCCTCAGCGGGATTTGTTTTCGAATATTCCATTATTTGACAAGATTCAAAAGTGTATGCTATAGTTGATGCACGAAATTGCATAGTGTGAAAATATGTGCATAAATTGACCTGATCACATAGTCGTGGTCATACAAACCATCAAGCATACGGTTGAAAAGGGGTAAGTGCTTGATGTGCTTGGAATGGAGCTTAGAGCCTTACAGATGACTGATCGTGAAGAGCTTTTGGTTCAAGTTGCTCGTCAATATTACGAGCAGGACCAAAAACAGGATGAAATCGCACTAAAAATTGGGACTTCACGCTCAACGATCTCGCGCATGTTGTTGGAGGCTCGAGAAGCGGGAATCGTTGAGATAAATATTCACTATCCTTGGAAGTCAGATACCAACTTAGAACAAGAGCTCACAGCCCATTTCTCGATTCAACAGGCGATTGTGCTGTCCAGTCGCGGTCGCGCCTATTTGGAGATCCTTCGGGGAATTGGTGTATTAGCCGCTCGTTGTCTCGAAAGCATTCTGCAGCCGAAGTCCGTCCTCGGAATATCCTGGGGTACGGCTGTGCATAGCGCGGTCCAGGCACTCCAACCTCGAGAAAGGATGCAAATAACTGTGGTCCAGATGATCGGTGCTGTAGGAACAGAGGATCCCATGATTGATGGACCAGATTTGGCGCGCGCATTGGCCAATGTTTATGGCGGGGAATACCGCTACTTGCATGCCCCCTTGATCGTTGAGAATGGCACCCTGAGAAAGGCACTGTTGGAAGAGCAACCCATTCGCGAGACTCTTTTGCTCGCACGCCAGGCTGATGTTGCTTTGGTTGGGATTGGTTCCCTTGATCTTAATTTCTCAAGTCTTCTGCGCGCCGGTTATCTCAATCGAGAGTCCCTCGCTCAACTCGAGGTACAGGGAGCGGTTGGTGATATCTGTGCGCGTCATTACGACGACCAGGGTCGCGTTATGGACATAGGGTTGAACCATCGTATCGTAGGCATTGAGTTAAAGGATCTACAAAATATTGAGCACGTGATCGGCGTTGCAGGTGGAGAAGCGAAAGCTGAAGCGATTTTAGGCGCACTTCGTGGTCAACATTTAGACATCTTGGTTACGGATGATACTGCTGCGAAGAAGGTTTTGACCTTGGCAGGTTACTAATTGATTCGAAAGTATTCCAGGTCCTTTCCTAATGCAAAAATATCCTGGAACTAGAAAGGGTTGACTAATGACTTTAGGTAAACGGAAAAAAATTGAGTTGCTCCGACAGATGTACACCATCCGTGCCTTCGAGGAAATGGCCGAGAAGTTATACATTCAGGGCAAGATTCATGGAACCATGCACTTATCCATCGGGATGGAGGCCTCCGCCGTAGGTTCCATTGCAGCTTTGAAACCCAAAGATCTCATCCTGAGTACCCATCGTGGTCATGGTCATTGCATCGCTAAGGGCGCGGATCTGAATCTCATGACGGCGGAATTCATGGGCAAAGAGAATGGCTATTGTCGCGGACGAGGCGGTTCAATGCACATCGCCGACATTGAGGGCGGCAATCTCGGCGCAAATGGGGTTGTCGGTGGTGGCATCCCCATGGCAGTGGGGGTGGGTTTGAGCCTTAAAATGCAGAAGCTTGATGAGATCATTTTATGCTTCTTTGGTGATGGGGCAGCCAATCTAGGCGCCTTCCATGAAGCCCTAAACATGGCTGCAATCTGGGACCTGCCAGTGGTGTTCGTCTGTGAGAATAACCAGTATGCCATGTCTTTTGCTTACAAACGAGCTTTCTCCATCGAACGTATCTCAGACCGAGCGGCAGCTTATGGAATGCCTGGTGAGACCGCAGATGGAAACGACATCACTGCAGTATACGAGGCGGTGGAGCGCGGTGTAAAACGGGCGCGAAAAGGTGATGGTCCAAGTTTGATCGAGAGTGTGACCTACCGTTGGCGTGGTCACTCAAAGAGCGACGCGAATCGGTATCGCACGAAAGAAGAAATCGATGAATGGAAGGAGAAGTGCCCCATCAAGCGCTTCAAAGAGCATTTGCTGGATGAAAGTATCCTTACACAAGAAGATCTCGATCGTATGGAGAGTGAAGTCTACAGCTCGATCGATACGGCGGTAGAGTTCGCAGAGAATGGGCCAGAACCTGATCTTGAGACCATCGAGGAAGGAGTGTACGCCTGATGCGAGAGATTACGTATTTAGAGGCAGTGAGAGAAGCACTCACCCAAGAGATGGAGCGCGATGAGCGGGTATTCATCATTGGAGAAGATGTTGGTGCATATGGAGGCGCCTTCGGAGTGACCTTGGGAATGGTCGAGAAGTTTGGGGAAGAGCGCGTGATCGATACACCCATCAGTGAGCTAGGAATCGCAGGCGCGATCACGGGTGCAGCGCTTCATGGCATGCGACCAGTGGGTGAGATCATGTTCATGGATTTCACCACGTTGGCTGCAGAACAATTGGTCAACCAGGCGGCGAAGATCCGCTTCATGTTCGGCGGAAAGGCCACTGTGCCCTTCGTGCTACGTACACCTGCGGGTTCCGGTACAGGCGCCGCCGCACAGCACTCTCAAAGTCTGGAGAACTGGTTTGTTCACGTCCCTGGACTCAAGGTTGTTATGCCAAGTACGGCCTACGATGTTAAGGGACTACTTATTGAATCGATCCGCGATGATAATCCAGTCATTTTTATTGAACATAAATTACTTTATAAAACGAAAGGAACGGTCCCCGAGGAGTCCTACACCATACCATTGAGCAAGGCAGAGGTGAAGCGCGAAGGGAAAGACCTGACCATTGTAGCGACATCTATTATGGTCCGCCGTTCACTGGAAGCTGCTGAGCAGTTGGCGGAAGAGGGCATTGACGTGGAAGTGGTGGATCCTCGCACACTTAAACCCCTAGATGAAGAGACCATTGTCCAATCGGTGATGAAAACTGGCAAGGTGCTTATCGTCCATGAATCCTGCAAGACGGGTGGTTATGGGGGTGAACTTGCCGCTGTAATTGCAGGGAGTGAAGCTTTCGACTTCCTCGATGCTCCTATCCGGCGGTTGGCGGGAAGGGATATGCCCATTCCATACAACCGCAATCTCGAGTACCACACGGTACCTCAAGTTGAAAACATCGTCGAGGCTGCGCGCGACTTGGTTCAGTGGAGGGTATGACATGGCTGAAGATGTCATTATGCCCAAGTTGGAAATGGTACAAGAGAAAGGGAAACTCATCGAGTGGTTGAAATCAGAGGGCGATAGGGTTGAAAAGGGCGAGGCACTTTTCATTATAGAAACGGATAAGGTTACGGTCGAAATTGAATCACCCGAATCCGGGATACTTGCGGGGATTCGGACCGATGTGGGGGAAGAGGTTCCAATCTCCACAGTAATAGCCTACATCTTGGAGCCTGGCGAAGAACTTCCGGAACAAGTGGAGGATGAAGAGGGGGCAGTCGCTGAGGTTGCTACAGAAGTGCCCTTAGAAGTCCCGCCTACACAACCCCTCATGGTTTCTCCGGTCGCTCGACGGTTAGCGGAAGCACACAATCTGGATTTGGAGACGATCTCAGGGACGGGATCCAAAGGTCAGATCACCAAAGCAGATGTCGAAAGGGCAGGAGAACCATCTGTTATTGAGATGCCGGCAGGAAAGGTACGTGCGACGCCAGCGGTACGCCGCTTAGCGAGAGAGCGTGGGAT
>SDBS01004883.1_pt1 | contig 13120 bp, 12 predicted proteins | sample 2277091 | NCBI WGS metagenome assembly SDBS01 (sample SAMN10404972, study PRJNA504765) | marine sediment metagenome | isolation source: marine sediment core GS10_PC15, 163 cmbsf | place: Arctic Ocean: Southern Knipovich Ridge | collected 2010 | reverse complement strand
TCGCGCGCGCATCAAAAATGAAGTATCATGTAAATCCTATTTGAACAAAGAATCGAAGTGCCGTAGTTGAAGATGAGTAGCCAAAAGTTTTTACTGTTAAGATATATTATATAAAATGTTGGAACAGCAAGAATGAGACCTTCTTGGATTGAATTTCGTATTCCATTTGTTGTAATTGATTATGGAGTTAAATGGCAATTATATGAACCAGAAGTTTTCGATTCTGGTCAACCTTGGGCTGATGGACCTTATTGTCCGAAGTGTGATAGAGAATTAGAAGAAAAAAACGAAGGGCTTATTTTCAAAAGGAATTTGTGGGCTTGTCCAACATGTAAAGAAAACTATGATAAACCAAAAGGTGACTTGAAAGACCAAGTTGAAAAAAACTTTGCCGCAAAACTAAGACGACAAGGAAGACTCCATTAATAGATTTCACGCGCATGTTTGGGTTTGGGGTTAAAATTTAACCCCCCCACACACATTTTTATAATATCGAACAACCTACCTTTATAGGGGTAAGCACTTTTGCGCTTTAGACATAAAAACAGACTCCAAGTAGATTTAGGCGATTTGCAGAACGAAAAAGAACACCTGTCCAGCTTTCTGCAGTCAAAACTCAAAGTTTCCGTTACCCCAGTTGGAAACAAGCTGACTGTGAATTCTGAAAAGCTGTCTGCGCAGGAATTGCATCGCTTGGTGACCAAGTTTGTTTATCACCGTAACTTCAACAACACTCACGGGGTCTCTATCGAAGGAACAACAGTCAAAATAATTAGGTTCAAGGGCAAAGCCAAGAAAAACAAAAAACACAAGAAAAACACATCTCCCCAACAAACCGCTTTACAAAGCTGGGGACTATGAAACACAGCCTCAAATGCATTAATCTTTGCAAAGCTGGATAGCTTGGTTCATCAATTCATCTACTATACAGTTTTTGAAAAATCATTGCCTATACTTTTCTTGCTTTTTGCACAATGAATTCTAAAACGTGGTATAAATTAGAATAGTCACTGGATGCATAGGAGAATAGGTGCACGCGCATTGGTTTTGGGTTTTGGGGTTAAAATTTAACCTTTTTCCCCTTTCTCTACCTGTATCTATCTCTCCCTATCTCTATCTACCTCTTCACACAAAACGAAATACGAAATACTATAAACTAAAACTCTCACACACATTCATTGGTCAATGTTTCTTGACCACTCAATGATTCATTTTAGCCCAAGCGCCATAATAAGTATGTGTTAATGATTGTGGTTTGATCTCTCTAAAATCTAACTTTTCCTTTTTTAGATGTTTTGCCTCCAACTTTTCCTGTCCAAGTATTTTTGCAAACTTTGCATTCCTTTTGATTTGTAGTTATTTTGATCTTCTTACTTCCACATTTAGGACATTGTTCTTTTCTACCCATTTATTTCTCGCCTCTTCAACCTGAGTTTATTTGACTAGCATCTTGTTATCACACAACATATCCTTTCAACTTGTACTAAAGATTTAAGAAACAAACACTTAGGGCATTACGGCTTGGAGATAGCCAATTACAACAATTCCATGAGTTCCAAAATTGCATCCCGTAGTTTTTCTTGAGAAACCGTCCACTTGTTTAGTACATCCCAACTTTCGTCTGTAGCCTCTGTATAATCCGCTGTGGAAAGCTCGTGTTTTTCTTTGTGCTTAGAATCCCATACACTAGCATAATCTTTAGTTTTGTGAAATAATTCAACAATTTGTTTACTAAACGTAGCTATCTTCTCAGCTTCGGAGGGATTAGTTTTCTTTGCATAATCTGCAACCGTGAAGAGGCGTTCCAGATTAGTCCAATATACTTCTGCGGTTCCAAACCAATCATGAAGGGAAGCAAAACAGTCTTTGTCCCCATAAAGCATATCTAACTCTTCGAGAATCTTTGCGTCTATGGCCCTCATAAAATAATTTATTGAAAGCGCCAGAGTAAAACATTTTGTGTATACTAGAGGTGCTTATACAATCTTTGGTCAATTTGCACTTCAGTGTCTATCTTTTTCAAGAGTTTTACAAGGATTTTCCCTTTTGTTTGTGTATACACGATTTAGCACATACATACTCTTTCTTGTGTCTACACTATGGTACCTACCATACCTATAGTAAACAGATAGTACCTGAACCATGTATACAGGTACCAGTCCGTCCGTTGTCGGTCGTTTGGTCCGTCGTTCATTGCCCCCGTCCGACGTCCGTCGTTCCGTTCGTCCGTCGTCCCGTCAGGGGGGAGGGGGTTAAAATTTAACCCTCAATCTTTTATGTTACTGGACTTTTGCCAATGTCCTGTCTATTTTTCTGATTAAGTGACGATGCCAAATCCAATGTCTAAACCTGCGATACCAGAGCATAACTGGTGTTTCTAAAACAAAGAGGGCAACAAGAGAGATAGAGAATAGGAGAATAAATGCAAGCCTTATCATGGGTAATCTCCTTGACACCAAAAGATGATGCGACCTTAAAAGCAACATTTCGAGTTAAACAATGATTAAAAAATCGTCATAGGTCATTTTACTCAATACTTTAATTCCTTAATCTCACAATGAGCACTTATTACGTCCGCAAGTGAGACTAGTTTTTGCCGAATGTATCCCCTTAGAACTTTATTTGGACATAATTAGAGATTGATGATCTGTTTGTAGGTGCTCAACACTTTACTAATTGGATTTTCTCTTCTTTCTGAAACGATTTAGGGTATAAATTATAGCTGTGCCTACAAACACTATTCCAAGCCAAACAAACTGTTCCGGATACATTTTTTTCCTCTCTTTAGTTTCTGAACATTTCTGTAGTTTAGGGCATTCTTTATGATGTGGAGGGTTAACACTTTTAATTTTAATTTCGGCTACAATAATATGTCGTGAAGAGAATTCTTTCTGTTCCTTCCATTCTTTTCCATTTTAAAATTCTTTTGCGTGTGTGCGGGTTTTCTGTGCGAGGCTAGGTAAGAGAACAAGAATACGAACATGAACAAGAACTAGGGAGAAAAAACGTGGACGTGCGAATAGGAGTGTGTGTGGGTTTGGGGTTAAAATTTAACCCTCAACCTCTTTTCTCGGATGCTGTGCCTGTTTGTGCTTTCTAAGAGTGTTGGATTAAAAATTTGTTGTTTTTTAATGGGCGTACAAGTTTCCAACCATCTTGAAGTTTTTGAATAAGCTCTGCCTCGCTCTTAGTTACAAAAAATTTTCCGTTACCGTTGTGTTTGGTCCTCGTTTTTGGAGTATCTTTGAAACGTTTAAACTCGGTTATGGCTTCATCAACATCTTTTGATCTTGCAAGAACATCCTCAAATCGCTTTATCTCTTCGTCACTATAACCCTGAAGTCGTGCAAAATCCAACAGCATTCTACTCCGCAATTTACGTTTTTCTTCCAAGGGCGCTTCATAAATCGACAAATGCACAATAACCTTTCTATATTCAGCTAGATGTTGTTGCTCTTCAGCTCTAAAATATGATTCATCCAAATAGCCTGATTTATGGCCCATCCAAGATTCTCTATAACTCGAATCTACGCCTACAGCATTGGAACGAAAGAATTTTCTCAATGTATGGAGATGCAGTTTGTACCATTTGTTTGACTTTTGGGCTAATCCTGAACGTTTAAGAAGTCTGTGCCAGACTTTCTCATAACTTTCAACGGAAATATTGTTACCTTTAAAATATGAATCACCTATTAGTGGTGATTCAACTGTCAGGTTTTCTCCAGCTCTTTTTCGTGCCTCAAGATATTCTGTTAAAGCCTTTTTTGCTTCTGGAGTGCAAAATGTGAAGTAAATTCGGCCTTGTCCACCTCTTCTTTTTCCAACGAACTTGCGTCCACGTTTTCTCTCAACCTTAATGCGTGCAACATCCGGCTGGCTAGTCAGGTCAACATCTCCAACTTTCAGACTAAGCAATGTACCAATCCTTAATCCGCTACTTGAAAGGATTAGAATTGCAGCCCGATCTCTTGAACTGCTAGCATTTCTAAGCAGAATCTTAACTTCTTCTTTTGTAGGTGCACGATCCACTTCCCTAATTTCCGCGCCTGTTGGAAATTCTATTTGGTTCCAGTCTACTTTGACACCGTTTAAAGAAAGCCACTTTTTGATTCCGAAAAGGAATCCTCTTACTGTTTGATGAGCATATTTTTCTAATGCATAATCGATAAACTTGTCAACATTGTTGCTTGGATCCAATTTTTGACTATGAAATTTTTTGAGTGCGGTTTCAGGGTCTTCAAGACCTAGGAAGTCTATGAATTTTCGTACGGCCTTGACGTAGTTTTCTACAGAATTTTCGCTTCCTAACCGTCTAGGGCCAGCTATAGCTACATGAATTTTGGCTATGCTTGGAAACTTTTCTATCCAGTCCCGCGCGTATTTACGCATAAAACCCCTAAACGTAGTTACCCGTATCAAAATATAAGGTTTCTCCCCCTCTACCGTCAGAGTAACTCTGAGATTTCATCCTGAAGCGTCAAGCTAATGCCTTTTCGTCATCCGGCACAATAACTAATGCTCAAACAAAAATAAATGTGTATACCAAGTTAACAGAAAACAACAAAAGATTTTGTTTACCAAAAAAGCTAAGTCAGTTCAGTATCTGACAAACTAAATGATGTGATGAAAACAAGTTTTTTGTTTTTAAGAACAAATAGGTAAAGCATAACAGTCGAAAAGCTGAAATTTGTTTGTAACTACTTGGTTTATGGGGAGGTGAACTTATGCCTGTTGTGAAAATTATTGAGTTGATATGTAGTTCTCCAATTGGCTGGAGCGAGGCTGCTCAAAACGCGGTCACAGAAGCAGCTAAGACAATAAAGAACATCAAGGGAATCCACGTTAAGCGATGCACTGCTAAGGTTGAAAACAACAAAATTGTGGAATACAATGCTAACGTAAAAATTTCGTTCATTGTAGAAAGATAAGCAATCATAAGACATTCAGCATGAATTTGAAAATCAGAGGCAACCATTGATACTTCAGAGTTCAGTGATACAGAAATTTAGTTGTGTTCCTTAAACACACGAACGATTTTGGGTTGAAACAGGTATACTAGAAATACAAGGCTGATGAATATTTCGCCTAACGCTGCAGTCCTCGGAACCCCAGCTATCAGTTGCACATTCAAAACGGTAGAAACATCTACTACAATAACGAAAAGGGACACAATTATGGTGCCTAGCCAGCCTGATTTTTTGCCTGCCCAAAGACCATACGCAAAAATTATGCTAAATACTCCGTAGAGAAGCGTGTAAACGTTATAGACTAGCTCACCAGACGCTGCGTATATGAGACCTAAACCGATAATTGCGTGAATTGCTCCACCCAACAATTGTACAATAGTTAAAACAAAAACGCCTGGATATTTTCCCTTAAAGGAAGCAGGATATTTAAATTCGCTCAAATCCATCAATTTCTTTGTTCAAGTATAACTTTTAAAGCAACAGCAAATATAAGATTTGTAGCCAACCCGCCGTGGTAACAATTTAGTTTTCAGAATCCTGAAACGTCAGGGAGTTGGAAAGCCATCAAAACAAAAGAAACAAAAACAGAAGACAAATGGAAGAAGCTTCTTTCCCCAGAAGAATATCATGTGCTTAGAGAAAAAGGAACCGAACCCGCATTCACCGGAAAATACCTAAAAAACAAGAAAAATGGCATTTACGTATGCGTTGGATGTGGAAACGAACTTTTTAGTTCAGACACAAAATTTGATTCCGGCACAGGCTGGCCCAGTTTCTGGGCAAGTTCCAAGGATAACATCGAAGAAAAAGAGGATAACCGTTTCGGAATGCATAGAACTGAGGTAACCTGCAAAAAGTGTGGCGGACACCTTGGACACGTCTTTAATGACAGCCCAACGCCTACGCGTCAACGTTTCTGCATCAACTCGATATCCCTCAAGTTTAAGGAACAGAAAAAATGATTTTGTTGATAGGGATGGAACGAATAATTATTTTACTGCGAACGGAATAAGGGTATCCTCCACGCAGGACTGTCATCATGCTCGGTAAGGTGCAACCACAATGATAATCCCCTCAAAAGAACAACTAAAGAGACTCCTCTCCAGAATAGACCGCTACTTTCTTTTACAGACCGCCCTTGTTTTCGTAGCGTTCACTGTGCCACTGGTCATTCTTTACATCTTAGACGCGGGGTCCTTCGATTTATTGTGGAAGGGCAGAGCGCCGTACCTTCTCTTTCTCTGGCTATTCTTCGTAGAGGTAGCCCTTGGCTGGAAGAAACTCGAAACAGAACGCACAATATTCTGGACCAAAAAAACAGTGTTAGCTGCTGTAATCTTGCTTTTGCCAACAGTATATTCAGTTGGGCTACACTTCGGTTTGCAGGCTGGAATAGTGGAACTTGGAAAAGCAGTTGGCGTGCCCGCTGAACAATATGGCGAATGGTACTTGACGCACTCTTGGCCATTTTCATTTGAGTATATTCTTTTCGCAGTGTTTTTTGTGACGTCAATCTGGCTTCTGTATGGAGTTCGGGGACTGAAGACTTTCGCTGTTTCGTCATTCTTTATCGGAGGCGTCGGCGTCTTCTACATGATTGACACATTCTATCCGTACGGAACCTTCACTGTTTTGCAGTCCTTTGTTCCTGTTACAGTTTACGGAGCTTCTTCTATCCTGAATCTTCTGGGTTACGGAACCCAGACATTCTCGGGGGGCGCAAACGGTTTAGGTCTCACTGTAACTGGAGCAAACAGCACGTATTCTGCTATTGTGTCTTGGTCTTGTGCAGGAAGCCACAGCCTCTTCATATACTCGTTTATGATTATGCTTTTCCTCAGAGGCACCAACATATCACGCACACGAAAGATAATTTACGTTATTGCGGGTGCAGTTGGAACATTTTTTGTTAACATCGTTAGAATTGTAGCGATTCTTTTGGCGGGAGTCAACAGCGGGGCTTCGTTAGCAGCAACATTCCACGAGTTCTACGGAGAATTTTTTTTCATCGCATGGATGTTCATCTACCTTTCCATCATCTACATTTTCGAAACACGTTTTATCAACAAAATCCGCAACAAACAACCTAGCACAGACACGGTATAGTCTGGTCACAATAACGACTAGAAAAAGAGGATTCTAAGCAGTTTTCTTTTCGGTTCCTATTCGCTTTAGTGATCCCCACTGCATCTCTCTTCTTAAGAGTATATCGAAGAGGCTCTTGATTTTGATGAAGTTCCGCAGTTCTTTGAAGCCAACCACGAATAATGGAGAAAGCACAATGAGTTTCATGTCTTCGTTGTCCATCTGTACGGCTAAGAAACTGTATGTTGTTTGAATCAGCATGAATATAGCCATAACAAGTAGAACTTGTAACGTGTACCCCGTTAATACTGCGAGAACTATGACGATGATCGATACAACCGAGACGAAGGGAACAAATATCATAGACAGTATTATGTATTGGAATGTTAAGTTCCGTAAGTAACCGAACCTTGGATTCCCGAAAACGTTTCTGTGTTTTATGATGGTTTGGAAGGTTCCTCTGTTCCATCTTGTTCTCGATCAGGTCTTGAAGAGCAGTTATTGTTTTCTTTATATCCTCAGGGTGCAAGTATTCCGTAAAATGGGTTCCTATAATTTTTTTACTTGACTTACCCCAAAATTCAACGGCATCATCATTCACAAAAACAAAATTACCGTCTTTATCAATGCTCACAATAAGGTCGTGCATAAGGGTGCGCAAAATAAGAAGATAATTATCTCTCAATCTCTTTACATAATTTTCTCTCACCGTCTTCACAGCTTTTCCCGTCCGTCTTGGCGCAACGTTATCCAAAGGCATCCTCATTCCTCAGGTGAGTCTACGAGAAAATGAACAACAACTCCTAATTCAATTCGCATATACCGTCCATATACCGTCAACTATTATTTACTTTTCGGTGCACACGCGACTTTCGTCCACCCCCAAAAAATTCAACTAATAAACACATTCACGCCCACTTTAGAGAACCAGCATGCACCGCAACAACTAAAAGTATAAATAAAGATGAGAACTTCTCAAATCAAGCTCAGATAATTCCTGGAGCGAAAGAAAATAGAAGTAAATGGAGCAAAAAAAATAATGGCTACTCTTGAAGTATTAAGAAAAGAAGACAACGATTTTATTGTAAAGGTACCTGGAAAACAAGACCCAGTGAAGATAGAGGACACTTACGCCGAAATGTTCCCCATGTGGGCAGGCAGAATACTGATAACTGCCGCCAACGAGAAATGGGCATTAATCGCAGCAAGAACCGCAACAGGTTTCGCATCATCCATCATCATGTCACCAGCAGAAGCATCAGTAGAAGGCCTCGTTTCTCCAAAAGAAACACCAGACGGACGTCCAGGAGCCATAATCCAAATTTACCACACCTCAAGAGGCGATCTCAAGCACCAGATGAGCCTAAGAATTGGACAATGCATCATGACATGCCCAACAACAGCAGCCTTCGACGCTCTACCCAAAGCAAAAAGGAGAGTAAAAATAGGAAGAAGCCTACGCCTCTTCGGAGACGGCTTCCAGAAAAGTGGCGAAGTTGCCGGAAGGAAAGTTTGGCGCATCCCAGTTATGGAAGGCGAATTCGTGATTGAAAATGACTTCGGCATCATGAAGGCTGTCGCCAGCGGAAACTTGCTCATCTTAGCGAAGAATTGGGAGTCTGCTCTCAAGGCAACGGAGGACGCTAAAGAAGCCATTAGCAAGAATGTCCGGGGAGTGATTATGCCATTCCCAGGTGGCCTCTGCAGATCAGGGTCGAAGGTGGGTTCCCTTAATTACAAGCTTCCTGCATCCACAAGTCATCAATACTGTCCTACCATCAAGAAATTGGCGCCAGACTCTAAGATTCCAGACGACGTTAACAGCGTCTACGAGATTGTAATAAATGGCTTGAACCAGAGAGTTGTGAAAGCCGCGATGGGCGAAGGCATAAAGGCCGCAATCAAAGTTCCAGGAGTTCTAAAGATTACGGCTGGAAACTACGGCGGCAAGCTTGGTCCATACAAAGCATGGTTGAAAGAAGTTCTAGAGCTGGAATAATCTGTTATTGGATTATCCGTTCTAATCCACCAACTTTACGTATTCCTTGCCTTTACCTTCAGGAGAACCAACCAGAACACGGTAATGCTCTCGGCGGGTTCCCTTTTCTGTGACACGTTCAAGTTTGCCCTTAGATTGAATAATTTCGCCGTTTTCAGCTAGACTATCATAGAGACCCTCATACGAAACGACTTCAGTAACATTCACTGACTGTGCACCATCAAGAAACTTCACGTCTTCGACATGATAGACTGCGGGAAGAAAAAGGGAATCTGTGTTGTTGCTAACAACAGCACGTATGGTTACTTGAGCACATGGATGGTAGGTCTTTTCGCCGTATTCTTCTGTAACCTCGTTTTCAAGCTTAACCGGATGAATAGAAACCCATCGATTCTCAAAAAATCCGAGATTCCACTTCCGCTCATAAAGATTCAAGGCTTCCTTAGCCGTTAACGGATACTGCTCAGCCTTCTTGATGCACCAGTCTTCGAGAGCCTCTCCTTCGAGACGTTTCATGTGCAATTCAGAGCCGCGGTTTTCAGTCAAGGCTTTATGCACGGCCCAGCTGTCTTTTACACCATACACTATTATGTCAAGGTCCGAAAACGTGGGTTGATGAATATTAAGAAGAAGTGAACCCGTTACCCCAAAATGCTCCTCGGAAACACCACCACTTATTTTCTCTAAAAACCTTGTGAACCTGACCAGTTTCTCTTGTAACGAATCCAATTGCGAAGCTTGCCTCAGCTGAGCCAACTTCTGTTCTGGCTTGAAATGCTCTTTTATGCTACGGTGAGGAACAGCAGTGAGGGTTATGTTATCCACAGGAGAATGAAACAAATAATGGGGGTAGTTTCTCTCAAGATAGTTGAAGGTTTCCAGCAGATTCGCAATTGTGTATTTCTGCAATATTCTGCTAAATTTCTTTTCGCCGCTTCCCCAAACACCGGACTTTGATGGAATATATTTAATGTAGGAGATGACCCGTTTGGGCGGATGTAGTGGACCAATTACACAAAAAAAGAATCCTTCTCTGGTTTGAATGAAATCGCGGTCCCTGAATCCTCTCATAGTCTCACCAGTCTCGAAAAGAGATTATTATACTTAGCCGAAAAGAATTTTGTCTTTAGGCATAAGCAAAATACGCTAGTGCTATGGCCATCGCGGCGTACAGTTCATGCATCCACGCTGATGCTGTAGTATTTCCATCAGTTTCTGCCAAACATAACCCAGAAACAGGCTAACAACAGTTACTGGAATAACAGATCGAAAAGAATTGAGTCAATGTAACAGCCCAAACAAGATAGATGCAATCAACAGACCCATTGTTTTTCCAAACGAGTTTTCAAAGCCGCGTTGAATAAAGCCTCTGTTGGGTAATATAGCCTCTGCAAGAAGTTCCGCATCGCGGTCTGGACCAAAAACAAGTTAACTGGCATCTTTGTTTGTCTGCTTCTAGCTAAAAGGGGGTCAGATAATTGCTGTTGTAGTCAAAGAGCGAGCAATTTCATGAATGTTTGTTCAGCAATCTCCCGTTAAAAGTTAATTTTCTTCAATTAAAGCAAAATGTTTATATGTAAAAATGTAATATTTTCAGGTTCTATTGAATAAAGGTGTATCGTATGGGAGCTGCAGAAAAAGAAGACAGTTTAGCAAACGTAGATGATGTAGCTGCTGAACTACGGAATCTACTCGAAAAAGCTGTGAAGAAAAACTTGACAGAGGACATGCTCTTTTCTGGGGGCATAGACACAAGCATTCTAGCAACCATAGTATCAGAACATGTTCGAATTAGGGGCTTCACTTGTGCATTCAAACAAGCTGAAGCATTGGACGTTAAATATGCTAAGCTGATGGCTAAGCAATTGAATATTGAACATTACATGAACCCATTCGATGCAGACGAAGTGTTTGAAGCAATTCCAGATGTTGTCAAAGTTTTGGGGTCCTTTGATCCCATGGAGGTCCGTAACAGCATAACTATCATGATCGGATTGAGGTTTGCTAAATCTTATGGCTCAACCAAATTGATTACTGGGGATGGAGCAGATGAACTCTTTGCGGGATACCACATGTATTACCGTCATGTGGGAAACAAGGAGAAGTTAAGCGCTATGTTGAAGAAAATGTGGGGCATAATGGCGTTTTCCGCGGTTCCTTTAGGCAAAAATTTGGGCATTGAAGTTAGACAGCCTTTCTTGGATCCGGATGTTAAAGCGTTTGCCATGAACTTGGACCCCCGATATAATGTTCAAGAGGAGAGGGGAGAAGTTTGGGGCAAATGGATTCTCCGCAAAGCTTACGAAGATGTGCTTCCGCCAGAGGTCAGATGGAGAGACAAAAACCCTATTGAAGTTGGTTCGGGTACCACGATTCTTCCTAAATTTATGGCAAAGAGGATTTCTGATTCAGATTTCGCAGCGAAAAAGAAAAAGATTCTAGAAACAGACAAGGTTACAATCCGCGACAAGGAACAACTGGTTTACTATGAAGCGTACAGAGATGTTGTAGGTGTACCTCACCCCAAAGACCCAGATGCTAGAACCTGTCCTCAATGTAACTCTAACGTCGCCGAAAACGCTGTTGTATGCAGAACTTGTGGAGCGTATCCCATTACAGCAAGTGGCAGATCAATAACTGCCGAAAATGCTTACTCGGACAACTAAATTCGTGGCTCCACCTTTTTTTGTGAGCCACAAACTTTTGGTTAATCCACATTTTCTTTTTTTAGTTCATAACATTTCAGGAAATGTTTAAAGGCGATAATAGTCTGCAAAGTTTGCTGTCTTTACGTTGAGGATGAACAACATGGTAAGAAAAGATTGGATTCCCAGAGACGGCGAAACGCTTCTCACTAAAGAGGGCTTCATCTTCTACGTTTTTGGATACGAGCACCCAGAAAATCGGGTTTTCGCATTTCTAAAATATATTCCATCTAACTTGGCGCATCATTTTCCTGTACGTTTCCTTAAACAGAAATGGAACCTTGAAAACATAGAACTCTCCAGACCCGAGAAACTCTACACCGCGCAAAACTATCAAAAATTTTTGGTAACGTTTCGAAAAAATTTTTCGCATTACCTGTATTGCTGTCCGTTCAGGGGTAAAGAAGTTTTGAGCGTTCCCTTAGACCAAATAAAAAGAGTGTATTTGCCAAGTGAGTGTCTACAGGCGATATTTGAAAAAGAAATGAAAGACGCTTTGCAGAAAGAAACTGTGGAGCTGGTTTCTCTTCTCTCAGAAAAATCGGAAGTGCCAATCCAAGAGTTTGGAATCCATGGGTCTGTTGGCTTAAATATGCATTCTGAATATTCTGACATTGATCTTGTGGTTTACGGTTCCGAGAACTTCAAAAAGTTAGAAAGTGTGGTTAACAAGCTTGCAGATGAAGGCGTGTTCACGCATATTTGCACCAAAAAGATTGATCACGCAAGGAACCATCGGGGACGCTATAACGATAGACGTTTCGTGTACAATGCTGTGCGAAAATATGAAGAAATAAATGCTCAGCACGGAAAACTGAAGTACACTCCAGTTAAGAATGTTAGTTTCAGTTGTGAAGTTGTTGACGACAACGAAAACATGTTCCGACCAGCAATCTACTCAATCAAGAATTATCAACCAGAAGATTCGGCGTCAGAACTACCGAATGAGATGGTTCCAGCAAGGGTGCTATCTATGATTGGGTACTACAGAAATGTGGCTCGACAGGGAGATGTTGTTAAGGTTTCGGGAACGTTAGAACGGGTAGAAAACGTTGAAACTGGCGAACAAAGTTATCAGGTTGTTGTGGGCACGGCTACACGCGAAAAAGAGTATATTGAACCCATTTGATTTAGTTAACAACCAACACATAAAAACAATACAACACCCAAACTTTCGGAAAACAAATAATCAACTTTCTAGCAAAAACAGAAAAAAGGCTGATTTCAACAATCAACTGTTATTAGTCTCCTAATATGAAATGCTAAGTTGTGAGGTGTTTGGCTGTTGAAACTCCGAGACCGTGACGCCATACTCACCAAAGAGGGCGTAATTTTTCGGGTTTACGGTTACATTCATCCTTCAG
>SDBS01004882.1_pt1 | contig 13121 bp, 12 predicted proteins | sample 2277091 | NCBI WGS metagenome assembly SDBS01 (sample SAMN10404972, study PRJNA504765) | marine sediment metagenome | isolation source: marine sediment core GS10_PC15, 163 cmbsf | place: Arctic Ocean: Southern Knipovich Ridge | collected 2010 | reverse complement strand
AAATTTGTTAGCTTTGCATACATTTAATAACCAAAACTAAATCGTACAACCATGAAAAAACTTTTCTTATTTCTGTTTATTCCTATTTTTGCACTTTCCTGTACAAATCAATCATCCAATCAATCTGAAAATTCTGATAGCTCTGCTCAAAATACATTCATTGAAGTAAGTCTCCATGATTTATTGGCAGATTCAGAATCATTTCTGGGAAAAGAGATCAGTATTAAAGGAACTGTTGATCATGTTTGTGAACATGGCGGAAAAAAAATGTTTGTTTTTGGTGAATCTCCCGAAGACAGGATCAAAATTATTCCTGACCAAAACATGAGTAGCTTTGAGATTGAACTTGTGGGTAGTGATGTTATTGTACAAGGAGTATTGATAGAAGAACTCAGAGTGGATGAGGAGTATATTGCCAAACGGAAAAATGAATTATCTGATGACTCCAATAAAAACCAGGAAGAACTGGATGGAGAAAAACAACAAATCGAGAAGTTGAAAGAAAAACTTGATGCCTGTGGTGAAGATCATCTCTCTTTCTATGTAATTGAGTGTTCCGAATATAAAGAAACCAAGTAAATCCCTTAAAACAATTAATGCAGAATCAAGGCTGGTAGAATTACCAGCCTTCATATTTTAGATATATGAACTGGAGAAAACTAAACAGGGTACTTCATCGTGATTTTGGTTATTTCTTTACAGCCACTACAATAATTTATGCCCTTTCAGGAATTGCCCTGAACCACATGAACGACTGGAATCCAAACTACATTATCAACAGTCAGGATATCAAACTAAGTGAAGTTCCTCAAAAAGATCAGATAAATGAACAATGGGTTCTCGACCTGATAGATCAATATGATGACAGGGATAATTTCAAGAAATTCTATTTCCCAAAAGAAAACCGCTTAAGAGTTTTCCTGCATGGAGGATCTATTCTAATTGATATAGAATCAGGCCTGGGATTTATTGAAACCATCCGTAGGAGACCAATATTTTATGAAACAAACTACCTGCACTATAATCCCGGAAAGTGGTGGACCTGGTTTTCTGACATATTTGCCGGGGCTCTTGCTCTGTTAGCTATCACCGGACTGTTTATTCTTAAGGGGAAAAATGGAATAACAGGCAGAGGAGCATGGCTGACTGTTGCAGGGATCATAGTCCCAATTGTAATGTTATACTTTATACTCTAACATCAACATGCCATATTTAATTATACTTTGTGAAATAAATGATGATTGATTATTTATTACTCATTCTGGCCATATTAATCATGATCATAGGCCTAATTGGATGTGTTCTTCCGGTTATCCCCGGACCTCCTATTAGTTTTATCGGCCTGCTGATGATTCATTTTACAAAATTTGCTGATTTTGAATCTGGCTTCCTCTTCCTAATGGCTTTTATTGCTTTGCTGGTTACCGTTCTTGATTATATTGTACCAATCTGGGGAACAAAAAAAATGGGGGGATCCAAAGCAGGCATTTGGGGGGCCACTATCGGTATGGTCATAGGTATATTCTTTTTCCCACCTATTGGCTTAATCATTGGACCGTTGGCTGGAGCAATTATAGCAGAATCCCTAAAAGGAGAGGAATTTAAAAAATCCTTTAAAGCCGGCATAGGATCCCTGATCGGATTTCTCTTGGGAATTGGGTTAAAACTGGTTTCTTCCTTTGTAATGACCTATTACTTTATTATTGAACTATTTTAAATCGCTTATGAATATATATAGATTAAAACAAATTGCCTTATTGAAAGGATAGAAATAATCCGGGGGGGGCGGATCTGCACTTTACGGTTCAAATGCAGAAAAAGGGTCTTTTGTAACAGGTTTGAACATGGAACTTAGTATTGTTCCAGGCAGGAACTTTATAATCAACTCGGGATTTACAATACAAAAAAGCCAATACCTGGAGCCCCAGGACTTTTCTGAAACCAGCTATCTAAGAACACCCGGAAACTACGGATTTATTACAATGGATTGGGAATTAATTGATAATCTTCAATTTTCAGTCAATGGCGTTTATACCGGTAAAATGCTTGTCCCTTATTTTGGTCCGGACGGCAGATCCGGATAAAGGGGAATTAAGAAGCTCAGAAAACTTTTTTGATCTTGGGAGCAAGATAAGTAAGAATATTCAGTTGAACGGAACCACCTTACAAATTTATTTAGGTATTAAGAATGTTTTCAATTCATACCAAAGTGATTTTGACACCGGTATAAATCGTGACCCGGGATATATCTATGGGCCTGTTGCTCCAAGAACAATTTATTTTGGAATTCGAATTGGAAACTCCATTTTAAAAAGAAGTGTAGGAAATAATTGGGATAATCAAGAATTTGATAAAGACCGGAAACCCAGAGGCCGACAAAGAAGAAATACCATTCAAAAACGTAAAGGCGCTACCAAAAAATAGATCCGAATTTTGATCTGGGTGACCCAAATGGGGTTTTGATACAGCCTCTAAGCAAAAACAGATTTTTCAGGACTTTAGTCCATAATCTTTGAAGTTTATGAATTAATCAGTTTGCTTATTGGGTTTACTTTAATCTTTAATCTTTTTACTTTAATCTTTAATCTTTTTACTTTAATTCTTTAATCTTTTTACTTTAATCTTTAATCTTTCTTACCTTACGCCTTACGCCTTACGCCTTGCGCCCTCTTTCTCTATTGTCTTCTTCACTCAGCTCTCATCTCTTCTTCTTCAAGACCCCAGTGTAGCCACCATTACCGCTTTTATGGTATGTAATCTATTTTCTGCCTGGTCAAAAACTACTGAATGCTCCGATTCAAACACTTCTTCGGTAACTTCCATGGATTCAATTCCGAACTTCCGGTAAACATCCTCTCCTACAGATGTTTCACGATTATGAAAAGCAGGCAGGCAATGTAAAAATTTCACTTTTTGATTCCCTGTCATTTTTATAACATTTGTGTTTACCTGGTAGGGTTTTAACAATTCAATTCGTTCCTTCCAAACCGATTCATCTTCCCCCATAGAGACCCAAACATCCGCATACAGGAAATCAACCCCCCGAACAGCTTTCTGAACATCATCTGTGATAAGGATCCTGGCTCCTGTTTTTATTGCAATTTCCTGGCATCTCTGAACCAGATCCTTGTCGGGCTGTACACTTTTAGGTGCAGCAGCACGAAAGTCCATACCCATCAATGCAGCACCAACCATAAGGGAGTTCCCCATATTATTCCTGGCATCCCCGAGATAACAATAGCTCACCTCATTTAAAGCCTTATCACTGTGCTCCATCATGGTAAGAAAATCTGCAAGAATTTGAGTTGGATGAAATTCATTGGTCAGTCCATTCCAGACAGGAACACCCGAATATTCAGCAAGTTCCTCCACAAGCTCTTGTCCAAATCCACGATATTCAATACCATCATACATCCTTCCAAGAACCCTGGCAGTATCCTTCATAGACTCCTTGTATCCGATTTGTGATCCGGAGGGACCCAGATAGGTGACATGAGCACCCTGGTCATAAGCCGCTACCTCAAATGCACACCTGGTTCTGGTTGAAGCTTTTTCAAAAATTAAAGCAATATTTTTTCCTTTCAGTCTTGCTTGCTCCGTTCCTGCATATTTAGCCTTTTTAAGATCCCTTGCCAGATTCAAAAGGAAAGATATTTCTTCCGTCGTAAAATCCAGCAATTTTAAAAAGCTTCGGTTTCTTAAATTTTTTGCCATAATTTAATATTTATAGTAACCTGACTCCTTAGCCTTAGCCTTCTTTGTCCACCGTAGCCTTGGCGAAGGTGTGAGCCTTAGCCTTAATCATAATTCATGGTTATTTTAGTGCCATACTTTCTATCCTCCAGTTTGGTGGCCTCAGTGATGACACTTTTCTCCCCTCCATTTTCAATAAAATAAAGGGCTGCCCTGATTTTAGGAGCCATACTACCTTCCGAGAACATACCTTGTTCAAGGTACTTGAGAGTATCTTCACGGTTTAAAAATTCTTTGACTTCCTGATCATCTTTTTTATAATTGATATACACATAAGGTACATCCGTGAGAATATAAAATTCATGAGCTCCAATCCTGCTGGCCATTAAAGAGGAAGCAAGATCCTTATCAATAACTGCTTCTACAGGTCTTACAAACTGATTCTCATCCAGGTAAACCGGAACTCCTCCTCCACCAGCGGCAATTACAATGTTTCCCTGCCTGGCAAGATCCCTGATAATTCCCTCATTCATAATTCGCACAGGTTTTGGAGAGGGAACCACCCGCCTCCAGCCTCCTTCCAATTTCACTTCTTCTTTAAAGTTCCATCCTTTATCCTTCCCTAGCTGAATAGCCTCTTGTTTGTTGTATATCTTTCCAATCCTTTTTTCAGGGTTTTTAAGTGCCGGATCATCCTTTTCAACAACAACCTGTGTCATCAGGGTAATAATATTCCTTTCAACTTTATGCTTCCTCAGTACATTTAAGAACATTCTCTCTATCATATACCCTATCCCTCCTTGTGAATCGGCAACACAGATATCCAGGGGCATCTGTGCAATTGAATACATCTGCTCTCCCGCATCATTACGCATTAAAATATTTCCAACCTGGGGCCCATTACCATGAGTCAATACCAGGTTATACCCCTCTTTTATAAGATAAATTACATTCTCAAGGGTATCCGTAGTATTTTTCTCCTGCTCTTCAATAGTACCAAGCTGGTTTCCTCTCAGAAGTGCATTCCCACCCAGTGCCACCACGGCCAATCTTCTCATATACAACTATTTAATAAGTATTATAATCCTGATACAAAACTACAATTTTTTTTGACTTCAAAAAACTTATTCATTGATCCAATCCGGCTGAAACAAAAAAATGAAGTAAATAAAAGAAGGATACATATGCAGTACCTGAACAGATAGTTCAAAATTGTATGATTCATCTCCCGCATATGAGTGATCATCCTACTATATGGGCATTTGAACAAAATATATATGTTTTCATGCCGATAATTAAATATATTTTATAATTTTATACTTCCCATATAGGGATAATCTATTCAATTGAATATCAGGGCATTACATAAGCTGGTAGTAGTTTTTGCTATAATTATATCAGGTTGTAGCGAAGGCTTAAGACCTCTTTCAAATAAAGAAGGAGAAATAATCTTTGATATTGAGTATGTTGAAAATAACCTGAACAAAATCTCAGTGGATATGTTGCCGAAGAAAATGGTAACACAATATAAAAACAATAATTACACCTTTGAAATTGAAGGGTTTTTTGGCCTTTTTAACATAACCAATGTTATCATTCCCAAAGAATCAATCAATCGTTCCCAACTCACGGTTCTAAGTAAAAAGTTTTATTATGAAGGGGATATAGATGAGACTGCTGTGGGTTTCGGAATGATGCCAAAAATGAAATTTGATCATACAGGAAATACAAAAACCATTTGTGGCTACCTTTGCCAGGAAGTACTGGTCACCTTCCCTGAGGACATCCGAACGGATACTTTAAAAGTCTATTTTACTCGTGATATTCCTCTTGAAAATTCAAATAGAAGCACTCCTTATAATGAATTAAATGGAGTCTTACTTGAGTTCTATTTACAACTCCATAAAGTGGAGATGAAACTTACTGCAAACAGTATTTATGAAAAACCCGTTTCAAACGAAACATTTCAAAGAGAAGAGGGATTTAAGAGGGCCACAAAAGAATATATGGAAGCGGTATTATTCAAGCTCCTGGATACCGAATAAATTTCTTCCCGACAATTATGAGCAGAGAATTACTTCAATGGCAGGAAAAAATAAAAAAAAGCTAAGTAAAAGCAAACCAGGCCCGGGAAAAATTAAAAGATTCATAAATGATGAAAGAGTAAAGCTGGCTACAGGCATATTTTTCATTTTGTTTGCTCTTTATATTTTGATGGCTCTCATTTCCTATTTGTTTACATGGCAGGCCGACCAAAGTTTTGAATTTCAAAAAGTACTTTCCTCTCAGGATATAAGGGTTGAAAACTGGGCAGGAAAAACCGGCGCTTTTTTAGGACATACACTTATTCATAAGTGGTTTGGAGTATCATCTTTCTTTATCCCTGCCTTGCTGTTACTAATTGGATTTCATGCTATTGGCATAAAATTATTAGCTCTTGGCAGAACATTTCGTATTTGCCTTATTGGTTTAATCCTGCTTTCTGTCACTCTGGGCTATATTGCCGGAGAAGAAGCCGGTTTCCTTGGCAGCGGTCCGGGGGGTGGACATGGTCTCATTGTAAGCCAGTGGTTAAAGTCCCTTCTCGGCTTAACCGGGGCCGGACTTCTGATCTTATTTGTGAATTTTGCCTTTATTTTGTTTTCTTATAAACCAGCTATAGATTGGTTTAAGAAAAAAGAAGCGGATAAAATGGGTAGTGAAACCGGAATCTCTGAACTTGATGGCAATTTTGAATCTCAATCCAATTCTTCTGAAACAGATGAAGATAAAGCAGATCCACACCTGGATTTCACCACAAAGACAATTGATACAGAAAATTCAGATAAGCATGATAATGGCATTGAACTTACGGTAGAAAAGAGCCATACAGAGGAGGAACCATCAGAAATCAAACCACTTCAGATCGAAAATTATGATCCGACTTTAGATCTGCCTGGTTATCTGCAACCCACCATCGAACTTTTAGAAGATCATCACAGTGGCGAATCAATGGTAAGTAAGGAAGAGTTGATCAGCAATAAAAACAAAATAGTTGAGACTCTTGACAATTATAAAATCACTATTAATAAAATAAAAGCAACCATTGGTCCTACCATTACCCTGTACGAGATTGTCCCGGCACCCGGTGTTAGGATATCAAAAATTAAAAACCTGGAGGATGATATTGCCTTAAGTCTCTCTGCCCTTGGTATTCGTATCATTGCACCTATTCCCGGTAAGGGAACTATTGGCATAGAAGTTCCTAATCTGAAAGCAGATATTGTTTCCATGAAATCTATGATTTCGTCTTCACGATTCCAGGAATCAGATTTCGAACTACCCATTGCTCTGGGTAAAACCATTTCCAATGAAACCTTCGTGCTAGACCTTACAAAAATGCCACATATGTTAATTGCAGGAGCTACGGGACAAGGAAAATCTGTTGGTCTGAATGTTATTATTGCCTCATTATTGTATAAAAAGCATCCCTCAGAGCTTAAATTCATCTTTATTGATCCCAAAAAAGTAGAACTTACTCTTTATTCCAAAATCGAAAGACATTTCCTGGCAAAACTACCTGATACTGAAGAAGCAATTATTACGGATACTCAAAAAGTAATAAATACCTTAAATTCCCTGACCATTGAAATGGATGCGCGCTATGACCTGTTAAAAAAGGCACATGTGAGAAATGTCAAGGAGTACAACGATAAATTCATCAAACGCAGACTGAATCCGGAAAAAGGTCATAAGTACATGCCTTATATTGTTCTTGTAATTGATGAGTTTGCTGATCTGATTATGACTGCCGGAAGGGAAATAGAAGCTCCACTGGCCAGAATTGCTCAAATTGCCAGAGCAATCGGTATACATCTTGTAATTGCCACCCAGAGGCCAACCACAAATATCATTACCGGTGTTATCAAGGCTAATTTCCCGGCAAGAATTGCATTCAGGGTAACCTCCATGGTTGATTCAAGAACAATCCTGGACACCCCCGGCGCCAACCAGTTGATTGGAAGGGGAGACATGCTGGTAAGTGCCGGAAGCGACCTGATACGTATACAATGTGCATTCATTGACACGGCCGAATTAGAAAGGGTAACAGAATTCATCGGATCTCAAAGGGGCTATCCAACAGCATTTATTCTTCCCGAGTATTCAGGTAACGATGGTATGAGTACCTCAGACATGGAAGCTCAACAAAGAGATTCATATTTTGAAGAAGCTGCACGGATAGTGGTTCTGCACCAGCAAGGATCGACCTCTTTAATTCAAAGAAAACTTTCTATTGGTTATAATCGTGCAGGCAGGATCATTGATCAACTGGAAGCCGTCAATATTGTTGGCCCTTTTGAAGGAAGCAGGGCGAGAAAAGTACTGATTGTAGACGATTATGCTTTGGAACAATATTTGAATGAACTTGATAAGGAAAAGGACGAAACCATTTAATATGAAAATTTTAAACATCCAATATAGAATCTACCTTTCTGTTATTTTCTTGCTCATATTCCATCCGGTTCAATCCCAATCAAAAGATAAGGCAGCAAGACTTGTTCTAGATAATTTTTCCTCTAAAACCAAGGCACTTCCCGGAGCCAGCTCAGAATTTATCTTTATCATTAACGATTTGAATAACAATTCAGAAGCCAGGGCTAAGGGTACATTTTTTATGAAAGGAGAAATGTATAAAGTAGTTATGGATGATATGGAGATCTATTATGATGGAAAAACTCTTTGGAACTATATAGTTGAAGCCGGTGAAGTAAACATCCTTACTCCCCCCGAGGAACCTGACCCGGATTCATATTTTGAAAATCCGGTTCGCTTCTTCTCTATATATGAAAAAGACTTTTTCTACAAGTATGCAGGAGAAGAAAACAGGGAAGGGAAAAATGTACATGTAATTGACCTCTACCCCAAAGACCTGAAGCGCAGTTTCACCAGGATAAGGCTCATAATCAGCAAAGAAGACCTTGTGTTGTATTCTGCAAAATATTTTGGCAAAAGTAAAATGCATTATACCCTGAAAATCATCAATTTTACAAGCCAGGATATTCCCGATGAAACTTTTGTCTTTGACACGGCCAAACACCCGGATGTAGATATAATTGATTTAAGATAGTCAAAGAGTCAAATAGTCGAATGGTCTAAAAGTGTTCCAATATTCCATCTCTTCATGGTTTTTAGTACTCGACATAAACATAAGAAAGGATGAACGATGAATAAATCGCTTTTCCTTCTGCCAACTGAGTGCTGGGTGCCAGATGTTGGTTTCTCGGGTCTTTCACTTAATCGCTCCATCGCCCTATCGCTCTTTCACCATTTTTCTTGCTCACCTCTCATCTCTTAGAATCTTCCGGGTATTCAATCCGCACATGATAAATATTAGCCAATCGCTTCCTGAATATTCTTTTTACCTCATTGATCTCAACCAGGGTGACAGGAGAATCATTAAACTGCTCCTCAAAAAGCTGGGAATCTACTATTTTATCAACCAGTTCCCTTATATTGTCATGATCAATACTTTTAAGGCTCCTTGAGGCAGCTTCTACTGAATCAGCCATCATCATAATGGCCATCTCTTTAGAAAAAGGTTTCGGCCCAGGGTAAGAAAACATATCATCATCAACAAGCTCATCGGGATAAGTTTTTAAGTATGAACGATAAAAATACTGAACCTTTGTAGTTCCATGATGAGTTCGTATAAAATCAATTAACTGGGAGGGCAGATTTTCTTTATGAGCTAATTCAACACCCTTTTCAACATGACCGATAATCATCCTGGCACTTTCCTCAAAGCTCAGATTATCATGGGGATTGTATCCTGTACTTTGATTCTCGATAAAATAAAGTGGATTCTCAATCTTCCCTATATCGTGGTACAGGGCCGCGGTGCGCACCAGCAAAGGGTTCCCTCCTATAGCTCTTATGGCTTCCTCGGCAAGATTTCCAACCTGCAATGAGTGCTGAAAGGTTCCGGGAGCCTTTTCAGCCAGCTTCCTCAATAAGGACTGGTTGGTGTCTGATAATTCCATAAGGGTAGCATCCGATAAAAATCCAAAAATCTTCTCAAAAATATAAATCAAGGGATAAGATAATAAGATCAGAAATCCATTCCCCGCAAACCAAATAAAATTCATCCACTCAATATTCTGCAGATCGCTTTCCTGGATGATAACAAAACCAAAATACAATATTGAATAGGTGATGGCTACAAGAAAAGAGGTAAAAAACAAGATTCCTCTTTTGTAGATATTCGTAATTGAAAATATGGCAACAACTCCGGCATTAAAACTCAGGAAAATAAATTCAAAGGAATTGGGAGCCTGGAAACCTGCAAGCATCAATAAAATGAAAAAAATGAACAGGGCAAGCCTGGAATCAAAAAACACCCGGATAATGATGGGAAGAATTACAATGGGAATAAAATAAAAACTTATAATCCCAACCTTCATTATTAAGAAAATTATCAGCTCAAACAATACTATAAGAAAGACAATAAAGAAGCTATGCAAATTGTTATTAAATATTTCTCTTCGAAAATTATAGAGAAAAAGAAACAACATAATCAGACTTACTGTAACCAAAAGAATTTGACCCACCACGATCAGGAAAATATTACCCGTACTTCCTGATCTTGTTTCATACTCTCTTTTAAGGGATTCAAGTACCCTGAACTTATGTTGAGAAACCACCTCCCCCCTTGAAATAATTCTTTCTCCTCTTTGCACCATTCCTGCGGTTAATGAAATCTCATCAATTAAATTTTGCTTTTCATTGTTAGATGTCTCAATATCATAAAACAGGTTGGACTGAATAAAATTATTTAAGTTCATATCCTTAAAAAAATCGCCATTTGCTTCAGCCTTATTTTCCAGGCTTGTAAGCACATACTCATATGCAGACTTTTGCGTAAACACCTCTGAATAGCTATAATCCTGAGCCATATTCCCTCTCACAACAACGATAGTGAGGTTTTCATTATCTACCTGTTCAAGTACATCACTAGCCTCAGCTATCCCCTTTGAATAAACAAATTTGAGCAGGTCCTCTCCAAAACCCAGGTAATCTTCCTTCTCAGCTATTAGTCTGCGCTGCAAACGAAACAAGCTATTCAATGGCTCAGTAAGACTATATTCCTCGAATAAATATTTTTCCCACTCCTGGTTGAAGCTTATGATAAGCCTTTCTTTCTGATCAAGAAAAATAGTAGTATCCAACCTGAAATATGGTTTATGCTCCTTCAGTATACTATCCCTTTCAGAAGTAAGTTCTGCATCTGTTTTGTAAATTGGGAAATTATATTCGGCAATCATATCCTCATGCATCCATGGCTTTCCTTTTGAAAATTCATACTTGAATTTCGACTCACCGGGAAAAAGATAAACAATAATAATCACCGCTGCCACTAATATTAAAGCTTTGATTATTACCTTGAAATACCTGTTTAACAATTCCAATAATTGTTTCATATATAGAACTTTTTAATAAATCATGAATTTTTTAAAATAATTAGCCAGTAAATACAGAGGCTTAATTCACTAATACTCAATTTTTAGCAAGCATTTACGCCGCAGCAAATATAGAAAAAAATTAGGCATATTGATTTAGCCTGACCTATATTTGATTTATTCAAGCACATGACCCGAAAACTATGCCCCTTCGAACCGAAGCCGGTTCAGCCTCAGCTTACTACGTAGTATACTACGTAGTAAGCTGGCTCTGTTCTAATTTTAGTGGCTTAACATGCTTATAAACTTCCACTTCTTCCACTCTTCCACTCTTCCACTTTTATCTTTTATCTTTTATCTTTTATCTTTTATCTTTTATCTTTTATCTTTTATCTTTTATCTTTATTCTTTCCCTACCTTTGATATCAACCAATCTCTAAAAAATGAAATTTGGAACAAGTTTAAAAACCTTACTCCCTGTAAGAAAAGGACCGGATCACAGGTCAGAAATGGTAGATCAATTAATTTTTGGTGAGGGTTTTCGTATAATCGATTCCATTGGAAACTGGATAAAAATTGAATCCGGCAAATTTATGTACCCCGGCTGGATTGAATCCATATCGGCAGATTCTATTTCAAATTCAGAATACCAAAAATCAATCAATGAGAATGAATACATCTTGAGAGTGTCATGCCTGGTGTTCCCTGAAGAAAATACATCAAATCCACAACTCCTTTTGGCTGGGTCTATACTCCCCGCTTTGAAAAATGACCATTTTAAGATTGCAGGTATTAATTACAAGATTAAAACTATCCCTGAAATAAAAAAAACAGAAAAATTACAGGATGCCATATTGGAATTAGCTAAGCTTTATATCAGAACTCCTTATTTATGGGGTGGCCGGAGTATTGGTGGTATTGATTGCTCTGGTTTTACCCAACTTATTTTCAGGATCAATGGGCTTGATCTGCCCAGGGATGCCAGCCAACAGGTGGAATTTGGAAATCTGGTTCCCTTTCTGAAAGATAGTAAACCCTGTGACCTTGCTTTTTTCGATAACGAGGAAGGGAGTATCAGTCATGTCGGCATCTTATTAAACCCGGAACAAATAATCCATGCATCCGGTGAAGTAAAAATTGACCGAATTGACCACCAGGGGATTGTTTCAGGAAATGATGGAAACTACACCCACAAGCTCAGGCTTATTAAGGCCATCCTCCCCTGATTATTAGTTAATTTAACATGACTTCGAAATATTAGACATTTACAACCAATTAATTAACTCAATAATCAAATTTAGTTCTTCTTGGTGAAGGCTAAATGCTGGAAAACCTGTCAGAGTCTGACCGCAGGGATATCCTGACAGAGTTGGTGCTTAGAAAGAAGGCTGAGACTGAGGATAGAGTTAAATATCACTTTAGGCACTTTAGTCATTAAATTATCATCCCTGCACAAACCGTATTATTGGTTCCTTCGTCTATGAGTATCAGACTTCCGGTGATCCTGTTAATTTTATAGGGATCATAGAAAATTGGTTTGGCAGTTTTGATACTGATCCTTGCAATCTCATTCAAGCCAATACTTTTGTCCTCATAGTTTTTTTCAAGGGTATTGATGTCAATTTTGTATATTACCTCTTTGATCACACATCGCAAATCACTTGAGGTATGTTTCAAAGAGTATTTTCCCCCTATTCGCATATCATCCTCACTTAACCAGGAGATCATCATCTCAATTTCCTGGCCTGCCTCCGGAGCCTTGTTCTCTCCTACTATCATGTCTCCCCTGCTGATATCAATATTGTCTTCCAGTGTAAGAGTAACAGATTGTGGTGCACGCGCAACATCCAGGCTTTCTTCCATGAAATCAATGCTCTTTATCCTGGTCGTAATTCCTTTGGGAAGTACCTTTACCCTGTCTCCCGGTTTAAAAATTCCACTTGCAATTCGTCCTGCATATCCCCTGTAATCATGATATTCTTTTGACTGGGG
>SDBS01004881.1_pt1 | contig 13123 bp, 5 predicted proteins | sample 2277091 | NCBI WGS metagenome assembly SDBS01 (sample SAMN10404972, study PRJNA504765) | marine sediment metagenome | isolation source: marine sediment core GS10_PC15, 163 cmbsf | place: Arctic Ocean: Southern Knipovich Ridge | collected 2010 | reverse complement strand
ACAAGACTACTACCGTCATCTGATTGCAGCTCTGGAGCCGACCGTGCATGAGAGTGACGCCATCATTCTCAACCCCGCCGGACAGATCCACACCTTCATTCGATTCTACGACGGGCCTGGACCTGTCTATCTTCTGCCTCAAGGGGACCCTGCGCACGATAGGCAGGCCCTCCAACAGATACTCGCCACCCACGACCGAATTCATGTCGTCTTCCGATGGGAAGATGAGGCTGATCCGGAGCACCTCGTCGAGAGTTGGCTCAACGAGAGAGCCTTTCGAGCCAACGATGAGTGGTATGGAGACATCCGACTGGTCCTCTACGCTGCGCCGGGGGACGCCCCTTCCACAGAGGGGTCTGTGAATGCCAATCTTGGAAATGAGATCACCCTGGTGAGGTACACGGTGGGCGGTGAATCCATAGGACCGGAACAGATCCTGCGCGTGACCCTTTTCTGGGAGGCTCGTGGCGAGGTGGCTGAGGACTACGTCGCATTCGTCCATCTGCTGGATGATGAGGGGCGACTGATAGCGCAGCGCGATGGCGAGCCGGTGGGTGGTTCTGGTCCTACAAGCACCTGGCCAGCCGACGATGTGATGACTGATAATCAGGGCCTCCTCATCCCAGAGGGCACTCCCCCTGGGGAATACCGATTGATAGCCGGGATGTACCTGGCCGACACGGGGGAGCGCCTGCTGGTGCTGGATGAGCGAGGACAAGCGAGCGGTGACGCGGTCTTTCTGCACACGGTACGAGTGGTCGCGGAGAATGAACCAGCGGGCTAACGACAGTATGGCTGAAGGAGCAACTGAGAGGGAATCCGGTCTGGTCAAAGCGCTTTGTCTGGGCGCCGTGCTGGGCCTGGTGGCCTTTCATCTGGTCAACAACTGGATCTTCGTGTCCACCCAGGTCACCATTCTTGGCTGGGACCGGCCTGCTCACCTCATTAGGACGTTGATCTACAACCACATGCTTCAGGAGATCAACCTCAGAAGCCTCTTCGAGGTGGTGACTTGGTCCTGGAACCGCCCGCCCTTGAGTCACTTGATCGCCGTTCCGTTCTATCGCCTGTTTGGCGTTTCCACGGACGTGGCTCTGATGAGGAATGGACTCTACGTGGCTGTCCTCTTGCTCTCTGTGTACGGAATAGGCCGCAAGATGTACAACGCTCAGATCGGATTGCTCGCCGCCTTCACGGTGTCCACGTATCCGATCCTGTTCTCCATCTCGCGTATGCCATATGTGGACTATGCGTTGACGGCGATGGTGGCCTTGTCCATCTATCTCCTGGTGGTATCTGAAGGTTTTCGTCACCGTGGCCGTTCCCTTCTCCTGGGCTTGGTGATAGGGCTGGGTATTCTCACCAAGTGGCCTTTCATTGCCTTCTTCGGAGGGCCGCTGGCTTACGTCGCCGTTCGAAGTGGTGCACTGGGAGACATCAGAGCTAGCCTGGCTGCCGAATCGGAGACCGGCTCCGCGCTCCGCCGGCTTTGGGTGTCGCCATTGGCTCATGCTGCACTGGGGCTGTGTCTGACCTTACTCTGGTACTGGCCGAACCGAGATCGTTTGGAAGGATTCCTCCTGGGATACTGGCTCATTCCTCTGTCATGGGTTCTGACTGGATTCACTCTGTACGTGTTGTCTCGCCCTTCCCGTCAAGGAGCGAACTTGCTCAGCACTCTCATGGTGGGAGCCACAGTGGGTAGTCTCTGGTCCTTGCCCAACCTGAGGTTCTCGCAGCGTTTCGTCACTGTGGTCTACAGTGGCCTGAACATGGAGGGCACAGGGGTCGGGCCTCTAAGTCCCGGTTTCTATCTGCGGTATCTGAGGTTTCTCCCTGGTCAGCAGTTGTCGCCTCTCTACTTCGTCGTTCTTGCGGTAGCATTGGGATTGCTAATCTATCCTCGTTGGCGCCGGAACGGGATAAGGGATTCCCTCAGGAGCATGAGCGATTCGATGTGGATCCTCCTGCTGTGGTTCAGCGTATCCATGGCGACCTTTACCTTCTCTCTGACCATGAATCCGCGGTTTGACGTCGCCCTGCTCCCGTCGCTGGCCTTGATCACAGCGCGTGGTCTGTACGAGATCAAGAGGAAAGCGATCCGGAGAGCCGTGGTCGCCGTGGTGGTAACCATGGGTCTGGCGCAGTTCTTCGCTCTCTCGTACGATGATCTGGGTTGGATGCGAGACGTGGCGCGGTTTGGCACACCGTGGGGGGAAACCACTCTGCTGGCGGAGGGCAGCTATATCGAACTTCCCTCCTTGGGACGCACTGACGAGCGATACTTCGTGGGGCCTCAGGTGCTGGACATGATCCAGGCAGACATAGTGGCTGAAGGGAGAGACACAGCACGACTGGGCAACCTCGTCAACCGTTCTTATTCCAATAACGCCATCTTCCAGTACCTGATGTATGATGCCTACCCAGGCATCGAACTGCGGGAGTTCGCTCGCTCTGGCTGGGAGGAACCTCCCTTCTACGAGCGGCTCTTTGAATGCGATTACCTGCTGCTGAAGAGCGATCCCTATCCTGGGCTGAGGGAAGAGGGGCAAGAGGCGATGAGGATCATCGAGAGCTCGCCCTCTCTGTTCGCCCAGGCGTTCGACGTGGTGTGGGAGGGCGTCTTGCCAGATGGGGATACCATCTATCTCTACAAGAAGCGATACGACGTGGAGGAACTGTACGACCTGGAGGACTATCGCTCGGTGGCGGCCTCGATAACGGCCCTTTCGAAGGAAGGAGACGGTATCGTCCTGACTCCTCCTGACCAAGTGGAGGTGTTGGGCCGATACTACAAAGGGCATCTTCCAGCATACCCTGTTTCGGTACCGGGGTGTTCCGATGGGGAAGCCTCTAGGGCGGAGCTGGAGAGGATAGTGGACGACAGGGACAGGCTCTTCCTGGTCTCGGGGAACGGTGCCGGGACTGATCCGGACTGCACTGTTGAGCGCTGGCTAAACGAGCACGCTTATCGCGCCTACGATGAGTGGCACGGGGCGGTACAGGTTGCTCTCTATGGCACATCCAAGGGGGCCGAAACGCCCGTTGTGGAGCGACCCGTAGGTGCACGTTTCGGAGACGCGGTAAGGCTGGAGGCGTACTGGTTGCAGGATCAGGAACTGCGGTATGGGGATGTCCTGCGGTTCTCGCTTCACTGGCGGGCGGTGGACAGTCCAGAGCACGACTACAAGGTGTTCGCCCATCTGTTGGACGAGGCTGGTGCTCTTGTGGCTCAGCGCGACAGTGAACCTGTGGGGGGGGCACGACCCACCTCGACTTGGGACCCGGGAGAGGAGGTGCTGGACAGGCACGGTGTCTTGATCCCCGATGGTTTGGCCTCTGGTGAGTATCGGCTGGTGGTGGGGATGTACTGGCCCTCCACGGGCGAGACGCTGTCGCCGTCAGGGGAGGGTGTGCAGTTGGTGGATGGTGGTGTCTTGCTGGGCAGGGTTCTTGTAACCGATGAATAACCACGATCAGACACGGGGGGGCTCCTGGACGTCGGAAACGATTAGAGTATGTCTGTTGATCGGCATCCTACTTCTGGCGCTTGGTCTGCGATTGTGGGATCTGGATGCCAAGGGCTTGTGGCAAGACGAGATCTTCACCACGGCCATCGCATCCGCTCAGAACACCCCGTCTCAGGTCGCATCCATCGCCCTATACAACACCCCCTTGCCCGCACCGCCTCTTTTTTTCCTGGTCACTCACTGCTTCCTGCACGTCGGGGACAGTGATTTCGTGTTGCGATTTCCCGCACTCCTGTTTGGGGTCCTGGGTGTGGCGACGATCTACACTTTGGGAGCATGTCTGTTTGGGAAGTGGGAGGGCCTAGTCTGTGCGTTCCTGCTGTCCATTTCACCCTTGCATGTCCGATATTCCCAGGACGCTAGATTCTATTCCTTGCTTACCTTTCTCTCCTTGCTTTCACTGTACTTCCTATATCGGGGTGTTTTCGAGAGCAATTGGAGGAGGTGGACGGGTTTCGTGCTGTGTAGCATACTGAACGTTTACACGCACCTTTTTGCGTTCTTCGTTCTCCTAGCGCAGACTGTATTCGTCGCCGGGCTTTGGCTGGCGGGTGCCCTGAAGAGTGTGCGGCGACGGCGCTCCCCTGAGGAGGAATCAGACTTGCGGCGGAGAGTAGTCGGCGTTGACAGGAGGATGGGTCTGGCGTTTGTCCTCAGCCTGGCTGTGATTGGCCTAGCCTATACACCGATGGTGCCTCACGTACTGAGAGGGCTTGGCGGGGCCAAGGGCCTTGGAGCGACAGCGGGAGGAAGCGTGAGCTTCACACCATCTTTTCTGCTTCAGCAGTTGGATGCCTGGGGAATTGGGTCAGGAGAGACCATCCTTGTGCTTTTCATACCCTTTCTCGTCGGCATTATTGCCTCCGCGAGGGCCCAGCACACGCAACTGTGGGTAGGTGTGTGTTGGTTCGTTGTGCCCTTCGCGGCATTATCCCTCTTGCCTGTGCACCATCGTTTTCGGCCGCGATATGCGCTCTTCATGCTTCCTCTATATCTGCTCTTCGTCGCCAGGGGATTGACAGCAACTGGTGAGATGATCGGTGTCCTGCGGCCAAGAGAGGCATCCCGGCTGCGAGGGGTGACCGTGGGCGTGCTCCTCTTGGCGATCGCACTCCTTAGCGTGCCAGCGCTACAGGCCTACTATGTGGAGGACAGGGCAGATTGGAGAGCCGTAGCCACCCTGTTGGGCTCGAGCATGCGGCCGGGAGACGCGGTGGTTTCCCCTGGAGGGTTTGCCCAGGTGGTGCTGCCACGTTATCATGAGAACCTGCGAGAGGTGGAGTTCGTGATTGGGGGAAGCGAAGTGTTTCTCACTCCTGACCGAGACGCGCGACAGGGCCTATGGTTCGTGGGCCTGCAAGAGGAGAGAATGAGTGCGATCGAGAGGGAACTGGAGGAGGGGGTATCTCACCATTTCAAGGTGGTCATCGAGGTGAATGATCAGAGCGTGGCGAGGGGGAGGCTACTGAAGATAGCGCCCGTGATGTACAAGGATATCTGGGTGCTATATGTCAGGGAGGATCTAGGGTCTCAAGAGGTCGTTGAACTCTATGAGGGAGCCTTGGAAATCGTGCCATCTTCCACAGCGTTCTCCGCCCACATGGCCCTGGGAGAACTGTATCGGGAGGAGCACGATTTCGACCAGGCTGTGATTCACTATCAGGAGGCATCCACTCTAGATCCGGATGCTCCTGAGCCACATTACGGACTGGCTCTCGTCTTTGAGGCGCAGGGTCTACAACAGCAGTATGTGGGTGAGTGGCGGATCTACGAGGAGTTGGCAGGCCAATAGGTGTTCGTGAGGAGCGCACGATGATGAGTAGGGAGAGACTGGGGTTCACACGCGAGCGTGCAGGCGGCTTCTTGGTGCGCCAAGGGCACCTTGTTCTGCTGTCTCTTCTAATCTCCTTCCAACTGGCGGTGAACTGGGCGTGGCTGTCCACGAACGTGGTCATCATCGGCTGGGACAGGCCACGGCATCTCATCGAGAGCCTGGTCTACAACGACATCCTGGAGCAGGTGAACCTGAACTCGCTATTCGAAGCACTGACTCACAGCGGGTACTATCCCCCTCTCTTTCACTGGTCCATGGTAGCTTTCTACAAGCTCTTCGGTGTCTCCGTGGATGTGGCAGCCATGGCCAACATGCTTTTCCTGGTCATTCTGCTGGTCTCGGCCTATGGAGTTGGTCGAGAGCTCGGTGGCAAAGGAGTGGGCCTGCTAACCGCTTTCATCACCTCCACCCTGCCCATGGTCTTCGCCATGTCTCGCTATACATACATAGAGTTCTCGTTGACGGCGACGGTGGCTTTGAGCATCTGGTTGCTGCTCTTGAGCCGGGAGTTCACCCACAGGGGGTATAGCCTGCTCTTTGGATTGAGCTTGGGCCTGGGGCTGCTGAGCAAGTGGACCTTCTCTCTCTTCATCTTTCCTGCTCTCATCGTCGTCATCTTGCGAACGGTCTTGCGAACGGGAGCGAGAGACGGTCTACGTTCCTTCTCCAGAGACAAGAGATGGGGTGCCTTCTCTGTGGGCCTGGGATTGATTCTCACTCTAGTTTGGTATCTGCCCAATACGCAACGGGTCGCCGCGCTGCCGCTGAGCCATCTTCTCCTGCCGGTCTCCTGGTTCTTGTTCTCGGGCTTGATCTATCTTCTCAAGCAGCCCAGCGATCCCATCGTTAATCTACTGGGAAGCTTGTGGCTGGGTGTTGTGGTGACCGGTTCCTGGTACCTATCCAGGATTGACTTCGTGAGCCACACCTTTCTCATCGCCTGGGGGAGGCCTGAACGACATAACTGGGCCTTCGGATACTACCTGGACCACCTGATACATGAGCAGCTTTCCCTCTTCTATGTGGTAGTCCTGATAGTCGCCAGCTTTGGGCTGCTGATTCTGGCGGGAAGAACCCTGAGACACGGAGAGGGATGGCGCGAGATTTGGGGCGGCAAACTACTACTGCTGGTTCTGTGGGTGGTCGTACCGTACGTGGTGTTTTCTTTTCGTCCTAGTTCGAGACATTCACGCTTCATAATGCCTATGCTTCCAGCTCTGGCTGCACTCATGGCTTATGGCCTCTCGAAGATACAGTTCTCCAAGCTGAAGGTGGTGGCCGTAGGCCTGGTCGCCGTCGTGGGAACAGGGCAGCTGTTGGCTCTTTCCTTCGACGGTATGGACTGGCTCCGTCAGAGTGCCGTCATAGGAGGGGTCGAGCTCTTCGCTCACAAGTACCAGAATCAACTCCCCAGTTCTGGGCAGACTGACAGCGGCTACTGGGTTGTGCCAGACATCCTGAGCTATGTCTCGGAGAGCGCTGAGGCGAGTCAGCGCGGTGTCGAGCTGGCATTGTTGGTCAACACATGGCAGGTTCACGACGAACACTTCCTGTACGTGATCTATACCGACTTCCCACAAGTCACTCTGCGGGAGTTGGCACAGAACTGGACGGGGAGGCCGGCGTATCCTCAGTTGTTTGAGGTAGACTATGTGGCCGTGGCCAGTGACAATCCTTCTCACAGGATCGACCCTGAGTCACTGGACGTCGTCAAGACGCTCCTGGAGGATCCACCAGTGCTCTTCCAGGAGGCCTTCCAGCTAGCAAAGGAATACCCGTTGCCCGATGGCAACATCATCTATCTGTACGAGAGGCGATATCCGTTGCCTGAGGGCCACGACTCGCAAGCGTACGAGGCCTTGGCACGGGATCTGGACCTCTACCTCGGTGACGAGGACGCTCTCGTTCTCTGTCCATCACATCAAGTGACGCTCCTGGGCCGATACTACCTAGGTAACCCTGCTCTTGTCCTCTTCTCTGCGCAGCAGCCCATGGATGAGAGCATGCTCATTCATACCCTGGAGGAGATAGCGGCGGGACACGAACGGATTCTCACCATCTTTGAGGCCGGGGAGGGGGATCAGATACAGTCCACAGTTAGACCTTGGCTGAGTGAGAACTGCTTCCCAACCTACGATGCTTGGTACGGTCCAGCACATTTGACCCTGTATGTCAGTCCTGTGGGAGCGGTACCCGAAGTACCAGACCGTGTGGTACAGGCCAACTTTGGTGAGGGAATCTCACTTGTGGGCCATAACGGGGTTCCCGAGAAAGCGACAACGGGGCAGATTCTTCGGTTGACCTTCCTCTGGCGGGCCGACGCTGAGATCGAGAGGGACTACAAAGTCCTTGTGCATCTGTTGGATCACGCAGGTCACCTGGTTGCCCAGAGAGACAGCGAGCCAGTCGGTGGATCGCGGCCGACGACGGGATGGCGCTCCGGGGAGTTGATCAGGGACAACCATGGCCTTATGATACCCGGGGATCTCCCGGAGGGGGAGTATGAGCTGGTGGTGGGGATGTACGATGCAGATGGGGACCGCCTACCAGTCCTGGATGACCGTGGACAGGTAGTGGGGGACAGCGTCTCCGTGGGATTCATAGAGGTTGGCGGTTCTTGAGTAGTGGTTGCAGCAAGCTAGGGTGGGCGAAGATCAGAAGGAGCGCGGTCGGACTTGTCCGCAATTGAGCGCATTCGGAATCCTCGACTGATGGCGGCCCTAGTATGGACGGCCATCGTTCTGTATGTCTTAGTCTTCAGCTTCCTGAGCATCCAGAAGCATGAGGCTTTCGAGACCACAGCCTTCGACTTGGGCAACATGGACCAGGCCGTGTGGAATAGCCTGCACGGTCGCTTTCTGCCGTTCACCAACTGGGGGGAGGAGGGTACTCGCCTAGCGTACCACGTGGATCCCATCCTGATTCTCATCTCGCCCCTCTACCTGCTCTACAGCGATCCACGCACCCTGTTGGTCTTACAGAGCGTGGTCGTCGCGCTGGGGGCCTGGCCCATCTATCTCCTCTCTCGGCAGCGACTGGGAAGCGCCTTCGCGGCGGTGGTGTTCCCCCTGGCGTATCTGCTCTTTCCGGCCCTGGAGGCGGCCAACCTATTCGATTTCCATCCCACTACGCTGGTGGCGGGCCTTCTCGCGTTTGCTTTCTACTTCCTAGAGAAGAGGAAGTATGTGCACTTCTTTGTCGTCTCAGCGCTAGTCATGTCCTGCAAGGAGGAAATGGCTTTGTTGATCGTCATGTTGGGCGTGTATGCTATCCTCAGGCAGCGCAACTGGCGAGTTGGCCTGGCCGCCATCGGACTCGGCGCTGTCTGGTTTGTCGTTGCAGTCTACGTCATCATTCCTTACTATAACCCGAGCGGCAAATCCCCCTACCTGGGGGCGTATAGCCACCTGGGACAGGGTCCCGTTAGCATCATCGTCACCGCGCTCACGGATCCCGTGGCTCTGGTGCGGACTCTCTTCACCATGGAGAAGCTGACATACCTGCGGGATCTGTTCGCGCCTGTTGCCTACTTGTCCTTCTTCGGGCCGTCGGTGCTCTTCTTGTCCCTGCCAACCTTAGCCATCATCCTCTTGAGCGCGGACCCGCAGGTGTACACTCTGGAGAAGTTCCACTATGCTGCGCCTCTGGTTCCCATCGTCGTGATCTCTGCGGTCTATGGCACGGCCTTCTTGAGCGAGAGGTTGGCAGGCAAAGGGCGCATCTCCAGGAGAACCTGGGTCTGCGTGCTGTCGGTGCTTGTGCTTCTGTCGACTTTGGTCTACCATTGGTCCCGTGGTTTTACGCCCGTGGGAGGAAAGTTCTCGGTGCCTGTCGTCACCGCCCACCACCGCCTGGCGGAAGAGTTCGTGGCCATGGTGCCTCAGGAGAGCGTCGTCTCCGCTCAATCGGAGCTGAACCCTCACCTGAGCCAGAGAGAGCGAATCTACATGTTTCCCCGCGTTGAGGATGCCGAGTACGTGTTCTTCGACGTGATGGCCGATTCTTGGCCCATCCACCCCAACCATCAGTGGGCCCTTTTCCAGTCGCTGATCGGTGATGAGGGCTTCGGCGTCGAGGCTGCAGAAGATGGGTACGTCCTGCTTCGCAGAGGGCTGTCCGGGGCTGGCGAACTGCCCGATAGCTTCTACTCCTTCGCTCGTTGCGAGGAGCCGGAGATGGAATACCCTACTGTCGTGCGTTTCGGCGACGTCCTCCGTCTCGTGGGCTTCGATCTCCTGCGGGAGGACAATATGACGAGTCTATCGTTGTACTGGCAAGCTTTGACACCGCTGGAAAACGACTATCGGATCTATCCCTTCTTTTGCGACGAGGCGGGCAGGATCATCGAGGATACTAGTTTGCGCCCCATGACCACCGCCATCTGGTATCCCTCCAGTCAGTGGCGGCCACAAGAGACAGTGTGGATGCAGACTCTCCCGTGGGATGTGGGCACCGACTTTGATGTGGGAGTGGGGGTGATCGACGGAGACGACTGGACCGTACTGGAAGACAGGCTGCCAGCCCAGGTGGTGACATCAACCTTGAGGGTTCGGCTCTTTGATGGGGACTCGGTGGTGCAACTGGCCGAGATCAGGGATGGGAAAATCATCACACCACGCAGACTCTTTGCTCCGCCGCCCATTCCTCACCCTATGTACTCCGATCTCGGTGATCAGGTGGATCTACTGGGATACGGTGTAGAACCGACGTCTCCCACTGTGAAGGAGACGATGCAGCTCACGCTCTACTGGCAGGCGAGGGCGGAGATGGATGCGGACTACACTGTGTTCATACACTTGGTCGATGGGAGGGGGAACATCGTGGCACAGCATGACGGTCAGCCTGACAGCGGGACCTATCCAACGAGTCAATGGCTGCCAGGAGAGGTCGTTGTGGATGAGCACGCTTTGGTGCCAGCGCCTGGTTATGGACCGGGGGAGTACACCCTTGTGGTGGGACTGTATGACTGGGAAGATGGAGAGCGGCTTCCAGCATACGACCAGGATGGATTGGCGCTGCCCCAGAACAGGATTGCGCTGACCACAATACGAGTGCGGGAATAGATGCGGGACAGGCTACTCAATCTGTTGAAGATAGGCTTGAGCCTGGGGCTGTTGGTGCTCTTGCTCTGGAAGATCGGTTGGCGAGAGACTTGGGAGGTCCTCAGCCACAGTGACTTCCGCTATCTGCTAGCGGCATGGGTCCTGTACTTGTTCAGCATGGTGCTCAGGGCCTATCGCTGGCAGGTCCTCCTCCTGATCCAGAAGCTCAGCGTCCCGCTCTCCAAGTTGGTCTCGCTATACTTCATTGGCACCTTCTTCAATAGCGTCCTTCCCACGGCCTTCGGCGGCGATGTGGTGCGCATGTACGAGTTGTCAAAATACAGTAGCCAGCGCACACAGTCGGTGAGCACGGTGCTCGTTGATCGTCTGTCCGGTTTCCTGGTGCTTTTTCTGATGGCTTGTCTTGCTCTGCCCTTCAGCTATCAGTTCATCCCGCCAGCGGTGAGCGTCATTGTCGTCACCATAACCGCGGTCGCTTTGTTGGGCGTGTGGATGGCGCTCAACGATGGTGCGTGGGAATGGTTTGGGGGATTGCCGCTGGCCGGCTCGTTGCTGCAAAGGAGCACGGCACAGGAGTTCCGGGCGTCGATTCAGGCCTATCGCACGCGGGCGGTCTACAAAGCTCTGCTCGTTTCTTTCGGATTCAACGTACTACTGATGGCCATGAATTATCTGGTGGCTTTGGCTCTAGGGATCAGGATCTCGCTCTTCTATTTCCTGGTCTTCATACCCATCATTTCTTTCTTGCTGGCCTTGCCGATCTCCTTCAGCGGGCTCGGCGTACGTGAGGGAGGATATGTCCTACTCTTAGGCCAGGCGGGTGTCCCTCCCTCGCTGGCCTTGGCCATGTCCCTCTGCGTCTATGCCATTGCGGTGACCACTGGGCTCATAGGAGGCGTTCTGTACATGCTGGAGGGGTTCAGAGGCCTTGACGAAGAGAAGACTTGAGGGATTAGCAGCGCTTCCTCAGACGTGGAGACATCTCGCGAGGCCAGCGGTCAGTCGGAGAATCGAGCCCACCGAGTCTGGGACTCCCCTCTTGGAACAGGCGTGGAAGCATTCCCCAAGACTCGATGCAGACGAACGACCATGATCACCGAGAGACTGAAACAGCATCGTGGAATCCTCGCCATCCTCCTTACCTTCCTCATTCTGGGGGGTGTGTACGGCACGATCACTCCTATCTTCGAGAAGCCTGACGAGATACAACACTACTTTCATGTCAAGTACATAGCGGATAGGAAGGGTCTTCCGGTTCTCGCACCTCAGAGTGAGGAACTCTACGAGCAGGAGGGCGGGCAGCCGTCGCTGTACTATCTGCTGGGTGCTGCGGTCAGCTTCTGGATCAATACTGACGACGCGGAGGAGTTATTGAACTACAACCCCTTCGTCAACCTGGGTGTGCCCTCGCGTGACGGCAACAAGAACGTCGTTCTACATACCTTGCAAGAGGGTTCCCCCTATCGAGGCACAATGTTGGCCGTTCGTCTCCTTCGGTGCGTATCTGTCCTCTTCGGCGCTGTAACGGTTTTGGTGACTTACTGGTTGGCCTTGGAGACATTCGCCGCACGAAAGGCAGTGGCCCTGGGGGCGGCCGCGATCACAGCCTTCAACCCCCAATTCATCTTCACGACTTCCGCGGTGAACAACGACGGACTGCTCACCGCACTGTGCACCCTGGCTTTGCTGCTGTGCATCCTGCTGATCGGGAGAGGCCCGTCTGTGCGGCGGTATGTGAGTCTAGGGTTGGTGGTCGGCCTCGCTGCACTGACAAAGCTCACTGGCCTGGGACTCCTGGTCTTGGTCTTTGTCAGTTTGATCGCCGTGGCGAGACGCCACTCCCTACGGGAGTCGATCAGGGGAGGGGCGATCGTTCTTGGGCTGGTCGTCTTGTTGGCTGGCTGGTGGTACGTGCGGAACTGGGCTCTCTACGGCGATCCGACGGCGATGCGCATGTTCTTCAGTGCCTTGGGCGGCACACCCGGTCGGGACTTCACCCTGTCAACGCTGGTGGGGGAGTTAGAGGGGTTCAAGCTTTCTTATTGGGCTGTCTTCGGATGGTTCAACGTGCTGGCTTCGACGTGGGTCTATCGCTTCTTCGATCTCGTCACTCTGCTTGGGATTCTAGGTCTGCCCCTGGCAGTGCTCAGAGGGCTGAAGAGACGTAACAGTGTCTCCTTCGCCTCGCTGCTACTGATCGTGTTATGGATCGGTGTGGTCGCCGCAGGATACGTGAGATACAACCAACTGATAGACGCGGCTACGGGCCGACTGGTGTTCCCGGCCATCGCGTGCTTCTCGATACTCTTGTCCTGGGGCCTCGTCCAGCTACCCCCTCGGGAGCACCGGAGGCTCTTCGTTGGCATCCTCGGCACGATGCTGGCGCTGGTGGCTGCGGTGTGCCCGTTCTTGTACATTGCACCGGCCTACGCCAGCCCGCCACTTCTGTCAGACCAGGAGTTGGAATCAATACCGCATCGGGTGGAGATTGACTACGAAGGTCAGATGAGATTGCTGGGTTACGCACTGGAGGGAGACGTGTTCAGGCCCGGGGAGCTTATCTACGTGACTTTGTACTGGCAGGCTCTGACGGAAATGGCTAGAGACTATAGCGTTTCCCTGACTGTTCTGACCCCCAGCGGTGACCTCATAGGTCAAGAGGATAGCTACCCCGGCTTAGGATCCTTCCCCACCAG
>SDBS01004880.1_pt1 | contig 13125 bp, 16 predicted proteins | sample 2277091 | NCBI WGS metagenome assembly SDBS01 (sample SAMN10404972, study PRJNA504765) | marine sediment metagenome | isolation source: marine sediment core GS10_PC15, 163 cmbsf | place: Arctic Ocean: Southern Knipovich Ridge | collected 2010 | reverse complement strand
GGGTAATGATGATGGCTGGTTTATGGCAGTTGCAGAAATACACCCCCAGGGGTTCGTGCAGGGTAGTTTCCCATATACCTGATTCGGAGGGTTGGTATAAATGAAAAGAGTGGATGAAATTAAGAAGTTCAAGACCTATGTAGTAGATGAACGCAATAGCCAAAGGGTTACGGAACAGAGGTTAGACCAGGAGTTTTTTGAAGACAAATATCCTATGCCCATGATTGTTAATGTAAAATATCAGATAAGAACTGGCTACGTTGCGGGGATGATAAATGGAGTAGCTAATCAGATGATAGGCAATAACCCTAGATGTTTTACAAAATCAAGAAGTGATGCTGATTTAATCAAGAAAGCCTCTGATAGAATCGCCATAGAGGGAAACAGGCAATTAAAGGTTTGGCTAAGAACTTTACAAAATCCCTATAGGAAGACATTTAAGACTAATATACTACGTGGTGAAGAATGGATTTACATGGTTCACGATGAAAACCTAGACCAGTGGAAAGAATCAGAACATGATGGGTTGACATGGCAGAAGTATAACCCAGACTTCCTTCCCGTCATACCGATATTTTATGACCCGATGGTAATGTTCCACGACCCATCCGAAGATGTTAACGGTCAACCTTCCCGCGTAGTGGTTTTCTTTCAAAGAAACACAAATGACCTTATACAGCGTTACCCTAAGTGGAGGGGGAAGGAAAACCTTAAAGTTGACTTCTTCCTTTACTTTGATGATGAATATTCCTATGCGGAAGCAGAAGGTAAACCGCTTTTTGGATTAAGGAAAAACTTATATAAAAGAGTTCCCTTCGTTCACTGCTATACAGGTTGGGGGGTAGAGACGGAGGATAAAGACCCTGCGTTACTAGCTTTTTCCAGACCCAGAATGTTAAGGAATTTAATTACAGAAGCCTCTACTATGCACTCCAATATCGCCCTGAGTGCTCATAAGGAAGCTCACGGAACACGGCTGATAATCATACCCCAGAGTTCAGCAGACCAAGAAGTAGATTTAAGTCAATTTAAAATTCAAGCAGATGACCAAGTTGTGGTAGCCAGAATTCCCGATGGTGCTGACTGGAGAGAAGATAAACCAATCCAATTAAGCGACCAGGTTTATATGCACACAGCTTCTATAGAATCTAAGATAAATGAGAGTTTCCCTGGCGTTTTACAGGGTGGGACACCAGGCTCTTCGGGAAGGCAAGACGACAGGGCTACTGGGTATGCTTTGTCAATCTACGAATCACCATTAGAGAATGTAAATTATTTATGGGCTAACGCCTTAGAGTTGGGGTTTCATATCGCAGAGAAGATGGATATGCTACCCACTAAAGTAAATAAAGGTGATATAGATTCCTATTCTGAATTAACAGTTGATTTAGGGAAGGAAGACCCGATTCAACTCTCACAGAGAACTTCACAAGGTCAGATGTTATTTGAACGTAACATTATAGACCACCTAACTCTTTTAACGGAATACATGGGAAAGACAGTAGACGAAGCTGAAAAGATTATAGACCAGACATGGGTTGATAATGTAATCAGAAGTCACCCTGCTTTCCCACAGATGGTATTGGAAGCCATTGGTGAGGAAATGGGGGCAGGGGATAGACTGGCTGGGATAGAACAGGAAATGGGGGGACAGGCTCAAGGTATAAACCCATCCTCAAATATCGGCTCACAGGGTGGGGAGCCTAGAACTGGAAATATAAAAACATCTAGAGGCAGGGAAATGAGCGACCTGAGTGTAACCCACGAACCAAGGAGAACAGTATGACCAAATCCCTTTTAGACCGAAGGACTGACCTACTGAAAGATACTATCTTAAGAATGAAAGGGTACGTGCATGAAACATTTGGCAAAACCGACCCTTACAGACAGGTAAAAATGTCAGATGAGGAAGCAGTTGCCGAATATATGTCATTTGGCCCACAGGTAAAGGAACAGTTCAGAACGCAATCATCAGAAGCCTATGGGAATTATGAGACTAAGATACTAAGGATAATGGAGGGCAGAAATGGCGGACAATGATTTTCCCTCAATAAGCAGGGGTGATTTTGAAAGAGCATTTGAAGTATATCTCAGAAACCTCCAAGAGGCTATGGAGAATAAGGAGTGGGGTATATGGTCATGGGCGAAAGGTGCAATACCTTGGGCGGATTCCCCTAAAGAGTTTACCGACAAACTATTTGACGAAACTATGGATGTGGTTGATGTTCAGGGTGTTGGCCCGTGGGTTCCACACTTTGAAGATATAGTTGGTGCGAGGATTCAAAGGTGGGATAGAAACCAGGCGATACAAGAAGCTCAAAAAGCTGCCGAGGCATCTAGTGCGCTGAAATTGAAATTGGCGGAGTTTAAGTGGAAACAGGCTGCTGCGGAAGAATCTGCAAGGTTGGCTCGTGAAAAGTTTGCCTTCACAAAACAACAAGCTCAAAAAGATTTCGCATCTGGGCAAGCAGAATGGGGTCAGAAACTTCAGCAGGCTCAAATGGAAGCCAATGTATTTCAGAAAGGTATGGAGACAGCCCAGATACAAAGGTCTCTTGCTGGTATGGGGAGGCGTAATACATTCGCAGGAGGTGTAGCTACCGCCCAACAGGAGGAAAGGGATTTTGAAAGAATAAGACAAAACACATTGAGTGGCCTCACTGGAGATAGGAATTGGCTTGCAAGAGAGCAGGAAAAATCAATACCTAATCCTTGGACAGGTGCTCAATTAAGTCCTCAAGAGAATATAGCAGACTTGAAATCGTTAGAGACATATCTAAAGGGTGCTATTCAACGAAGTGATACCAGAATAAAATCCCTTGTAGACCCAGAGGGGCCAGGCAGTGAAGACCTTGAACTAAACAGACAAACTTTAAGGGACACTTTATCTAATGTAGAGGAACAAATCACTGGGGTTGAATTTAATGTATTATCCCCAGGTGCTAGGCAAATAGCGTCTGATATTGGGTTAGGTAGTCCAGAGGGGTCTCAAATAGGTGCATATCAAACGGCGATAAGATTTTCAGGTAACCCCGAATCGGGTGAGTTTGCTAATTTAACTGGTACTGAAAGGGCTGGACTGGGAAATATCGTTGCAGGAGAGGGTTTGCTCCCAATGTCACCCGCAGAACCTACGGGAGTCGAAGTTCCCAAATGGTTGCCTCGGTTTGTCCCTGGCTTAACGGGTAAATTCATCCCAGGCACAGGTCAGATACCAGGCAGAGCACCTAAGATAACACCCTTCAGCCCCCAACAGTGGAGGGCTACCCCACTTAGGACAAGGGAGCAATTATCAGGATATGCACAATTCGTAGGACAGGATATAGGTGAACTGGAAAGGCGTATGTGGCAGAGACAACCCCAAGGCTTAAGACTCGGTAGAACATTTAGAAGTGCGGTTCAAAGAACATAAGGAGATGCCCTAATGCCTGATTTTTGGAAGAGCGAAACACAGGACATAGAGGACAAAATAAATTGGTGGGATACTGCTCGTGAGTTTGGCGCAGAGCTTTGGCGAGATATGCCCTTTAACCCCTACTACTGGAAATCACCCAGGGAAAAGGCGATTCAAAGACAACAAGAGGCATATGAGGATTATTATAAGCAAACTGGTATAGATTTAGGGGCAATTGGTAGAGAAGATAATCGTCCTATTTGGCAGAGAACCGAACTCAGAGGGTCAGAGCAGGGGTTGCCCATACCCCAAACGCCTTGGATTCCCGAAGAGGGGACTCGTGAAATAACGTCACCAGGCGAAAGATTTACAATGGAGTGGATTGCCCCAGGTGTTGCCTTATCAGCACTCCCAACGGCTACATTAGCGTGGAAAGCTGCAGGGCAATTAAGTAAACCTGCCGAGATAGCTGCAAAAACAGCTTTATCACCCCTTTATGCTATGGAACAAGCACCCTTTATAGTATTAAAGCCAGTTAAAAAGATTGCGGAGAAGGCTATTTACTCTCCTATTAAAGCACTCATTGAGAGGCCTCAACAATTACCAGAAAAAACAATAACACATACCTATGACCAATTGGTACAAGCACATAGAGTGGCTCGTAATAAGGGTTTAGTTAATAAGAAAACGGGGAAACCAACAAAGAGTTATCGCAATCTTGCCGAGATATACACGGGGAAAACTTCCACCAAGGACATGTCACGTGATGAATTAGACACCTTTATCACTGCATTATCAGGACTTGAGGGAACACGGGGAAAACCGCCTAAGATACCAAAAGTGTCCACCCTTGTTAGTAAGGAGTTTTGGGACGGTATCCCATTCCTCAAAGACGTGGGGGCGGTTGACTACTTTAGACAGAAACCAAAGGTCTTGCAAATGCTCAATATGAATGAATTTTCGGATGATATGCTAAGGGCGGAGGTTAATGTCCTAGAGGAGAAAAACTTATTCCTTAAGGAATTGACACGGATGAAAGCGGGTATAGGGAAAGATGCAGTTAAAAAGGAACGTATATTTGATGCCTTGGAAAATCCACTGGAGTCCCACCTATTAGACCCCGATGAACAACAGGTTTTTCTCTATGCAAGGCAATTCGCGGATAAATGGGCTGATAGATTAAATATACCTCAATCTGCCAGGACGAAAAATTACATAACCCATTTATTTGATAAGCAAATGCAACAAGATGTAAAGGAGGGTAAAACTATCCCACTTGAAATATTGAAGTCGCTGGAATTTAACTACCCTCGCAAAACATATATGCCCTTCTTAAAACAGAGAACTGGTAAGGAAATTGGATTAAAGAAAGACCCATTTACTGCAATGGAGGTTTATGAATCCTATGCCTTAAGGCAGAAGTATTTCACCCCTCTATTACAGAAATTATCGGGTTATATAAACATGTTTGAAGCTAGGGGTAAAACTACCTCAGCAGCTTATCTTAAGGATATGTCTAAGAGAATAGCAGGGAGACCATCTAAGGAAGATATTTTAATCAATGAGTCTATGGGTGGGGCATTGAAATTTATAGGAAAGATGCCTGGTATCAAAAGTGCTGGTGGGATTCAATTAGAACAACTAGGGAACAGGGGTAATCTCGGTGCTTTAGTGGCACACAACATGGCCTCTTTATATTACATGGCTTGGTTGGGATTTAGACCCGTATCTGCCATCAGAAACTTTAGTCAGCAATTATTAGCAGCTTCGTCTGCTGGCGTAGACAACCTTGCTAGGGGTATAGGGCTAAGGTTTACACAAGAGGGGAAGGTTCTTTTAAAGGAATCTCTTGTGATGAGGGGTAGGTTACTTTCTCAGCCAGTGGCGGGGTTAGAGGATGATGTTCTGGCGAGAATCCCCCAAGGATTCCAAAACAAGGCACTTGCCATGTTCAAGTTTGCAGATAAACAGAATGTGGCGGACTCTTTTCTAGCAGGATATTCACAGGGTAAGAGGCTTGGACTACCTAGGGAATGGGCAATAAAATTGGGTGATGAGGTTGCTGCAAACACTCAGTATTTATATACAAAGATGGCTCGTTCCTTATTTGAAGACACTACGGCTGGCAGGTTTTTAACTCCGTTCACATCTTGGCCTCGTAACTTCTTTGAACTAATGACTAGTTGGGTTCAGGGAAGACAATCAATTGTTTTGAATGAATACATGAAGCAAACAGGGAAGACAGTAGCGATGCCATCAAAGAATATGAAGCCACTTCTTACCTATATGACTTTTCTCGCAGGGGCTTATGCGACAGAGGGGGCTACCGCACTTCGGGCTACTGAATACACGGGATGGACTTCTATTGCAAATATGGGCAAATTACTAGGTGGAGACATACCCGCATGGCAAATCCCAAGGGGTTTGGCATATATCGCCTTCGGTGCTGCTGGACAGGATTCTGAGATGGTAAAGAAGGGTTGGTCAGAAATAAGACCCGATAAATTTATCCAAATTGTCAGGCAACTAGAGGGTATTGCCGAGGGGAAGATAGACCCCATATCCATTTTCTTATACTTAGATAGGGAACAGGATGGAGCAGAGCAAAGAAGCAGAATAGAGAGGCAGAGAACTAGGGAACGCAGAACCAGAACGAGGCGTTAAAATGGGTATGGTATAATAGAAGAGTAGAACCTTAACAAAAGAATAAGTTTGCAATAAAGAGGCGGGAACTTCCTACGATGGCGTGCAGGTTCCCGCCTCCGCCATTTAGGGGAGTTCCCAAAATAAAAGGAGGAAAGAAGAAGTGAAAGTGGTAATGGCTATTTGGAACAAGGAGTTACCGATTGAGAAAGCTGATTCCAACGAAACTGCCAATTTAGAAGTTACTGGTAGTGCGAAGGCTATCAACAAATTATTGGAACTCTTAAAACAAGCCTATACATGGGCTTAAAAAGGAGAAAACAATGGAAGACGAGAAGGATGCGGGAACTCAGACTGATGAGCAACCACAACCAACCGCAGAGGAGCAATTAGCTACTCTAACAACGCAACTTGAGGCTAAGGATGCTGATACCCAAAAGGCACTCAGCAGGGTTCAAGGTCTTGAGGGTTCACTAAAGGAAAAGGACAGATTACTTAAAGAGCAAGCCAACATTGAAACACGCTTTGGGGGCATAGAAGACTCCATTCAAATCCTTGCAGGGTTAGTATCTAAAGGTGATTTAACACCAGAGGAAGCTCAGGATTATAAAAAAGAGTTTGCTACCGTAAAGAAAGCAAGGGATGAAGAGAGGGCGGAATCTCAAGCAAGAGCAAGGCAAGAAGTATACAATACCGATGCTAACGCTTTATTCGCAAGAGCTAAGGTGTCCGTTGCTGATAAGAAAGACCTTAAAATGGTTGAAGTGCTACTTACAACGGGTGACTTAAAAGGAGCGGAAGAATTGGTAACTGAGGCTGAGAGTTCAAAAGAGGTGAAACCCGTGGAAACTGAAGCAGATATGAAGGCTAGACTTCTTAAGGAAATACAAACCGAACAAGGTGACAGAAGTACCGAAACTGCTGGACCTGCCGGGGGGAATAGTTCCGATGAGGAATTTGTTAAGAAGTTTGCATCAGGGGAATTACCCGCTACAAAGGCTAATGCAGATAGGTACGAAAAGATAAGAGATTCATACTAGGAGGAATAAATGGCAACTGGATGGACTACCACTGGCTCACTTGCTGAAAGTTTGGATGATGTCCGTTCTTCAGCAAGAATAGTCAGAGAATATGAGGGTGTTGTCCCTCAACTATGCGACAGAAAGACCCTTGGCGAGGGGATTGGATTGTCGTGGCAAGAAATCACCTATGCTCAGTTGACGGCTCAGGCTGTTACTGAGACACAAGAACTTAATAACCCCCAACAGATAGCCGACTCCCTACTGACCATCACTCCGACTGTGGTGGGTATAGAAACCTTTATCACTGATAGGGTAAGGGCGAGGATAAGTAGGATAGGGTTTGCTCAAATAGGTACTTTGGGTCAGAACGCTATACAGAGAAAGAAAGACGAGGATGGGCTAACTTTATTTGCAAGTGGCGCAACCACATCGGAACCTGGAGCGGGTGCTACCATGACTTCCAGTTATGTAGCTTCTGCTAAATACAACATCAGTTCAAATGCTACGGAGCCAGGTAACCCGCCTTATTACTGGGTTGCTCACGGTTTCCAGCTTAAGGATATATTTGATGAACTAGTGGCTGGCGTAGGGGTTTCTCCAGTCCCAGAAGGGATAACCGCTAGAGTCTTTCAAGAGGGGTACAAGTTACCCATTGCTGGCTGTATGGTCTACGAGGATGGGAATATAGCCATAGACGGTTCAGATGATGCGGTAGGTGGGGTGTTTGCTAGAGAGGCTATCGTTCTGGTTCAGGGCAGGGCACCGAGGATTGTAGATGTCAGAAATGAGAAACGTGGTGGCGGAGGCAATCATGTTTATCACTATGACGAATATGCCTATGGTGAACGACCTTCTGCTGGTTACGGGTGGCTTTACAGAATGAAGTCAGACGCGACTGCGCCTACGAGCTAGGGAAATAAAGTAAATACTGAGGTTAAGAAAATGAGTAATGTAGCTGAAGCTGCATATTTGGCTGGGTTCTTAGATGGGGAAGGAACTATAAGCGTTAGGAAATACTATAACAACTTTAGGTTAGAGTTGTCTGTAGCTAATACTCACCTTCCTACCTTAGAGTCGATTAAATCTCTTTATGGGGGGCGTATACTACAAAGAAAAGAAGCGTACCGACGAAAAATACTTTATGAATTAAGGTGGTCTGCTAGTTCAGCTGCTAAGGTTCTGAAAAGTATAGAACCCTATCTAATAACAAAGAAAGAACATTGTACTATAGCTTTGCAATTCCAAGGTATGATGCACCTAAGGACAGCAGGTCAATTGAAGTTGACACCTTATGAACTTGAGGGACGAGCTAAATTATGTGCTGAAAGTTCGTCTTTAAACAAACGGGGTAGTTCCTAATGAATCTCCGAAGGGAAATTTGGTCAAAAGAACACGGGGTTATACCAAAAGATTACTTAATCTATACTCTGAACGGGCAACCCAATGACTTTAGACCAGAGAACTTGTCGGCGGTTCCAAGATACCCAAAACATCAAGGGGAGTTGATTGCTCCCTTTGCGGAACGCATAAGAAATTTAGAGAAAAAATTAGAGGAGAAATAAAATGAGTGTAAGTGGACAGAGTGGAGTAGGTAGATTACGTTGGTTCAATGACTTCGCTGGGGCGGAGATTCCTGTAGCTAATGCCGTTGCTTATGGCACGAGTGCTGGAGGTTGCAACTACTATCTTGGTGACTTCAAATTAATAGGAGACTTAGGGGAGACTGATACTGGTGCCGTATCCACCGATAAAGCCAATGGGTATATTTTACTCAGTGGCAACAACGAGAATGGTAAGGGTGCTGCAATAGCGACTGGCATCATCCTTAGCCCCGTCCTGAACGGGACAATAGTAGTAGAATGTCGCCTTGAGAGGGCTGTCTTGACGGCAGGTAATGTGTTTATTGGTTTAGCAGGGACTTTGGCAGATGATGTTGCCGAACCTGTAACGGCAACAGGGACAGAACTCACATATGTTGTGCCTTGCGTTGGCTTCATGCTGGATAGTCAGCTAACTGCTGCTGATGGGCTGTGGCATATGCCCTACCTATTGGCTTCCACCGCTACCCAAGTATCAACTGTTATAGAGGCGAGCCAAACGGCTGTAGCGGGTGAAAGCGACTTAGTTCGGCTGGAAGTAGACAACAATGGGGCTGCCAGATGGTATATCAACCAAGTGCTTGAGCAGTCTATCGGTGCTGGCTTAGCAGCGACTACTACCACCCTAATGGGTGCTTGCGTAGGCTGCTGGGGAACAACTGGAACGGCTGCAACCGTAGACGTTGACTACTTCTTAGTAGAGGCTAACCGAGACTGGACTCGTTGAGGGTAATTTAGAAGGTCTTGACGGCTCTTCCTGAAAAGAACCGTCGCCTAATAAGTTGCAGCGTTTAGCTGCTTAGGAGGAAAAATGATTGGACGAGGACATCATGGGGGTAAATCCCGCAAACGGGCTTTGTTGGGCTTACAACTGGACAGGGAAACCGCCACACTACCAGCAAGTGTATACGGGGCACTATTCACTATAGTTGGGGGGCGGATTCTACTCACCTCCATTATCGGACAGGTAACAACGGCAATACAGGGTTCAGCAGTCAATATAAAAATCACCGCAACCCCCACAACGGGAACGGCTGTTGATATCGCCACCGACTTGGCTTGTATATCAGACGGAATCGGAACCCTTTACGGCATCAACGCTTATGTCGGTGCTATGGTTAGCGGTGAAGAGGGGGCTGTTGCGATGCCCGTAAATAGTATAATTATACCCGTTGGGACATTGGGGATAACCACCAATGCCACCAGGACAGGTTCGGTTAAGTGGTCGATAACCTATGTACCATACGACGATAATGCATACGTGACCGTAGCATAAGGAGAAAATAATGAGTGACAGATATTTTAAGGGAAGAGCATTAAGAAGGGCGATGCTGGGTGCAAAACTCGATAGGGATACGGCTGATGTATCAACGGGTGCCTACAAGTCATTGTTTAACATTATCAATGCACCAGTTATGCTCACGTCTATGGTTGGTGAGGTTACCACAGCACTACAAAGTGGGGCAAACAACACTAAACTCACCGCAACCCCTACGACTGGCACGGCGGTTGACCTTGCCTCTAATCTGGATACTGTTTCTGATGAGAAGGGGTGTCTTTTTGGCATCAGTGCATACGGCAGTGCTATGGTGGGAACCAATGCTGGAGCCACTGTAATAACCGCAAAGCCGATTGTTCTACAAATTGGAACAGTAGGCATTACTACTGCCAGCGATAAGAGTGGCTCAATCAAGTGGTCAGTAACCTACATGCCGTTAGAGGACGGCGGGGAAATGACTGTAGTGTAAAAGTATATGGGAGTTTTCGCAGACTGGGTAGCCTTAGAGAAAAGTTGGTATATTACACGATGGACACTTACGTTTAGTAGGAGTTATGTGATTGATAAGATTAAGAAACCACTCTTGAAGGCTATTACCATTCTGGCGACTCGGTTTCCTGAACCCACAAAGGAACTTACCAATGCGCCAAACACCCATAGGTTTCTAGAGATTAAGGATAAGTTCTTTGAGTTTGAAGATAACAAGGGCAGAAATGCCCTGTTTAGAGCTATCTGGAAAATATTTGTTTGGGTGTATGAGCACGACAAGTATTACCGCCATCGTATTGATTGGGTAATTGAGCAGGTGATAGAGTTGAATAATCAAGGTTTATGGCAACCGAGAGAGCCACGGAAACCGTCACGGCACTGGAAGGAGTTTAAGTGATAACCCCGATTACAAATGCAGTTCTAGGGAATGAGAAAGCTATGGGGCTTTTTGAAACACATCAGCAATCCCCAGGGAATAAGGGGTTTCATAGATACCAGGTAATTAATGTTATTCGTGATGGGACAATAGCTGAGTTTCGCAGAGATATGGGATTAGCGAAAAACTTTAAAGGGGTGAAGTATTTAATAATACCTTCGGATATGGAACATACGGTAGATGAACTGATGGGATTAGCAGATGAGTTAAGATATGAGATTAACATTGACTTAAAGGATTGGCTACACCTAGACACAATGAAATTAGCTTAGTGAAAACGCTAAGGTCAAAGGAGGATAAAATGACTGAAGACACACTAGACAATGAGGCTTTAATAGCCGAACAGTTGAGGGATGCCCAGGTAGCGAATTTACCTAGCGACCTCAAGGACAACCCCGTAATATCAAGGGGAGATGCCACCTTACCAGCACCAATGACAGTAAAGGAAATCAGCGGCGCAGGGCATGTATGGGTATGGGACTCTCGCACTTTTGAGAAAATCCCAATCCTGTATTACATGCTACCGAGTAAACTCCGCCAGCGCAGGAAGGATGGGTCTTTCCGCTTCACCACAACTGACCCAAAGCAGAAACCTGCCAGGGGTGAATTCAAGTGTATGCTCCATAAAGACGGGGAAAACAGGAAGCACTACGATATTATGGGGTTTCGTGTTTGTAATAAGGATAACATAACCAATCCCCACCAATTAACACTACACATGAAAGGGAAGCACCCACAGGAATGGGCTGCAATTAAGGAAGAAAAGGAAACGAGGGAAAAAGAAGAGGATAGGGAACTTCAAAGGCTTCTACTCAAAAGCCAGATAAAAGAACCAATAAAAGAAGAAGCCCCTCTTTATGTTTCCGACAAACCCCAAAAGACAAAACGCAAGAGGACTAAAGTGTGACAGTAGAAAGGATAGTAACACCTGAAATCTATATAGGTCTCTCAACTGACACCAAGCCGACACATGTTCGTGCAGGTGCCACTTTCAAAGAGTATGATACAGGGTCAACCTATATTACTCATAACGGCTATGACTGGGTGGTTGGCTACGATTTACCCTTAATCCCCTATGGGCATATGGTAGCAGCGGGGGCTATCTCTGGGGGATTTGCCATAAACAAGTTCGGGCGCAATACTGAGATAGATGCTACTGTTGTAGCTGATATATGGAATGGAGGGCATACTACTGGTGCTTTACCTGCTGGAACTTCTTTAATATGGGTTGCCCCTACAGCGGCAGCTAAGCACAATATCGCTTCTACTTCCACCAGTGATGATGGCAACCCCGCAGGAGTGGGGGCAAGGACTATACGGATATACGGATTACCTGATTGGAACACGGCTGAAATATCCGAAGATATTACGATGAACGGAACAACCAATGTTGAAACTGCAAACTCGTATGTCATCCTACACAGGATGAAGGTTCTTACGAAGGGGGCGACAAGTTCAAATGTCGGGACAATAACAGCCACCGCCAAAGCACCTTCGACTACTACTGTTACAGCAAGGATAGAAGTGGGGAAAGGTCAAACCGAGATGGCAATATACGGTTTTCCATCTACACAGAAATTTTATTTGTATGCTCTCTATGCTTTTGCAAACAAGGCGGCAGGGGCAGCAGCTTTGGCTGATGTTAATTTGCTTTTCAACCCTGAGCCTGACGCTGAATTGACTAACTTCCTTTCAAAACATCCATTCGGTTTACAGACTGTTGGGACATCTGGTCTACCTATTATGTTTCCAGTTCCCGAAGAATATGCAGGGCCAGGGATTCTTAAAGTTCAAGGATTTAGTGGGTCAAATGATATGGATATATCGGCAGGGTTGACGGGATATTGGTGACAACGTGACAGACATATTATTGGGAATAATCGTGGCAATAATTTTAATACAGTGGCATCACAAGGAAAAGCACACTGGTTGGTACGGAAAACTTAATGTGCTGATAACTAAACGATTTAAACGGTTTGTCAGAGATAAAATAAATGACGGAATAAGAAGAAGATGGCAAAAAAGGATAAGATAGAATAAATAACCCTAAATAACAAAAGAAGAGGGAGGAAAAAATGACTGTAAAAAGAGTAGTCGCTCCTAGACGGTGGATTGGTGTCGCTGGTGATACCATGCCCACAGTAGCACTGAATAACCCCGTTCCAGAAGGGTCTACATTCTACGCAAGGGATACGGGGGTTCTCTACATCACCTACGATGGCACTAACTGGGTTGAGAAACTTGACCCCTCACCTGGCGTAGCT
>SDBS01004879.1_pt1 | contig 13127 bp, 16 predicted proteins | sample 2277091 | NCBI WGS metagenome assembly SDBS01 (sample SAMN10404972, study PRJNA504765) | marine sediment metagenome | isolation source: marine sediment core GS10_PC15, 163 cmbsf | place: Arctic Ocean: Southern Knipovich Ridge | collected 2010 | reverse complement strand
ATTGATCACTTTAAAGAGTGGAAAATGAGTCGAATTAATGAGCTCACGTTCTTCTGCATTGAGTGGTTCATCGGCAAATATTTTTTCCTGTATATCGAGCAATATATTTTGCATCTTGGTTTGCCAAGCATCTTGCAAGGGAATATACAAATCATCTTCTACGACCTGGAGGCATTTCTTATTGTTGCTTGGATCAGAACAGGTATATCCTTTCGTAGTCCCTCCATGCAAAAGAGTGTTGATGAAATCGGGACTAAAGACTTTTGAATCATAGCGCTGTATGCTAAATCCCCCTTGGTCATCTCGATTTATGACGACGGTTCCGGTTAAGCTCATGAATAATTGGCGCAAGGGAAGATTGCTTTTGAGGATGGATTGTTTTTTCAATACTTCCCAAGCTACATTGTAACTATCCATGAATAGGTCTTGAAAGCCGCTTGACGAAGCATTTTTGCTAGAGGTATTTTGTTGATTGCCACAACCGTGTCTTGCAGAGATGAAATCATTAAACTGCCCTGTTTTCATCCCTACGGTGCGACAGATATGATCATGAGCAGCTGTTTGTCTAGGCCAGACGGCTCCTACGAGTTGTGTGGCTACTTCGCAGCTATTAATTCCAATGCTATTGATTGTATTCGCCCATGTCTGGAGTTGTTTTACGTTATTGGCAATTTGGGGAGACACTGTTTCAAGAGCTAAAAGAAAGGAATACCCAAGTGCATTCGAGCCAATGCTCTTGAGGGCATTGACAAGTTCATCTTTTGAAATAAAGGAAAATCCTCCCGTATAGATATCGATTCCCCCGCACCCAGCATTAATAGAAGGAAGGGATACATGTGCGAGTTTTGTGTCCACAATACGATTCCGTACGGAGGCACTACCCCCCGTGAGATGCCCTGCAAGTTGGCCTTGATATGCATCAGGGGCATTCACAGTAGAATCACTATTGAATTTTTCAAAAAACTCCTTCAAATCCTTATCGAGATTTGAATGCAATTGACATGTCAGCAAAAAAGTTAAAATCCCCATGATTTTTAATGGATATCCCATGTGCTTCCTAAATGTTGTCTCAAGATGTTTTCTCTTATTTGTTCTACGGTCAAAATACCTACACCCACATTTCTCAATTGTTCTGTAATCGGATGAATGGTGCAGAGAGCGGGTGTTCCCACCTGAGTCATATGTTTTGTGATCCCTTGATCGGGCATGGGATTCGGGTATTGCGGAATGCCTTTCCCATCTTTGGAAACTGCAATAACTTTCCATTTATATTGTCTTTCAAAGTCCTTTACTACAGAGGCCATATGGATACTAAGACCGTCCCTAGAGTCAAATACAAATAGAAGGGCATGATCATTCCCAAGGGTTTCTAGGCGATTATCTAAGATAAGGCGACGGTTTTGGTCCTGAATTTGTTGAGCCATTTGATTGACGGGCGTGATTCGCGTTTGATCTAAATGAGGGTGATTTAAAACAACTTTTGCCCAGCTATGAGCAAACTCTGAGCTTCGATCCATCCACTCTTTTTGCAAAGTGAGATAGGTGCGTATATTGGATAAAGTAGGCTCAAGGATCGCTAAAGAGAGTTTTTCTTCTAATTCTCCCCTGATCTTTTTGATCTTTTGTACCGCAGTCTCTATGACTGTTTGATTGACGCATTCTTTTTCCTGGTCCCTGTTCATTTCCTCATACCAGGCCCAGCCTTCAGCCTTACGTTCGAGCCATTGATTTGAGGAGAGGGAATATCGCGTTACAAATATCATGCAATAGAATAACAACTTATAGACCATTTTCAACCCTCTGGTAAATTTTGTGATTCTTGTAATCGATTTTGAAAGGACTCGAGCTTAAGCTTAAATTCTTGATTGCTTTTTGGTTGATCCTCCATGATCTCCTGCAAATCGATCTTGGCAAAGTCAACCTTGTTGATTTCTTGCATTTTGAGCCCACTACAATTAGGATTTTTTGCTGTCCCCCACCCCTTTCGGAGCTGTTGTCTCCCTTGCTCCTGAAAAATGCGTGCTAGCTTCGATGGGAAACAGCAAAAGACTTGTCGTTCCCCTCTTGTGAGTAGCAGTGTTTTTTTCTTATAAGAACCGACAAAATGGCATTTCCCCTCTTCTCTTAAATTGCTTAATGCAATCTCCTCTGGAGAACATTTTGCAATGTGGATTTTGGTTGCACCTCCTTTCATTGTCATACAGCAATCATAGAGGACATTTTCCAATACGCTTTTGCTACATCGACGGCATTCCCCTTTGAAGATGCTAGTGCGTGTTGCATCCGAGGCACCTGAATTTTCAAGGTCTTTGTTTATTTCATAGAAGATGGATAATTTACTGAGAAATGTTGGAAAGGCGTTTTCATCCGAGGGAGATTCTTCCGCTAAGATCCCAGCTAAATCTCTTTCGAATTCTCCGATCGAAAATTCTTCGAGTTGATTTGTTCCTATAGAGGGAATTTTACCTGTAACAAAATCCTTAGTTTCTCTCTCCCCTCCCCCTTCTTTCATAACTTTCCTTGTTTCTTGCTCAAGTGTTTCCGGATTGATTTCTCCTCCTATGTCAGCTTCGGAAATGAATGCTCCTACATCAAAATTTTTGATGGTTTCTAGAAGTTTTTGGCTTTGATCAAGTCCAAACTCAGCAGCGTCTTGTTGCACTTTGCTTTGCTTTGCTTTTTCATTCCCTACAAGGGTGAAATGCAAAGTGATACAGAACAGAAATAATAAGCATTTAAACGGCATTTCTTATGAACCTCCAATCAATGATTTTGCTGCTGGTTTCACCGCGTCTAGGCAACATTGGTTTTTGGTCCAAATAAGATAGACGAAATCTTCCCCCTTGCATGGGTAACTCTTCCCTATCCCCCAGATGAGATCGGTCTTCCCTAAAGAATGGCAAGGGCCCTTCTTTTGGGTTTTTGGATGAAGCAACTGCGTTTTGTAGTTAGATTTCTTGATGATAGGAAGAAATTCAGCTTCGCAAAAGTTATCTTCCTTGAATCCTTTTAAGAGAAAAGAACGGTGGAGCTTTGCAAGAACTCGATGAACAAGAAGTGAGCTGGCTTGCAAGCCGCCTATATGGTGCGCTACAGCGCCTGTAAAGGGATAGAGAGACCCTTGACACCCCCCACACCAAAACAACTTGTCTAAGGGCTTGTCAAACGATGACCCTACACAATCCGCAATACATGCTACTTGCGCTAGCGATGAGCTAAATAAAATTGCTTCCGGATTGAGAACTGCAGCCCAACCTTCATCATTCCATAAGGGATCGAGCTCACTAAGAAACACACAATCTAGCTTCCCCTTCTCAATACATTTGAAATCGGTTAATGCGCTGAGTAGTGCTAAGATTGGGAATTTATAGAGATGAACATGATAAAAGCTGTTTTGACTGGCTCCTTCTCCTATAATCCCAATAGATCCCCGGTTTTTGAAGGATTCCTTTCCAATTCGCACTCCCCCGAGACCAATCAACTTATAGGCATGCCGTGTAACATCGATGAGATACTTCGGTTCCCAAAAACTAATGGGTATTCCTGCCTTTGGTGGTGTGCCCGAACAAAAACAAACTGTTTTACTATAGTTGACTTGGTCCTTATGTCCAGGGGTTACGTTCACCCCTGAAACACTCATGGGGAATACACAATCCCAGCAGATATCTGTCACAGGATTGACAAAGTAGTTCTCTTTTGCCCAAGCATTACATAGGCAGAGAAAGCTCATTCCAAACAAAATAAGGAGTTGTTTTGTGCAACCGTTGCACAAAATTACTCGTTTCACTGTTCCTCCTGAGATAGAAACTTCTCAAATGAAGGACTTGTATCCCCTTCTGCAATGAAACGAGTAAGAACATGGTCTACAGAAATATTTCCTGAAATTTTATCATAATGCTTTTCGTTGAATACAACAAAAGTTGGCACATGCTCGATTTGATATGTTTCGAATGCCTTGGGATCAATGAGAATGGGAGCAAACGCCCCTTTCTTTCTCAACTGTATCAATTTCTTGCTAAAAGTAGAAAAGCTGTCTTTTGGCAATCCCCTTATGATCAGTGCCCCTCCAATTTTCTGCATTTCCTTGGAAAGCTCAACTAATCCCTCTATCGGCATTGAAAATGAAACAAAGCATAGTACTTTAGGATAGACAACAAGAGCGTCATCTTCATCCATGTTGCTCATTCGACATTTTTTCTCTGTATTTTCTGTTCCCATTTCAGGCTCCTTTTTATGTGTTGATTTATGTGCTAACTCTTCTGCCCATTGAATAAATTCAGCGCTTCTCTCACTGCCTTCCCCCTTTCCCTCTGCAACCGCTGCAGTTAACAGGGAAAGGAATAGCCCTTGCATTAGGCCTCTATGTGGCAGCCCCATCTAATGCTCCATTGGGAAGTGTGCAACCGTTGCACAAATTTGCTCGTTTCACAGAAATTTCCTCAACTAACAACCGGTCATTTTTTTGTGTTACACGCGCAGGTACAGCCTGGATTCCGAGCTTTTTAATTAAAGCGCCGCCTTGATCAAAGTAGACAGACCGTCGAAATTGCTGCTCTGTAGTAAATGGATTGCCTTTGATTAGAATCCATTTGTATTCCCTAGGGTGATGAGTAGCTGCCCATTTGAGCTGTATTTCATCTTCTGCATTGAGAAACAAAAGACCACTACTCAATGAAACCTTCTCTAATGGATTGATTTTTTGCCCCTTTTTAAAGAGCGTTTTTCCTTTTGCATCTTCAATATCCATTTTTACTGTAAACGTTGGATCATAAAGGAAGGCTCTTGGAGATTTTGCTATGGCAAGGTTCTTTACCGACTCTGGAGTTTTTGCGGATGTTATAAGTCGTTCATTGATGCCTTTAAGAGCATTGGGGTTCTGTTTTAGCTTTTCTGTAAGCACTTGTCGCAAGTCTTTTTCGTCTATGGGAAATAAATGCCCTTCAACACCAAAGTCTTTTGCTAAAATATTGGTGGAACCTGCCAGTAGACTTAGGAAAAGTAAAGCTCGTTTCATTTACTTAGCTCCTTGTTCATGAGTATCGTTTCAATCGCTTCTGAAACTGTTTTTCCTTGGTTGCGTAGCTCTTTGATTTTTGTGTATTCATCTGCTTTGGTGGAATACAGTAGAGCGGAGAATGGATCCAATTTGAAACGAGCAATCGCATGAAAACCTTCAGCATCACAAATCATGATCTCGCTATATTCTCCATGCTTTGTGCTCAGACTCTGTAGCGCCGCTTCTTTTTCTCCATCTAGATCGATTCTCTTACTTTCTTTGAGCCGGGCAATAGAGCTGCGTTTTTGGGAGAGGAAACACATCCAGTCTGAATTCTCAAAAGCTGCAAGAGCTCCTGGAGCTTGATAGAAATCATCGACACTTTGTGTTCCGATCACTAATGATCCATTGTATTTACGCAATCTTCGAGCAAGTGTTTCAATAAATAATCCTGTTTGAGGAGCGCGCAAGAGATCCCAGGCTTCATCGATACAGATGACAAATGGCTGTTTTCGGTCTCCCATGAAGGTCTGCGAGGAGATTGCCATCATCACCATTTGTAAAATGACTGATTGAAGGTCCTTTTGGTCTTTGAGTTCTTCAAGTTCTATGAGGACCATAGAGTTGTTGAAGTTCACGTTGTTTTCTCCCTCAAAGAAACGGGCATAACCGCCTTCAATGGTATATCCAATGAGCATCATTCCTAGATTTTGTGCTGTGGTGTGTTCATGATCGACTAGCCATTTGGCAACATGGGTGATCGTGGCTCTATTCTTTTTGAGCTCCCATACATTTCGGATCGCTTTTTCTAAAAAGGCATTCTCTAAGTCTGTTGTCCCTTTTTGCGGGGCAGCCATCGTTGCAATAATGGATTTGATCATGCTGAAAGATGCGTCTTGTGCTTCTGGATCTGTTAGAGAAATATGTGTAAAGGGGTTGAGGCATATCGATGTTTTTGAGGTAAACTCCATGAATTGGCCATCAACTAAGTAGCACATCTTTTCAAAACTGCGACCCACATCGATGACAAAAACTTTTGCACCTGTTCCAAGACTACTCATTAAGAGCTCTTGCATAAAAACCGATTTTCCAGATCCGCTGCGTCCCACAACTACGACGTTGTAGTTTCCATTGCGATTGTCAAAGGGGTTCCAGGAAAAGATTTGTCCTCTTCGCCCTGTGAGTAGCACGCCAGGGGAGGGGGTGCCCCACCATTCTCCTTGGATGGGAACAAAGTTTCCCGTTTCAAGAGCAAGGCTGGTTTTTAGAAAGCCAAGTTGGCGGAGATTGGGAACACTGTGTCCCCAGGCCATAGGCAGCGCGGAAAGGAACTGTAATAGGTGCCCATATTTTGGCTCTGCCAATCGAAATTGATTGATTCTAAATAGGCTTTTGATTGCTTGTTGAGCCTTTCTCTGTTCTCTTTCGTGATACCAAATCCCACAAGAAAGATGAGTCCAAACAAGTTTTTCTCCTTGGCGAACTTGTTTTCGAGTAAAGTCAAAATCTCTCAGTTCTTCTTCGAGTTCTGGAATCATCTTGAGCAATGTTGCAGACTTTCCTTGATTCTCGACGAATTGCATCTTGCGATTGAGGTTTGCCTCTTCTTTCCCTTGCTGGGGACAATGCACACCATAATGGAGATAGAAAGGGCAGGGGAGTCGAAAGGGTTCTTTATAAAGATCACCAATTAGGCGTTGCATGGAGTGGTTAGACCACATTTGAGGGAAATCAGAAACATGAAAACTCTTGAAATGGGTAAGGTCTTTTCGATTCCACAATAGGTTGTCTGGAGTAATCTCAAGGCACCCGCCTTTACTGGGTAGTTGGTAAGAGAGATCTTCATAAGGGTTCCATTTCCGTTTTAGGGGAGGGGGGTTAAGTTCAAAATTAATCAGGCCATCTAAAACTTGCACCAATTGTTCTGCATCCCACGCAAAGGCGTATGTGAAATTCGAAAGTATTTTTAAGATTCTCTCTTTGGCATCATTTAGCTTTTGAATAAAAACAGGGCTGAGGATTTCCTCTCGAGGCATACTATAGGAGAGTATGAATCGAAAAATGCGAGGAGGGATATCACCAGAATTTTGATGAAGAGCGCGAAAGAAATCTGTTCTTTTTTCAGCTAGGTCTGCAAATATTCCTTTTTTCTGTTTTCTTGGCTCCGCCCAATGTTCAAGAACGCCGTCTATGCGAGGATCAGCAAGTAACATGCACTGAATGGAGCTTCCTTCTTCTAAAATTTCTTGAAAGATGCTGGTGATTTCTTTTTGCACAATATCATCAGCACCAAGAAGGGGTATGGCTTCAACTACGAATCCAGCACTTTCACGATTCACAAATAAACCAGATTCAGAATCAAAGCTTTGGTAAGGAAGAAGCTGGGAAAGAGGATCAGAATCTAAGGATTCAATAAGGCGAGCAGGATCCCCCTTCCCAGCAAAATTTAACACTGGATCTTTTTCTCTGTTAAAAAATTGGTTAATCGCAGAACCATAGCGCTCTAATCGTTTCATTTTTCTGCTTCCTCATTTTTGGGGCCTACTTGATCGATATCGAAATAGATATAGTGCCCTTCTACATAGTGTCTGTTGGAATTGAAATGAGGACATACCCAAGCCTTTGCTTTTCCCCTTGCTTGGGCTTTTTGTTTTGCAAATTTGGAGTGCTTGCTGCATTGCACTTTATTGCAAGAACGAGGGCATGTCCCCATGAAACAGTCGCTACCTTGTTCATTTTCTACAATCATTGCTTCAATTTGACTCACTGATTTGCAACCAGCTCCTGAATAAGCGGGACAGTCAAAATTACTGCGGTAGTTTGAGCAAGAGGAAAATAGGAATAATAGGCAGGGGAGGAGGTATCTCATGATTGTTCTCCTTTAGAAAGGAATGGAGCGAATTTACTTATCACTTCATGCTCTTTGATTTTCTGGTCGATGATTTTCTTTTCCGGAAGTTCAATTTGTAAATTGCCATTAATCTCATAAGTAGGCACTTCTGCAATCATGTCTTCTTGGCTAATGTACGCAAAGGATGCGCGAAAGGCTTTCGTTTGCTTTAGGAAGTCTTGTTTATCAAGATCGGGGAGGGGATAGCCTAAAATCTCAAGGCCCTTTTGCATCAAGATTGTCATTTGCTCTGTCGTCACTTTTTGGCTTTCAGAAAGAATCGCTTCTAGAAAGATTTCTTTTTGCTTTGGATTCAATTTTTCCAGACATACCATCGCTTGGATCGTTGGAATATCTACTGGGATGGGGTGAAAGGTCCAATACACCTTTCCTGATTCAATATGTTGTTTTTTGATCTCAGAAAAATCCTTATTGAAAAGGCGGACACATTGGGGGCAAGAGAAGGAGAAGTACTCGGTAATATGAATTTTAGCCGACGGGTCTCCGTAAGAGACACAATAGTGAGAATCAAGGTTTTCCCTTGCCATGCAATAACTCGAAACAGCCAATAGCAATAGGGATAATAATCTAACCATTTTCTCTACTCCTTTCTCGCAGTTCTTTGACTTTGTCTTTGGTATGCAGATCTCCAAGCTCTGTGCTATGCGTGAAGGTGATATCGATCACTCTGCCGGCTGCAATTTGAATGACGGGCTGTAGTTGCTCAGCACGCTGAATATAATAATCTGAAAGTTTGTCTAATCCGGTACTCACGCCGTTGAGACTGCTGCTTTTGAGTACCTCTAGGTTGATGACATCTCTACTGGGGAGACCCTGCGTTGACTTGGCTAGGGTTTGCGCATTGATCGTGGCTTGAAGATATTGATTGATTCCATCCAAAAATCCAGCAATAGCAGCACTAGCAATCAGTTTATCTGAGCGATCGACGACAACGCCTCGCATCCCATATTTTCCATCTTCCCCGGAAACAAATCCCGTTACATCTGTTTCAACGAAATCCCCATTCTTTTTTACTTGTGTCATTCTCTCTACACGTATGTAAATGCGTTCACTGGAAAGATTGCCATAGGCGCTACCTATCAAAATCGTTCCTTTTAGTTTTGCCTGGACTCCTTTGGGAAGCTTGGCATTATCGAGGATACGTAATTTCACTGGCTGAGGATCTGTACTAGAATGCACTCCGCAGGGTGCATCCACACTGGAAAGCAGAATGGCCCGAGCAGTTGTGCCAGCAGGTATGGTAGACTCAACATTCCCGTATTCTGTTTCTTGTTCCTCTCTTACATAGAATTCAAGTTTATAGGGGATAGGAAGGGGAGGGGAGCACTCTATGGGTGGAATACAAATCTCCTCTATCGGAGGGGATAGGGTAGCTTGCGCATTGAGCTCTTGCTTGAGATGTTGGATTTCTTCTTGAAAATTTTGCTTTTTCTTTTCTTGTTCTTCTGCTGCTTTTTTTTGCTGCAGAAACATTTTTTCTAAACATTTCATCTTCGCTTCTACAAACTCGTTTTTTGACTCAAGGGAAGAAATTCTCACATCCTCAGGATTCAAATCTTTTCCAGGCAAATCAACACGAGTTTCCTTGGTTACTGAAGAAAGAGACCCTGGCTTTGATGTGAGATAAGTAAAGGCTGCAACGATGCCGAATGTGCCCACTCCAATAAGGGCAAGAAGTTTGGTTTGTCTTTTCTTAATTTTTGTTGCAGCTGGCTTCATTTTTATGATCTGTCTCTAGCGATTATCAAAATGGTCTCTTCATTCGGTTCTAAAATATCCTTCTCTAAATAGATCCAGAGATCGTTTGGATTTGAAAGATAGGATTCCTTTAGTGGTGTTTTCACAGTGGATATATTTTTCATCTTGTACGTCACAACTCTCTCATAAGGGCCTTCTAGCACCTGAATAGTTTGCATTTGCAGGCTTTGATTTCGGAGCTTGCGAGAGTCCTTGGAATTGATTTTGGAATAGATGTATCCATAGGGGAGTGTGTTCTTGGCAACGGAAGAAATGACTTTTGCAATCAGCTTTCGTGGAAATAATTGCTCGGTTTCTTCTTCTTGGGTCGGTTCCTTTAGCAAAACCACCTCGGTTGGCTTGTCTAGTGCACTTACTTCGAGATCTTGGATATAACCGTTATCTGTGATGATTGAAATTGCTACAGGCTGCTCAGGGGCTTCTATGATTGTGAGAAAGACTTGTTTAGTAACATCATCGATTTGGATATCAAATAACCCTTCAGGCGCAATCACTTTTCTCACTCCGCTATTTTCAATTCCAATGCGATTCAATGACTGTTTAGATAGGGTTACTTTCAAAGGATGGAGTTCATCAATTGTTTTGATGATCAAGGCATGTGAGGTGTGTGGATACAGACCCAGGCAGAATAAACTAAGGATTCGAAATGTTCTATTCATTGGGGGATTTCTTCCTTTACGAGTTCTTTTAAAAGGAGGGATCCTCTTGCAAAGCTGAAGTTCAAAATGTATCTCTGGGTTTCATTTAAAAATTCTTCTGTCCCTAAGTAGGCAAGTCGGTTGCCTTCGAGAATGATTTGTTTCCTTTCAGGTAGTACTTGGACTTTATCGGGAAAGAATATGTAGCTGAGGTCTTTCTCAATCATTTCGTTCTTTTCCTGCTCAAGGGCTTTTTTAAAGATCGGGTAGTAATCAGGAGCAACAAAGCGGAGTAAAATGCGGTTTTGCAACGAAACAGATTCTGGAGATTTGTTGAGAAGCAGCTGTGCTAAAAATATTCCGAATTGTTCGAGATAAGTAGGGGAGAACTTCTTACCCTCAATCCAGAATTCTTTCTCTATTGTTGGAGGAACAATGATGATTCTTTCTCGTTTGGTTAAAGCAAGTAAGACGAGAAGCAAATTGCTCAACAAAACGATGAAGCAAAAGGTTGTGAGTACGTTCCTTTGATACTGCATTTTTCCAACATTCTTCTTAAAGTAGTTTGCATCCATTTTTTTTCTCCTTAGTGCATAAACCTTCTAATATGTGAAGGAGGGAGATTGGTTTTGAGAAGGCGATTCATTGTTCTGGTAGGGAGGTACCAGTAAGCTACTCGTTTGAGGTATCCTTTCGGTAGATGTTTGAGGAGCCTTTTTAAAAACCATCTCGCAACCAATCCCCCTATGAAAATTAGGCTATTTTCAAGGAGCATCCCCAAAAAAAAGGGGAGAACCAACATTGCAAAGTCTGGAAGATCCCAAAACAAAATTCGTGTGGGGTTATCTAGAGTTTTGATGATGATGTGTTGGTCGTATTCTTTGTTCATTTCAGAAAACCATGTCGATAAATTTAGGAAGAAAATTAGCAGCCAAACCAATACCTCCATAAATGAGTAGTGGTTTAATGGATCCTGTGATGATGGATTGAAAAATTCCCCAAGCACCCCCAAAAATTGCGACAATTTTTGTTCCTGGTCCAAATAGAAATGCCCGCAGTTTATCTGTTTCTTGGGCAATTTGTCCTGTATCAAATGCATCTGCATACATGGCTGTGTGCATGAGCAAAAAAATGGCTGAGAAGCATGCTAGGAATGGAATAATGGATCCGCCTCTGGATATCGTTTTCATGTTTGAGCTCCTACGCTTGTTTTGTACTTAATATCTTATACATATGTATTTCAAACAGTGCATATATATGTCAATGCATAAATATAGATTTTTCCTGGCGTTCATTTTTATGACAATGAATGGCTAGAAATGGCAACTCCTGAGTACAAAAAATTACTGGAAAAACAAATTTTAAATTGAGTACAATTCGGAGAAGGTGTACAATTTAACCCCAAACCATAAGAATCAATGACAAAACACATATCCGAAAGCGACAGGTTTGGAATCAAAATCAACAATCGCCTGCTAAGGCGATTGCAAAAACACATTTCTGCTTCAAACTATTCTCTCAACCAAGATCTCTCACAACAGGATTGGATCAATAAGGCTATTACAGAGAAGTTGCAAAATGAGAAAGAAAATCCTGAGGTGAATAAAAACATGCTCAAGCAGGTTACGATTCGAATTGATAACGCTTTGAAAAAGAAGCTTGAGAAGACAGTCGCCAGGTTAAAAGCAAACAACAACCGATCTAAGAGCTATTCTAAAAAGAGTTGGATCCTTAATGCAATAGAGGAAAAACTCGAACGTGAGGAAAATAGCTAATGGAAAAACAAGATTCCACACTTGAAAACATTGTTCAAGAAAACTGGATACAGAAATTGCAAAAACTCCCTAATACTCAAAAAGCAACTTGTTCTGCGCTTTGCAGTGCTATCTTTGTAGTGATTTTTGTTTTGGTCTACTTTGGCATATCAATGGCTGGTAAGGAAATGCCTATGAGTTGGTTGATCATAGGATTTATTATAGCCGAAGGAATGGCTTCTTTTGTTTTTTACCTTTGGGTTGAATCAGCAAAAAAACTGAAAATTGAGAAGGACTAGTGGTCCAAGAAGATTTTAGTTTAGCAAAATGGGTGACTCTATCCGAAGATGAGGCATCTCTTTGCTATAAACAACTAAAAGTAGATTTCTTTGGATTTTCCAAGATTCAATCAAGGTCGATATTTGGCTATCTCAAATGGCTTGTCGCTTTCCTAGCAATGTCTTTCGCAGCATTTTTTATCTTCCACGATTTTCCAAGTCTATGGAATATCTCACTTTCCATTATTTGTATCGGGATACCGTCAACAGTCGGCTGCATACTGGTATTAAACCAAGACTTTGAGAATGATCAAAAAGTATTTGTTCTCATTGAAGAGGGAGCAAACTTGGAAAAGGCTCAATCTGTGATTTCTTCCAATTACTTCAGGAATCTGAAAGAATTGCATAAGAGAAAAAATTTAATCCTAGCCCGTATTTTCTCCATCGCAATGATTGTGATTCCAACAATTGCTGCTTGTGGGTATTTCACCTGGGTAGCGAGCCCTTGGATCACATTGGCATTTTCATTGATCATTGCTTGGGCCATTTTTAAGCATTCTGGCTCATTAAAAAGGAAATTATCAAAATGAATCCCTTACAGTCTTGATTAACTTGCCTTTGGTGATAGCTCGACTTTGTACAATTTTTTCTAGTCGATCTACTAGGAGAGCAGGTCCTGAATTTGAATTTTTGGCCGAATCCAATCGTCAAATGCCGATTGGCAAGAACAAAAATACAAAGATTGGGCCTGTCTATCCAGTAGAGCGACGGGAAAAATTGTACAAAGTCGAG
>SDBS01004878.1_pt1 | contig 13129 bp, 11 predicted proteins | sample 2277091 | NCBI WGS metagenome assembly SDBS01 (sample SAMN10404972, study PRJNA504765) | marine sediment metagenome | isolation source: marine sediment core GS10_PC15, 163 cmbsf | place: Arctic Ocean: Southern Knipovich Ridge | collected 2010 | reverse complement strand
TCATTTCACCTCCAGAATTACCATGTATACGGTTAATTCACCGGCTTAATCAGACAGCTAATTCTCTACCATCCCAAGCCTACATCCTGTAGGCTTGGGAAAAGGCGCTGGACAGGACGTCCAGCGCAGGGGCATTTAGGATTTAACACCGATTTTCGCATTTCGAATTATCTAACAGAAAGCATTCTAATCATTGAAGAGTCCTTTTCATAACTCATTGACCCAAGTTGAGTTCATGCGTTTATAATATCACTATTAAATTCGAAAATGTTATATAATATGGCGTTTATAATATATATATAATACACTTTAAACAACTTATCATTACCATCCTCTAATATTCCAATAGCCTTACCTGCAGTAATGTATAAAATATAAGGTTTTATACCACTATTATTATCATAATAGCATCTAGTCCCAATATCTAATGTTTTAATATTATTTGATTGACTTTTAAAGCGACATTATATATAATAATCTATATGAGGGATGCTGCTTTCTTTACAAAACCTAAGTATGACTGGCAAAGACGTTATGAAGCCCTTCGTGCCTCCTTCGTAGAACAGCTACCAGCAAAAGTCATCGCCGACCGATTCGGCTACACTCCAGCATATATCAGATTACTCAAGCACCTGTTCAAACATGAAAAAATTGAACTCTCAGAACCGGTTTCGGAGGGGAAAACAGTACGACGGCGTGTAAGTGCCAATGTTCGACAGAAAATACGAATATGGCGTGAACGCCAACTTTCTGCTACTGAAATTACCCAATTACTCTCAGAGGAGGGTGTTGAGATATCCGCTAGAACCGTAGAACGTGTGTTAATTGAAGAGGGGTTCTCAAAGCTACCACGACGGACAAATATTAAGGTCGGCCTTACCGTCAGGGGTGCTGAAATTCCAGCCCGCTCAGAGTCCATCTCCATAGAGCAAATCAATGGACAACGATTCGACTCACCAGGCGCAGGTGTCTTTCTCTTTGTTCCCTTTCTTGCCCAGCTCAATATTAACAAAGTTGTTCAGGATGCTGGACTGCCTGGAACCAAGGTTATTCCGGCAACCAGTTACCTTCTTTCTTTCCTGGCTTTAAAGCTGCTTGGTACAGAGCGATACTCTCATGTGGGAGACCATGGCTTTGATCCTGGTCTCGGTATATTTACAGGCATGAATGCTCTGCCCAAGTGTACTGCGATGTCGACCTATTCATACTCATTGGACGAGGTTCACTTGCTTCGTCTTCAAAAGTCCTTCATCAGGCAGGCGTCGAAACTTGGCGTCTACAATGGCAACATTATAAACCTTGACTTTCACACTATCCCACATTATGGAGACGAATCTGTACTTGAGAAGCACTGGGCTGGTAGCCGTAACAAAAGAATGAAGGGAGCGTTGACCCTTTTTGCCCAGGATGCTGACTCTAAGCTCATACTTTATAATGCTGCAGATATTATGCGTAAAGAAACTAACGATCAGGTTTTCGATTTCCTGTCATTCTGGAAGGGAGTTAGGCGGGGTATTAAACCTATGCTTATCTTCGATTCCAAGTTTACTACATACTCCAGACTTTCCGAGCTATCTGCTATGGGGATTAAATTCATTACCCTTCGGCGTCGTGGCGAGAGGTTACTCGAAAAAGTGGAACAGCTTACCGGATGGCAGCACATCCGTTTAGATAATACCAAACGCAAATATCCAAATCTACAGATCCAAGAGTCGATAATTCAGCTTCGCGGTTATAATGGTGAGCTGCGGCAGGTCATCGTCAGAGGCACTGGTCGTGAAAAGCCATCATTTCTCATCACTAACGATTTCAACGCAACCACAAAATTATTGGTTGAGAACTATGCAAAAAGATGGCGTATAGAGAACGGAATCGCTGAGGCCGTTAAGTTCTTCAATCTCAATGCGCTCTCATCACCTATCCTTGTGAAGGTTCATTTCGATGTGACAATGACTATGATAGCGGATACCATCTACTCGATGTTGGCGCAAAAACTGCGCGGTTTCGATCAATGTGATGCCCCTAAGCTTTACCGGCATTTTATCCGTGGGAAAGGTATAGTAGCAGTTCAGGATAGCAAGGTTACAGTGATCTATCCCCGCCGGGCGCACAATCCTATTCTCCGAGCTGTCCCGTGGCAGAACCTTCCGAAGACTTTGCCAGGGCTACCAGGAGCCAAGCTCGACTTTCAATTTAAATAGTACAATTCATATTGAATTTTGTTATATTAATGTGACGGTTAGCCTTGCGCGAAAATCGGTGTTTAAGGAAAAAAAGAAGACCGATAACTACAATTCTTTTGAATCCTCACTATTTTCGGAACCTGAGTTCGAACCGTTCACGGATGCCACCCTGGTGGATTCGAATACGTATATATGCAGGCGTGGGCGCGGCTTCTTGCAAAAGTCTACGAGGTCGATCCGCTGATCTACCCAAAGTGCGGATCAGAAATGAAAGTAATAGCCGTGATTCAGGATACGGATGAGATCAAGGAAATACTTGCACATCTTGTGAAAATCGGACGCACTCCGCCTGGATTCGATCCGAGATACGGATACCGTGACCTACTCTGTCCGGTAGATGGGTTTGGTGTACAATTAAGCCAATACTATAGCGAAACCTCATCGCCCCAAAGCTTCGCGACTGTGGATGGACTGAGGACTACATACGCCAGGAGGAGACCCCGTCCGTGTGGCTTCTGAGAAGATTACCACCTGCGAGAAGGAGGGCGAACCCAAGCGTGTGCTCCTCACCCTAGCCACATGGGCAGGTAAGACCTTCATCACCTTTGATGGCGCGAATGATTTGTAAACTCAAGCGGCCACCCCTGGAGTCCCCACCTACCCTGCTCTTCAAGCCAGCGCTCAAAAGCAACTGCTAATTGCTCGCTACGCACTCGGTGCCCTCGACCATCGCAACACAAATCTTCGCCAGTTGGCCTAAATGGTCGAAATCCATTTGGAATGACCGGGGCTAAAGTGCCAAAATAAACAAAACGCGTTCCAATCAAAATCCGATTTCTACTGGTATCCCGGTCAATATTCGACGTATTCGGGCATCCGTCATCCAAGCTGTGATGAGAGTTGGCCTGTATCCATTCGCCGTCTTCACTGTGATAGATATTGTCGCCGTAAAGCTGTATCAGGCTTCCGTTTAATACCGGTCGTTTAATCACAAATCTCGGATCGTTCCAATAGTCATCAAAATCCATCAATTCACTTACCTGCATCGTGTAAATGAGTCGGCCAGAATAGTTGTACTTTGTTGCCGCACCGGTGCCGACGACCCAGTCTCCGACAGCTGCAATAGAACGTATTCTAGGCTTACAGGTTGCTATCGAGCAAAACCCATGAAAAGGATTTGGAGCAAAACCATAATCACGTGCAACGATGTAGGTATAGAGCTTCATTTGCAACTATATCGGTTAACACGCCATTCAGGGGCTCTTGGCTCTCCCGTCTGGGGATTGTCCCAATCACGTATTTTGCCATTGATCGCATCCACGACGCGTTCACCTTGCCAGCCAACAATAGCCGCATCGCCGCACTGTTGTAATGCCTCAGGTATATCTGCGTCCGTGGCCCCCTTGGCGAAAACACCCATGACGTTTTTGCCCTGCTTCACCGCATATTCAACCTCCCAATTCACCCACCAACTATCAGCGGTGCCATGTGTGATCAAGACGACTAACGTGCTGGTCCATTGAATCCTGGGCGATAGAATCTCACGTTTGATATAGTCTTCATTTTGTGCGTCGTTCGGTTTGTCACTGTTGATAGACCCATCCCGAACTTCCATGTCATTCCGCGAAATCAGGTCTTTCAACTTTGGCAACAGCTCATCGTCTTCGTGAACGTGTGAAATAAAGATGTTTTTCTTGTCTACCATGCCATCCCTCCTACTAATGGTTTTCTCAACCGGATGAGTAGCTATTCTGAATTCCGCGAAGAACCAGCTCAATGATTCGTTCAACGGACCTTGTTGAGGCGAGTTCTCTGTTTTCTTCGACGGTTAGACCGTTCTTGAGGCCGGCGATGCCAAGATTACGAAGAAAGGTCTCGATCTCTTCGTATTCTTCCCATGTTTGCCCGCGTTCCTGATAGAGAAGGCGAAGCTCCTCCGAGTGAGCGGCAGTACTCTGGTAATCCCAGGTGAGTTCAGGTCGCGCCACACCTTCCATCGCATCGACTACGAGCCGAGCACACCCACCGAAAGCCCCAATTAAGTAAACAGGACGTTCTGCTCGAATGGCTAAGAAGGCCTCTTCGAGAATGCCGGGCATTTTGCCCTTAAATCCCGGTGAGAGACGGCCGCCGATTATCACGCGCACCTCTACTTCAGCGGTCTGTCGCTCACGCATAGCCGTCAAGCCTCGCGCCCACCCGAACCTGCGGGTAGGAGTATCGATGGGGATATCCTCAATAGGCAATTGCACAAAGGCGGTGTCCAAGCTTTCATCGACGTCCTTTGGCCTTTCGCACCGCCGCACTTCCACAAGCGGCCCAAGGCGAGCCTCGTCCTGCACAGCAATGGGTATTGGCCAAGGGATGTACGTGATGAGTTCCGGCGGCGGTGCAATCCTGCCTGTGACTTCACCACGGAGGTGCTCGACGACAGGGTCATGCAGAAGATCGACAAGCTTCCAAGTGTATCCGTCGGCCTGAAGGTGCCCACCGTATGCCAATCGGATGCCCGCGAGAAGGAGATACCGAGATAGTTCCAGAAGAATCCCGTCAAAATGAGCTTTGCGAAGTCCAAATTTGCTAAGGTCCTCTGCTTCGGATACGGATAGCGCCACGACAAGAGAGCGCTCACGCAAGTCATTTTCTCGCGCATGTCGTTCGAGGGGTGTCTCTACAGTTACCCCCGCTGCGGATAGCACGGCAACCTCCTCTGCGCCGAGAGGAGGGTCTGGGTAAAGAACCTTTTGGTTCTGTTTCCTGTGGAGCACTGTCAATAGCTCCGGACCTGCAGGCAAAACGAAGTCATCTGGCCGTTTACATTGTTGGAGGCTTTCCATTGCATAAACATGACGCAAGTTTTCGCGGAGTAGAAGGTCAACGGCATCCTGCGGCTGTCCTTTCCAGCGGATGACCGGCACATTACCCGCGTATGGAAAGCTCCGGACTTCACGCTCCTGGATTGCGTCCACCAAAACAACGGGTCGTTGATGGTGCTTGGCTAAAAGCACCTCGCGACGACACCATGAACGCGATGAATAGGAGTCCGTCACAAGTGCCAAAAGTGCAGCATTCTTTACCCCCTTCTCTATCTCTATTGCGAACCGCGAGCCCGAAGCTATATCTCCGCTATCGAACCATGTCTTTTCTGGATGTTCCACGGTAAGGTGGCCAAGAAGCGATTTCACAACCTGTGGCTCATGCTCGATGTCGATTTTTGTGTGGCTCAGAAAAATCGTTACCGGCTGAGCATCTTCATCGATTTTACGGGGCAATAATTGTCGTGTCAGGAGGTGGACAAGACGTCGGGCCATAAACTTTCGCCGTTCTTCAATATTATCTATTGCCCAAGCGCGAAGAAAATTTAAATCCTCAAGACGAGGATCAATAGGCCATCCATTTTCCGAAATCTGGACGGGCATGAACCTGTGCATTGGCGATTCATCACAGATCTCACGAAGACGTACGGAAAAATCTCCCCATGTTATTCCACGCTTCGTTGCACGCTGCGCATGCGCGGCGAGGTGGTCGTCTGCCAATAGAACCACAAACACGCGATCAGCCTCGTCGGCTAATTCCGGTTCAGGCGGCTCTAGTGTGTCATCATCAGGGATGAAACATGTGGGAACCCGCAATCCGGGCACAGCAGGATCGTCATTCAGAACACAGTGAAGGTACTCGGCTACATCCGCGGCTTCTTTAGAACCAGGGTGATGGACAAACTGAACCATTAGCGGGAACTTCGGAATCATGAATACCCCCTAAACTTTCTTGAAAACAAACTTCGCTTCTGTTGAAAATTACAAAATAATCATCCTGCACCCTCTTGAGTCTGTGTGCAACAGCTATGCAAATTTAAACAAGCGTACTCTATGCATGCATCTCCTCGTTAACAAATTTTATACTTGCCTTCCTCAACCATTTCACAGTCGCAAAACTTCTTTACTTCAGGAATTATACTTTTTTTTACTGTGCTTTCGCCAACACCATCATTGCAAAGCAATAAGTTTGCACTAGAGTCTTTAGGGATTTCTATGACTAGATGTATCTTTCCGTTCCCAATTTTAATAACGATTGTTTTCTTAAAATCAAAATCTCTCTTAAACGTTTCGATACCATCCCTGAGAATCATTTTAAGTTTTTCGAACTGCCGCTTTGATATCTCAACTATTGCCGGCACATTCTTTACGTTAATTGTTCCTAAACTTTCTTTAACAACAATACTTCCTGGAGCAATTTCCTCAAATTCAACAGTCGTTGTCTTATCTATGCCCTCATAGTGGTCGGACCAGCTCCGCCTATCCCAATTTTGAACTTCATCACTCAGTATCAACAAGAAAGGAAGGCTAGAGGCTGACATATGGTATATTTCTGGGCATGTATGAAAGGCAATGGCTCGCAGGATTTCTCTTTTTATATAGAATTGCTTATAGTCAACTTGTTTAAAAAAGTAGTTTTCATTAACCCCAAATTCTGACTCCATAAAATAAACCAAGCTTTTGGTTAATACAATAGCACTTAGAACTCCATGGTCATATTTTTCGAGTGATTTACAGAGCTTAATATAATATTTTGGCTGCACTCGCATTATGCAGTATTTATCACCACCTATTTCGTCTTGTAAGTTAACTATCATTTTAGAAGATATGAATTTCAGAACCAGTAAATTTATTTCTTCTTGAATCCCACTAAACGACAAGTCAGCCCAAATTTCACTTTCTCCAATAAAGCTCTGGGTCATGTCCTTTGTCTTTGCAATTACATTACGAGCCTTTTCTAATGGATACCCCAAGTCATGGCAAAGAGCTGCAATTGTCCACATGCTAAATATTTCCCTCGGAGAAATACCTAACTTTGTTAGAGCTGTACTATCAGCCTTAGCTGCATTAAGAATGGCCATATCATCAGATAGTAGAATATATACCCCAGTGGCCCACGTTCTAAAAACGTGGAAGACATGATCTCTGTAGTACTTGTCAGCTCCATAAAGCAACCCTTCAAAGTCACTGTATTTCTGGAAATAATCGGCCAACTTGTCCATTCCATGAACTACTGGTTCTTTGATTGAATGTTTTTTAAAAGGCTCTCTATCATCATAGTATCTTAGGCATTTAATTGCCTTTTCTATAAGCTCAACCCACAGGCCATATACTTCGTCATAGTGTTTATATAGGTTTTTGTAATCCTTAATATTATCTAGCTTATCAATAATTCTTGCATCCAAAGGATGGGTTTCATCACTGCCAAATACAGTCTCGTTGCTCTTAACAAGCCGAACAACTTCATTGAAAATGTTTTGATCGTTAAGAATCATGATTTTATCCCATAATTATTGTATAGTTCGGGTTTTTTTGTAGGCACATTGGGTCAGCGCATTTCTTCAGGCTACCAAAAGCATATATCTTTTGTGCTATACAACCTGAAAAGCACTCATTTAGTTTCTCGCAATTTGAACACTCATCAGGAAAGCCGGAAGCTAAATAGTTTCTTATAACACCGAAATATGGACTTTTATTCCAACAGTCTGAGAGTGAGCTTTTGCTAAGATCTGAAAAATCAGGAAGAACATTGAGTTGCTCTGGTGTGATATGCTTGAAAGCATCACAAGGAAATATTTTCAAGTCTGGGCCGATAGTCATCCTATCAATTCCCGAAAGACACTGTGGATTTTTGCGCAGCATAAGAAAATTGTAAGGGGAGCCAATTCTTATGTCAAGGCCTTCACCCATTAGGCCCCTAATCATTTGGCGTAGTTCAATGTTTTGACTATTGCTTAACTGAGCATCTATACTGGTACCTCCCCGACCTTGGGGGACCAAACGTAAAACACTTATACGTTTGACGCCCATAGTTCTTGCTTTATACGCAATGCTTGGTAAGGCCTTATACGTGTTAGCTAAGGGGACAAAGTGAAATTCTGTCTCCACTCCTATGTCTATGCAATATTTTACTGCAGCCAGAGTCTTCGCGTAATTCCCATTGCTTGCTGTTATTGCCTCATGCTGTCCAGCATCCTCTCCAAAGATGCTAAACATTGCTCTTACTATGCCAGCAGTCTTTAGTCGGCTCAGAATAGTTTCTGCATTTGGGGCAATGCCCGCCGTGTAAATGAAAGTCCGCATACTTAGGGAAGTAGATAATTCAACAGCTTTGACAATACTGTCCCACAAGAGAGGTTCTCCGCCTGAAAACGAAACCTCTTCGACACCCATTTCAGCAGCTTCATTCAGAATGCGCTTGCAGGCAGGCCAATCCATGGCACGCCCAGTACCTGCCCCAGCCATGCTGGAGCAGTGAACGCAATTCAGCATGCAATTATGAGTTACTTCAATTTTAATCTCTTTAAGCCTAAACGGTGGCTTGCGCAATTTTTCAGGATGATTCAATTTTGTTTGCTCCTAGTGTATGAAAGATGGCATCGTTTATCTTCCATTTAGGTGGACAGAAATAATCAATCGGTGTTGATGTGGGCTTGAACTTCTGCTTGATGCGAGTTCTGCCAGTCAGTCCCTCAATTTCCGGATGGGCAACGCGAGCATATTTATCCACCTCGCAAAACAAGTTCTGGCAATCAATGAGTTGCAAAGGACGCCCCCACAAACTCTGAAAATTAAGCTCTAAACGTTCAAACTCTCTTTCTTGCCGATCTGCCATCAGTTTGATTAAATCTACTTCTGTTAAACCCCCAAAATCTGAAAAGCACTTTCTTATCCCATCTTTTGCGCCAGGACCGGGCACAACGAAAGACATTTCATTGAAGTCTGTCAAGGCACTGTAGTTGATATCTGTAGCATACTGATAGGCAAGAAAATCACCTAACATTGGATAACCACGTAACAACTCGAAAACTTCCTGCATTGTCTTAGCATCACAAACGCGCCCGGTCAGGTCCTCCTCCATCATGGTTTTTATGAGATCAAGATGATTTCTGTGTTTGATTTTATGTCCGAAGGCTCGTCCACCCGATGGCATGATATAGGCTGCTGAGTAAATGCTCTTCTTAGCCTTCTTTGCCTTTGAAAAAACAATATCATATGAGCAAAAATCGAACTCCTTCCATGAAACCTCACCTAACTCACGAATAAGAAGTTCCCAAGTCTCTATCTTGTTGAAGGTCTTAAAAAGAAGCGTTCTAAAGAGCACCTCTTTTGGCTCTTGGCTGCCTTCATAAATCACATGGCGGATTAGATACTGGCTGACCCTATCCGATGCACGATAGGCATTAGTAAATTTGTGCTTCAGAAGTATTGGATCCTCTGTCCAAGGCTCTCTTTCACCGCGCAAGCGACGGAAGAAAATTGCCTGACGCTCAGCAGCAAACCTCCAATATGTGTCAAATACCTCCGTCGTCTTTGTGGGGAGCCAGTGACTGTGGACGGTTCTCGATTTTTTCACTATTCCGGTTTCTATCTCCAATTCGTATTGTCGTGGTCGGTTGCTATGCGAAATTTCGTTCCTTTTTGCTACAACACGTTTACTGCCCATCGGATGTTTCTCGCTTCAAAACCTCTGCAAGGGGCGACAATTCTCCCTTGGTGGTTCCACTATTGCTAATCTTCAAATGCGACACAATGCATGTTACCCCTGTTAACCTCAATCCCATCTCACCAGCCATAAACTTTCCAAGACGGTATAAACCTAAGTAATTCCCATAGGCCTTTTCAAAAAGAAGCTGGTTGGCGTAAAAGGCTACGACCTCTAGCCCATCGGAACCATTGCTCCCCTTGGTGTGGAACACCACTTGCTGAAGGCACGGGAACCCCATAAAGGGCGTTCCCCTATGGTCCTGATAGGGATCAAAAATACACGCTTGCAGAGCGCTATGCCTTCTAGTGCCCTTCTCCCAAAATGAAATAATCTTCTCAAGTTGGGCCACATTGGGTTGGTCATTTGATTTCCCGAACGCAGTAAGTCGCTTAAAATAGGTGCCCCACCTGTTGCTTTTGCATTTTTTTACCAAGGGCCACATCTTCTCGTATTCAGTAAATAGCTTTTGTCGATCTCCACCACAGCGCTTCCAAATTGATTCAGGGAAGATGGTCCCAGCAACTGTCTCTATGTTGCTTGGATTTGCTACGTCATTACTGACGCCTAGCTGATTGTTCAACGCTTGGCGAATACTATCATTTTCCAGTTGATAATCTTCCCCATCATCAATATCAAAAGACACAATACCTATAGCTAACACACCCCCAGGAGAGTCAAAGCACTTGAGGAAGGCTCTCGCCCAAGCATCCGAGAGGTTATAACCGTGGATTGGGGCAATTCTAGCGATATCTGTCATGAAACTTCCTCATCAGGATCATCCAGAAAACGATACTTAGCCATTCCTTCATAGTTTTTCGGAGCAATACGGATATGTGCTGCCCACTCACTATTTCCAGAGCAAGAACGGGAGTATCCGCGCTTTAGCGCCTTATAAATGGGTTGCCCTTCCACAACGTCTTGTTGCTCTAAGTGTACACCGTCCTCTACAGTTGCTCCAATCGGTAGCACCAGCGAATCGCCAACTTCCACGTCGATGGTACGATTTTTCCATCCCTCGTCAGCGATTACCAACTCAAACATGGGTTCACAACCATAGATCGCCTTTATTGCCTTGGGTGCGGTTTCTAAAAGCTCTTTTCGCTGTAGTGTAGTAAGCAGGCTTAAAGTCCATGTCATATGCTCGATCAAAGTACTGTATCCGACACCGAAAAATGATGCCAGCCTAAACAACTGAATTGATTGCATCCTCTTGAGATCAAAATTGCGTGTTTTTAATGCGCGAAGCACACCAGCCTTTGGCATCAGGAAAGTGCCTGCAAACATATCTGCAAGAAATTCATTTATGTCATTTGAAGATTCATGGCCTCCGGTATGTAACTCTTCCACTCGCATACCGTGCTTAAATTCGTGATGCCCTAGTTCATGCGCGCATGTAAAAGCCTGTCGGCCAGCATGCCGCTCAGAGCCCAGGACGATAATAGACCGCGGTTCTGGAGAATAGATTCCCTCCAATGAAGGCAATGACATAAAACGAACCTCACAGCCTCTTTTTTCAGCGACAGTAATGGGGTCTACAGGATCAGCTTGCTTCTGCTTGCACTTGACCCTAACCCTTTCTGCCTGTGCAGCAGCTTTTAAGGTAAGTCGTCTTCGAGTTTGGAAATCTATCATTTAGCACCAGACTTCATGGATGAAAGCAAGTCAATAACTTTGTCGAGGTCCTCATCTCTAAGTCCCTTTGCATTTCTGGCAGCCAAGTAAAGCTTGTCTCTGATTTCATCAACTTTTTTTTCACTGCGTCCGGATAACCAAACCATATCTACTGAATATAAATCAGCAAATTGAGCCAATTCAACTGCACTTACCTTTCTTCGACCAGCCTCAATCTCAGATATAGATGGCCGTTGAAGTCCAATGGCTTTAGCCACCTGTGATTGTGATAATCCAGACCACTCTCTAGCTATGGTCATTCTGGAAGCGATTAGCTTTTTCTTCTCTTCAGACAAATTCTTCATGGCTTGCATTCCTATTTTTTCCTCTTCAGCAATTTCAAAATATGGTCAGCTACTTCACCTATTGTGAGGTATTTGCCTTGTTTGTCGACAAATAGCGTCGGCATGGACAGTTCGTCCTCATACCCAAGGGCATCTAAGCAGCGTATTGTAACTCCAACACTTGCCAAGCTATCAAAATATGCTAGGTCTCCAATCGGTTTTGTATCCTCGACAATCTCGCTGGCTTCAACAGAAATATCCTTTTGAGCGTCAACGAGCGTAGCAACTATCACCTGCAACACTTGCTTTCGGGAGAATTCCATGAAACACCTCCATGTTAGACTAAGCGTAATTATATATTACCACTGGTAAGTTATTCTGTCAAGACAAATTTTCGTTTACTGATTAAGGGCCACCTGAATGCGAGTTGAGAATTCAATATTGACTTATACATAGAAGTCAATATTATAACACAAACCAGAATGATTTAGGGAGGTTTTAACAAGGCGAAAATGCCCGGTAGATTTCTCAATTTGAAATTTATATAAATATCTCCAGGGGAGTCGCAAATTCACAAAGGAGATATGAAGATGAAACGACACCTAGGGAATCCACAGAACCACTCCCGCCCAAGTTCCAGCATCCAGGTCGATCAGATCCGAAAGCAGGAGTACATTCGATCCATCAAAAAGCTCATGTCGGATAATCCTCACTACCTCTGATGTTCACACTTGGGGTTAGCAATGGCCTTCGCACTGAATGATAGGAAAATTGATCCGGGAGTGCAATCCCATGCAATGGTAGATTTTCAGAGGAGGCAATAAGCCCCAAAAAGAAGGAAAAATGTGAATATTCGCAAGATTTGGCGTAAAGCGCCTATGCAGTAAGGAAAAGACGGCAGTAATATAAACTGAAATGTATAAAAAGTGACTCAGAATATGTAATTTAGCATGCGTATGGGTCTAAAGTACATTCGGACAACAGGACGAAGGTAGACCTGTCACAAGCATGGATATTATAAGGAATGTTTTTTTGAAGTGGATGGATTGAATCCAGGCGGAACGCGTCCGATTTTCACAAGATGTGCAAGTATTTCCTTGATCTCATCCGTATCCTGAATCACGGCTATTACTTTCATTTCTGATCCGCACTTTGGGCAGATCAGCGGATCGACCTCGTAGACTTTTGCAAGAAGCCGCGCCCACGCCTGCATATATACGTATTCGAATTCACCAGGGCGGCATCCGTGAACGGTTCGAACTCAGGTTCCGAAAATAGTGAGGATTCAAAAGAATTGTAGTTACCGGTCTTCTTTTTTTCCTTAAATCCTAAATGCCCCTGCGTTGGACGTCCTGTCCAGCGCCTTTTCCCAAGCCTACAGGATGTAGGCTTGGGATGGTAGAGAATTAGCTGTCTGATTAAGCCGGTGAATTAACCGTATACATGGTAATTCTGGAGGTGAAATGA
>SDBS01004876.1_pt1 | contig 13132 bp, 10 predicted proteins | sample 2277091 | NCBI WGS metagenome assembly SDBS01 (sample SAMN10404972, study PRJNA504765) | marine sediment metagenome | isolation source: marine sediment core GS10_PC15, 163 cmbsf | place: Arctic Ocean: Southern Knipovich Ridge | collected 2010 | reverse complement strand
CAATCATCGATAATACAACACCGGAACCACGTCGGTTTACAGAAATAGTAAGAATAATTGAGAAGAGTAAACTCTCGACTAAGATCAAGAACAAGGCAGTCAAGGTCTTTACTGAACTTGCCAAAGCTGAGGCATCTGTTCACGGAGAGGATCTCAAGACGATCCATTTTCATGAAGTAGGAGCAGTTGATGCTATTGTTGACATTGTCGGAGCTTCGATCGGACTGGTTCTTCTTAAACTGGAACCAGTATATTCATCGTCACTCCCAATCGCTCAGCCAGCACCAGCTACCTTAAAAATCGTAGAAGGATTAAGCATACACGGAACCGAATCGCCCATAGAAACAGTAACTCCAACAGGTGCTGCTATTATCAAAGCTTTATCGACCCAAGTGTCGTCTCTGCCACCCATGGAAGTTGCTAAAACAGGTTACGGAGCTGGAACTGCAGATATAGATGTTCCTAATGTTTTAAGGATTATTACAGGCAAAGAGATGCTTCAGTCTAGCCCAAGAAAAGAAAAAGACAATGTTGTCTTAATAGAGACTAATATCGATAATATGAGCAGCGAACTTATTTCACCGATAATCAACAAGCTGCTGGATTCCGGTGCTCTTGACGCCTGGTTTACACCGATATTTATGAAAAAGAACCGCCCAGCTATTCTGTTAAGTATTCTGACCAGGCCAGAAGAAGAAGAAGCCCTAATCAAGATAGTCTTTACCGAGACAGGAAGTCTGGGTGTCCGGAAATCAGCACTGGAACGTCGCAAACTTCAAAGAAAGCAACGAAAAGTATCAACAGAGTATGGGAGAGTTACCGTAAACCTTGGATTTCTGGATGGCAAAATAGTCTCTGTAAATCCTGAATTCGAAGACTGCTACCTTGCAGCAAAGAAGAATGATGTTCCTATCAAGGAAGTCTATCGAAGTGTCCAGAAAGAGATCGATCTATAGATCAATACCCATTCCAGTCTACGACATCTTTCTTGCGCGGTGGTGTCGGTGGAGACTCGGCCGGATATCCAACAGCGATGATACCGATTAACCTATGGCCACGAAGACCAATAGCTCGCATTATCTCTTTTTCTACCCATAATGAACTACCGACACAAACAGTACCTAACCCCTCATCATGAGCTACAAGCATCATATTCTGCATAGCAGCGCTGCAACCGATCAAAGCCATTTTCTCCTGTATTTGCCCCTCCACTAAAGGCATAGACACAATAATAAGCACTGGGGCTCCACCAATATTTTCATAATAATTGAGCCAGTACGGTCTTCGTTTAGCATGTTCTTTCTCAAACTTCTCTCTTTCCTCATCAGTTAGAATGCTAAACATATCCTGAAGGTGAAGTAATGACTTATTGATAACACTGACAGCTTCATCTCTTTTCTCCTTTGTGAGAACAGTAAAAAGCCAGGGCTGAGCATTTAGTACAGAGGGGGCCATTATTGCAGCATCTATGATTTTTTGAATAAGCTTCTTTGGCACCTGCTTATCTTGATACGAGCGTATGGACCGTCTACCATTAATAGCCTCTAGTAGTTCCATTTTTCCTCCTTTACTCCCTTTTCATAGTGAATTTATACTCAATCACATTATTATCAATAAACTTTTCATTCGCTACAGGTCCGGCTGATATAGTCAGCAGGTTGATGATATCTCCAGTTGTCGGTTTAAGGTCCGTAAATGATACTGACTTTGTCTTCCCCGGTGCAATCGAACCTATGGTCTTCTTCTTTTTATGTGGTTCAGGATCAGTCTCCGACTTTAAAGTCACCTCGACGGGGACATTTATCTCCACTTCATTCCCTTGATTCTCAATCGTCACCGTTATAGATATTGTATCAGCATTCGGTAAGTAGTTTATGTCATCTTCCTCAGACACTGCCTCCGGCTCGACAAATATCTCTGTAATAGCCACACCATGTAGTGGAGTAAGAGTCTCAGATCCTTTTAGCCCTTGTAGAAATTCTAGCACATTAGCCATTTCATATTCATTTCCTGCCGGAAGATACACAGACGATGGTGCTGAGATATCGGACACTTTGTTCCTTTTCAACGTATCTTCGACTTTCGAATGAAAGATGGCAAATGCCCGATCGCTTAAAGCAATGTCCTTTAGTGCCAGACTTACCTGCTTTCCAGATACTTCAAGGTCTTTGTCTCCTAGAGCATTGAATATGGCTGGTTTTATCTTTTCCAGAGCCGATGTTCTTAAGTCAAGAGAAACAAGAAAATATAGACTAGCCGTTTCGAACTCTGATGGCACCTCTATCTTCTGCCCATTCTCTTCGATCTTCTCTGCCTTATTCTTCAATGTTGTCAGTTGCTTTTCTAGATCATCTCGTGAGATCTCACCGATCGAATTGCGTAGTTTGGTAAAATCTTTGCCTAGTTTGTTTGACTCAGCGCTGACTTTTTTCGTCTCCTCTACATAATTTTTAAGACCCGCGGTCTGATCGCTTTGACAACCGATACGCGAAAACGTCCCTTGCCCGATCAGACAAAGAAACAGAAATATAATAACCAGAATAGCAATTATTAACTTTGGATCAAGTTTTAATGATCTTCTTTTTCTTCTTTTGTATGATAGCTTATCCCCATAAGCCATCCTATCACCCCGATTTAAGAAAAAAACACAAATGTTGTTAATTCGTTGATATAATACCAAACTTATCTCGCTTTTGAAACTTTGAGCACTCATAGTCCTCAAGCTGAAGCTCCTGACTTGGGACTTATAATAAAAAGCAGGAGTAATGAGACCGTGTGAAGATGAGACATGAGATCTTGAGACCGCATGAATACTAACACTCTCTCACTCTCAAGTTCTCATGTTCTGCCCAGTTAAAAATATATCTTTTTAATATTTATCCTTCGACTCGTTTCACTCGCTCCCCTCGATTCTCTCCGATCACTCGGGACAAGCAGGACATTCAACTCCTCCTTAGCTTGCCATGAGCGACTCCGCTCATAAAGCGGAGGAGTCGAATGGTGCCCCCCGACTGGAGATCTCACGTACTCGCTTTGGTAAACTATAGCTCGCTTTTTCTGCTCAGATATTTCTTCGCGCGCACCCTAAAATGAGTTCAATATATACCCAAAGAAATACTCCTCGGAACAACCCAGAGGTTTCCTCGAATTGCTAGAGGGAGATTGCCGCGTCTGTCCGATAAATCGGACCTTCTCGCAATGACGCATAGGTTAAAGCAATCCCCCACGGCAAGAGTATCCCCTTGTTCGACTCCTGTCCTGTAAAGCAAATAGTTCTCGCCTAACCTATACATATAGTTGATAGATTAAGCGAGAACTGGTGCCCCCGACTGGAGTCGAACCAGCACAGTCACAAGGACCACTACGCCCTGAACGTAGCGCGTCTACCAATTCCGCCACGGGGGCCCTTACTTGTTTTCACCTTGTCAAAGCTATTTTATTATAGCATATAGACTTTTATTATTGATAAAAGAAGGCTTGGCTGTTAATCTTAGTTTATGTTATTTGACTTGCAATTTTCCATATCTGATCACTTGAAGAGTGCGAATGAAGAAGACAATTCTTCTTGACCGATACGAGATAATTGAAGAACTCGGCCGAGGCGGTTCAGGAGAAGTCTACAAGGCCATAGATCGAGTAATCGATCGAACCGTGGCCATCAAACGACTCCACAGTGGAACCAAGGCCTCTTCTCGAGCAGTTCGTGAAGCGCGAGCAACTGCCAGTCTCGAGAAATCAAATGTCGTCCGCATTTACGATTTTGATAAGGATGACAGCTACCATTACCTAATAATGGAGTATGTCGACGGCGTTACTCTGGCAGAAATCCTCGAACAAATACCTAAACTCAGCATAGAAGAGAGTCTTGCCATCGCCGTTGAAGTAGCTGATGCCATCGCAGCAGCTTCTTTAAACAACATCATCCACCAGGATATTAAACCCGAGAACATCATGATCACGAAAAACGGTAAGGTCAAAGTAACCGATTTCGGAATAGCCCGCCTATCTTCGTCGACCATGACTCAAGATGGAGATATTGTCGGTACTCTTGCCTATATGTCTCCCGAACAAACTAGTGGAGATGCAGTCGATAACCGAACGGATATATTCTCGCTCGGTGTTGTTTTATACCGGATGCTAACCGGACAATCTCCATTTGCAGCACCCAATCCGGGTGGGATTGTCTTTAAGATCCTAAACCTTGAACCAGAACCACCAAGCATAATAAACCCTGATGTTCAGCCAGGTCTCGAAGATTTAGTCATGAAAAGTCTGGAAAAGAAACCTGCTAAGCGATTGTCCGATATGTTCGATTTCCGGGATGAGCTTCAGCGCCAAAAACACGGTGACAAGCCAACGTCTGAAATCCTTACGCCTCTCGTCAGAGAATCGGAAGGATTCCTCCATGAAGAAGCAGTGGCTTCACCAACACATCGCATTGATAGAATAAAACTTAAGATCAAGAAGGGATTTCTATCCAGGCAAAGTCTTCTGGAACGCGTATTTATCGCAACTATGGGCAGTTTGGTGATAACCTTTCTTCTATCCGAATCCGTATTCTATAGTGGGACTCTTGTCAAAGTAATCCCATTTGCTGTCTTTATTGTCATCTTTCTGTTCCCCCGCATCGGTCTATTGGCCAGTTTTAGTGTTCTATTGCTACCTCTTGCCGATGTGGCACTAGTGCTGCCACTATTTCTGATCATATTTGTAACAGTGTACGGTTTGTCTTTTTATCTCACCCGACCTACTCCTTCTCTTTATGTTTTATTAGCTCCGCTATTTGGTATTCTTGGCATTGGCCCCATCTATCCTATACTGACCGGATTCATCTGGCGACCAACAATTGCTTTTGTTATTGGTGCCAGTGGTAGTATCGCACTTCAGTTAACCGATTTATTTGCTAAATCACCGATTCGGTACTTTGGACTTGAGAATTCATATAACGTGGCACATGAACTTGGTGGTCAAACCAATCCAATTCAAGCTCTGTCCATTATGATCAAGCCATTTGCAGATAATCCTCTATTCCTTCTACAGCCGCTATTATGGGGAGCAGTCGCTGCATTCGTCAGCATACTGGTTAAGAAACAGTCCTTACGAAAAGACTTCACCGGACTCATCATTACCTACAGTGTGCTACTAATCGGACAGGTAAGCCTGCTTTCAAACTATACCGTGAAAATCACTGCAGTCGACGCCCTAATGCAAACGTTTGCCGCTTCCCTTATAATACTTTTAGGAGTTTTACTCCTCATGCCCCGGACATCAGAAGGCGCCGAGAGAATCCATCATGAAGAGAATGATGATCAACTGACTATCAGGGATTAATTGAAAATGAGCTTACTAAAGGATTTTGAGACAAGACTAGAAAAAATTGTTGAAGGTGTCTTTGCAAAAGGATTCAAGTCGGCACTTCAACCTGTAGAGCTGGCTAAGAAACTCTCCAGGACTATGGAAGATAACCGAACAGTCAGCGTATCAAAAGTCTATATCCCAAACCATTACACAATCCAATTAAGTCCTGAAGATTACGATGAATTCACATCGTTCGAAGCTCAACTTCAATCCGAATTAAAGAATTTCCTGTATAAGAAGATGCGTGCCCGAAAATACAGTACTATCGGAGATATTCAGATCGTTTTAAGACAAGATAAAAAGATATCCCTTGGACAGGTAGAAATAGAGGGAAAGCTGGTTGCTGATGAAACAACAGATGCCGGAAAAGATGCTGTCACCGCATCTTTAGAACTTTCTATCGGGGACAATGAAGAGACATTCTTTTTAACAAAGAAACCAACCGCAATAGGACGTCTGGAGAACAATAATATTGTCATACCAGATCCCAGCATTTCCAGACATCATGCTGAGATCTCATATAAACAGGGCCAGTTTTACTTAGTCGACCTAAATAGTGCAAACGGAACATTCCTAAACGGTCGCAAGATCGAGGAGAAACGGATGAAGAACAGCGATCAAATAGGCCTAGGAAAGGTCACTCTTATATTTAGGAGGTTTAGTTGAATTGACGCAAGGTTATTTGATCGTTATAAACATCTTCTTCTTGCTGATCCTATACTTTTTTTTATGGCGGGTAATCAAGGCTATTTACATCGACATTTATGAACGCCCCGTACCATATTCCGAAGCGCGTGAAGTCATGGAGAAGCGACAAAAAAGTAATTCCGGTGAGGCACACCTGACTGTCGCAAGTAGTGATTCAGTCGCCGCCGGAAGAACATATAAACTTTCGGATATCGTCACAATCGGTCGCTCTACAGAAAATGAGATCGTCTTGAGAGACCCCCACGTGTCCCATCAACATACTCGCATAGTTAAAAAAAGAGATGCCTACATAATCAGAGATCTAGATTCGACTAATGGAACAATCGTCGGAAAAACGAAAATCACGAAGCCGGTACAGTTAAAAAGCGGTGCCAAGATCAAAATAGGAAACACAGTTTTTAAGTTCGAGATGTAACTATGAAGGAGCTAGTCTATGAAAACCGCAGCTCAATCTGATACCGGTCGTCTTCGACAGATCAACGAGGATTCATATCTTGAAGATCCGAAGAATGGATTGTTTGCAGTAGCAGATGGCATGGGGGGACATAAAGCTGGAGAAATTGCCAGCTCCATGGCCCTCGAAGTCCTGGTATCTACCCTCACCGATGACAAACCGACACGCTCCAGAATAGAGAAGAAACTCAAAGATGCCATCAATGAAGCAAACAAGACTATCTTCTCCTCCAGTGCTAACCAACCTGAATATAAAGGAATGGGGACTACTATAGTTGCAGCAGTTTTTGATAACAAGGATCTTATTATCGCAAACGTCGGGGATAGCCGGGTATATCGAATTCGCAATGGTGAAATCACCAGGTTGACAAAAGATCACACTCTTCTTTTTGAAATGATCAAGCGAGGTGAAGTGGATTCAAAACTAGCCCGACTCCACCCGCTGCGGAACATCATCACCCGGGCACTTGGTACTCATAGGAAGGTCGATGCAGATATAAAAAGGCATCTGCTAGTTGACGGTGATATGTTTCTTCTGTGTTCAGATGGTTTGACATCAATGCTGGAGGATAAGGAGATCCTTAGCATAATAAAAGATGCCGGATCACTTAATGAATCAGTAAAATGTTTGATTAAACAAGCCAATAAAGCCGGTGGCGAAGACAACATCACTGTCGTACTTGTCGAACCCTAGGGAGGATGAGTGCCAAAAAGATCACGACGAAACCAGGAGCTTAAACTTCTTTTAGGAGCAATCGCTGTCTCTTGGATCGCTTTTACAGCTGTCTATCTTGCTCAACCAAGAGCCGATTTCTTGATCGCAATAGGTGCTGCATTAGTCTTTGCCGCACTATACTTATGCGATCACCTTATTCTGCGACTATTTTCAAAGTTCAGCGAACCAATGATCCTACCGCTCGTCTGCCTTCTAACAGGATTAAGCCTGACTATGATCTACAGGCTTTCCATGTCACTGATAATATACCAGTTCCTATGGATGATCATCGGGAATATCGTCTTTATGTTAATGATCCTTCTTGTTTCCGACTACCGAACACTGGCTAGTTATAAGTACAGCTTAGGACTAGCCGGCCTTATCCTGTTAGTCTCAACGGTTAGACTTGGTAGCGGATTCCTTGAACCAAATCTATGGCTGAGAATCGGTCCACTGAGTTTTCAACCATCTGAGATGGCCAAGATCCTGGTTGTTATCTTTTTTGCAGCTTATTTAAGCGAAAAGCGAGAGTTGCTACAAGTCTTTACCCGTAAAATAGGTCGGTTCTTTGTCCCTGACCTGAAGCATCTCGGACCGTTGATCATATTCTGGATCATATCCATCGGAGTCTTGGTGATCCAGAAAGACCTGGGAGCATCATTGCTGTTCTTCGGTCTCTTTATCATAATGTTATTTATCGCGACAAATAGAACAATATATGTAGCTTTGGGGTCGATTCTTTTCCTCGCTGGTGCAACTGTTGCAGCATCGATTTTTTCACACGTAAACGACCGCATTCAAATCTGGTTAAATCCATGGGAAGATATCAGTGGACACGGTTTCCAGCTTGTGCAGTCTTTATTTGCTCTAGGAAGTGGCGGATTTTGGGGCAGCGGACTAGGACAAGGCTTTCCTAACCTTATTCCGGCAGTAGCAACTGACTTTATCTTCTCAGCATTCGGAGAGGAAATCGGACTTGTCGGAGTAATCGCTATAATCTCCTTGTATCTTTTCTTGATCGCCAGAGGTTTTAAGATCGCGATTAAAACCAAAGATGAATTCGGTAAGCTCCTTGCCGCCGGTTTAACGACAATCCTGGCAATTCAGACATTCGTTATTATTGGTGGTGTTACACGGGTTGTTCCCTTAACAGGTATAACACTGCCCTTTATAAGCTATGGAGGAAGCTCTATTCTTTCTAACTTTATCCTTATAGGTCTCCTGTTAATCATCGCTAATCAATCAATCGAGGAGGAAAGCGAGATCAAATGAACAAGCAGATCAAAACAGTCACAACTATCTTTATTATACTTTTCTGTATCCTGATCGGTAATGTAAGCTATATTATTCTCGTTCGAGGTCCGACACTTGCCAGCCATCAAGCAAATACTAGAGTTACTGAAAAAGAACTCAATGCTGAACGTGGAGAAATAATAACTTCCGACGACGTCGTTCTAGCGACAAGCAAACGTGCCGGCTCAAGATACAAGCGGACTTATCCAGAAGGACAACTAGCAGCCCACATCGTCGGCTATTCCAGCTCGAAGTATGAAAAAGCAGGAATTGAAAAGGCCTATAACGATACACTTCTTGGGTATACAAATCTTTCGTTTATCGAAGACCTGATCAAGAAATTCGAAAAAGACAATACTAAAGGAAATAGTGTTATTCTGACAATCGACTCAAAACTACAAAAGCAAGCGGAAGAAGACCTTTCCGGAAAAACCGGAGCTGTTGTAGCGCTTGATCCAAAAACAGGAGCTGTTTTAGCTATGGCTTCCAGCCCCAGTTTCAATCCGTCAGAGATCGATGAAAAATGGAAGGTGATTGAGGACAGACCTGATGCACCGCTGGTAAATAGAGCCATCCAGGGAAGTTATCCACCCGGTTCAAGTTTTAAGATCATTACTACTTCGGCAGCCATAGAAGAACAGCTTTATACTCCGGATGATACTTTTTATGATGAAGGGATCTATGAAGTATTGGGAACAACTATCCGCAACTACGGTGATAGAACCTTTGGAGAAGTAACATTCAGAGATGCTCTGGAGATGTCAATAAATACCGTGTTCGCACAAATCGGTCTGACGATTGGAGCAGACAGGCTGGTTGAGTTTTCCAATCGGTTCGGATTCAACAAAAAAACTGACTTTGACTTACCGGTCAAGGAGAGCTCGATCCCAAATCCGAGATCAATGGACGAAGTCGATGTCGCCTGGAGTGCTATCGGGCAAGCTAAAGTACTAGTAACACCATTGGAGATGGCCATGGCCACAGCAACCATAGCAAACAATGGCGCTTTGATGCAGCCATATGTTGTTGAGGAAATACGCAATCCCAAGGGCCAGATAATCAAGCAATATGGAAACGAAAAAATCAGAGATGCCATCTCGGCACAGACAGCTGAGACTGTTTCTTACATGATGGTCGGTGTCGTTGAAGACGGAACCGGTGCAGTTATTCAAATGGATGAATATCAAGTTGGCGCCAAGACCGGAACAGCGGAGATCGGTACTCAGGGTGAGACACACGCCTGGTTTGTTGCTTTTGCGCCGGCTAACGACCCGGTGATCGCGGTTGCTGTCATTGTGGAGAAAGGAGGACGCGGTGGTGAGGCTGCCGGTCCGATTGCCAGAAGGATTGTTGAGTTAGCAGTCGCAAAATAAAGAAACTTAAAAAGTCGCCTGTTTGTTGATGGCAAAAGAAAAATCAGTAGGATATACTATCCAAATAGAGGAGCTGGAGTGGAAAGAAAAATATACAATGGCAGATACAAGATCATAGGTAAAATAGGTAGTGGTGGAATGGCCGATGTCTTCCAGGCTGAAGATATAGAGCTTGGACGGAAGGTGGCAGTAAAGGTCCTCCACACACAGTTCGCCCAAGACGAGAATTTTATTGCCCGGTTTAAACGGGAGGCTCAATCAGCAGCCCGTCTTACTCATCCCAATATTGTCAGCATCTATGATGTCGGCCAGGAAGACGGAACTTACTTCATCGTCATGGAGTATGTCGCCGGCACTACATTAAAGCAGATCATACAACGGGATGCTCCACTCCCAACTGACAAGATCATCCATATCGCCACTCAAATAGGAAATGCGATGGAATTCGCTCATACACATGAGATTATCCATCGCGACATCAAACCACAGAATGTTATCATCACCGAATCCGGTGAAATCAAAGTAACAGATTTTGGTATAGCCAGACTGGGCTCATCTTCTACAATGACACGAACCGGCGCCATCCTCGGCACAGCCCATTATATCTCACCTGAGCAAGCTCAAGGTGGAATCGTCGGACCAACATCAGACATCTATTCACTCGGCGTAGTCATGTATGAAATGGCCACCGGTGAATTGCCGTTCAGGGGCGAGAATCCGGTAGCCGTTGCGTTAAAACATATCAATGATACGGCTCTGCCGCCAAAAAGTGTATTCAATGGAATTCCAGATAGTCTTGAAGCCATTATCATGAAAGCTATGTCCAAGAATCCACAAGATCGATATGCTTCAGCCAAAGAAATGAATGAAGATCTTCAAAGAGCGCTTGACGGGCAACCGATAAAAATCATGGCTACTTCACCTGTTACATCGAAAGAGCCAAATGATGTAAGTCAAACTATGATCTCCTCGCAACCCCTGCAACAGAATGGTCCACGAAAGAAGAAAAAATGGGTCACTCCTGTTATTATCATCGGTCTTTTTCTACTAGGTTTGTCTTCAGGTGCGCTTGCTTACTACTTCCTGACACCTAAGACAATTGTCGTACCTGATTTGAAAAACAAGACACTTTCCGAAGCTCAGAGAATTGTTGAAAAAGCAGATTTAAAACTTAAAATCGATAAAGAAGTCTATAACGAGAAAGTCAAACCCGGACAGATCATCTCGCAGGATCCGGATGCCGGCGAAAAGATAAGAAAAGGTGGAACCATTAAGGTAGTACTTAGCAAAGGTCTTCAGACTATAAAAGTACCAAACCTGATCGGAAAAACGGAAGACGAAGCCAGGGGTTTACTGAAGAAAGCCGGACTTGTCATGGGCAATATCGAGAGCACCTATAGTGATACAGCCAAAGAAAATACAATCGTTAGCCAGTCGCCAAAATCGGATGTAAAAGTAGAGAAGGGATCGACGGTTGATGTCACAATAAGCCGTGGATCAGAAAGTCTAGACGTACCGGAAGTCGTCGGAAAGACCGAGAGTGAAGCTAAGAGTATTTTGGAAAATGTCGGTTTCTTTGTGAGTTCTTTTGAAGACTACTCGACTACGGTAGCTGTTAACCATGTAATCCGTCAATCACCGGAGGCAGGCGCGAAAGCAAGCGCAGGATCTACAATTACGATAGCAATAAGTAAGGGTCCGGAGCAAGTAACATTAGATGGAGCCGAGATCATAGGAAGAACCAAGGATGAAGCCAGAAGTTGGTTAGAAAATAACGGTCTCGTTGTTACTGTGGTTGAGGTAGGCGAACTACCACCGACTCAGCCAAGTAATCACGTATATGATGTAAATCCAGCAGCGGGGACGACGGTTAACAAAGGCTCGAGTGTGACAATATATGTTGAACCTTAACTAAAATCTACTAAGGTAATAAACTATGAAGAGAGTTGCTACTTTTTTTATCATCCTACTCATAATAATTGCAACCATTTTCTCTGGTTGTGCTCAGGAGAGTACGGAAACAACCAAAAAAACTGATGAGGATGATCTAAGCGAAGACTTTAACAAAGACAGCTCTGATACAACAATCCTGATGCTGGGAAGATCAGTCATGAGTAACTGGTTTGACTACTGGGGTTCTGATACATCGGTCCCGGTTAGACAAGACAAATTCCTGTTGTATTACGGAGGCCTGGAAACACCGCCGGAGATCGCCAATAGCGCTGCTACACAAGTTGACAAATACTCCAATCAAGTCGGCGTAGTCTTTTTCAAGTTCTGTTTCGATGATTTTGAAGGCAGTTCGCGAAATGACGCAAAAGCAAACCTGGAGCGCAATAAAAAGTATGTGGAAGAAGTATATAAGTCAGTAGTTGACATTAATAATCTCAAAATGATCGTCGGAAACGCTCTTCCTAAAGTAAGTAAATACACAGAATCAGATCTTGTCTGGAACCATCGAGAATATAACAACTGGCTAGATGAATTCGCTAAAGAACATGAGGGAGAAGTCTACATATTTGACCAATATGATGTGCTGGCCGATGATGACGGTAACCTAAAGACCGAGTTCTCTATCAATAAAAAAGACTCTCACTTAAATAGTAAAGGATATGCCGCTTTAGATACCCCGTTCCTTGAACTTCTAAACGAGTTAGGCTTAGAGTAGTATTACCTGTTAGAGTATCTCCAAACGATGTGATAATATTAATCCTTTATGGGGGTGTAGCTCAGCGGGAGAGCACTGCCCTTGCACGGCAGGGGTCAGGGGTTCGAATCCCCTCACCTCCACCAACTCTGCAAAATGTCGTACATTTTTCATTGGCATTTTTCAGAGTTGTTTGGTTTTGAGTTGTATGAGAACCCCTGACCCAGGGGGATATATTAGCCGTGGGGGAAGATTCCCTCGCGGCTCTTTCGTAAGGAAAGGGAGTTTTTCGAGGGAAAACTCTGGGTTGTCCCTCGAAAAAGCGAGCGATTGAAAGTGCGAGCGCGGGAAGGGGTTCGAATCCGAGGAGTATTTCTTTGGGTATATATTGAACTCATCTTAGGGTGCGCGCAAAGAAATATCCGAGCATCACCTCCACCATCCTTCGCAAACCGTCATTGCGGGCATAATAGACAAATATGTGGCCTTTTTGTCTATCTAGGTCTCAGTTTAAAGTACCAAGCAAAGTAGTTATCTCTTTTTTCAGGACTTAGTCCTCTATGTTGACGATAGTGTCCTTTAAGC
>SDBS01004875.1_pt1 | contig 13132 bp, 16 predicted proteins | sample 2277091 | NCBI WGS metagenome assembly SDBS01 (sample SAMN10404972, study PRJNA504765) | marine sediment metagenome | isolation source: marine sediment core GS10_PC15, 163 cmbsf | place: Arctic Ocean: Southern Knipovich Ridge | collected 2010 | reverse complement strand
TCGATTAGGAACTGTAGAACTCTCATATTATAATCTTGATGGAAATTATCTGCCGAGTGTTAATGTGTACACTTCAGAACCAATTTTTTCATGTATGGCTTCTCAATTAGCAGGTTGGAATGTTAAACTAAAAAAAGATATCGAAAAGGATGGAGTATTGAAAAAAAAAGTAGTATTTCAATCATTAGGATCTGGACCAGCTAGAGCTAAAAGTAAAGTAGAAAAATTATTCCAAGAATTAGATTGTATAGATAATTCCGATTGCGCTGTAATCGTTTTTGAAACTCCAAAATTACCAAATGAAGAAGTAATGAATATTATTGCTGAAAAATGTAATGTAGATATAAGTAAGACATATGCAGTTTATGCTCCTACAGCCTGCCTTACAGGTTCAATTCAGGTAGCTGCTAGAATTGTAGAGACAGGAATCCATAAATTACATGAAATTCATTTTCCTTTAGAAGTTATAAAGGATGGTTTTGGAACAACTACAATAGCTCCAATTGCTAAAGACGATCTTGGAGCAATGGGGCGTACTAATGATTCAATTAGTGCCGCTGGAATGACATATTATACTATTGATGTAGAAAAGGAAAAAGAAGGAGAGTTATTTGAATTACTTAAAAAAGCGCCTGCAAATACATCTACTAGTTATGGAAAACCATTCATAGAAACCTTTAAAGCCGCAAATTTTAATTTTTATGACATTGATCCAGGACTGTTCGCTCCAGCGGTATATACAATTACTAATACCAAAACTGGAAAAAGCCTAACAGTTGGAAAAGTGAATCATGAATTGTTAAAACAATCATATGGATTAAGCTAATTGAAAAAAATAATTTGAGATAAATATTAAATAATCTATTTTTTTTTTTTAGAAAATATAATAAATTAATGAATTGATAAAAAAGATTATTTGGGGACTTTATTTAGGGGAAATAACAAAAAGTTTTCTTAAGTTATTGAATTAACGAGCTAAAATTGTTATATAGAAAATCTTCTTCTAACTATGATATGAAAAAAATGTAATCGGACTAATTTCACAAATAATACATAAGAATAGATTTGACAATACTATTTAAAATATACTTTATTTATTATGACAATTTTTAATAGTCTCCTCTAAAAAAATGAAAAGAAGTACATCACATATTTGTTAATTCTTCCTCATACTTTAAAATCTCATCAACCGAAACATCTCGATCGAATTTTATTTTTTTATGAATTCCTAAATATGCACACGATAGTTTAGCTGCAGCTGCAATTTCAGCCTTTTTAAGAGTTACAGAGTACTCATCTTGTTGAATATGTTCTTCTTTATAAAGATTCGCTTGATACTTTCGATCTTGAGATCTAATTGATCTTTCACTTTTCATTTTATATAATAATGATGCCATTTTATCGGCGACTTTAAATGGTAATTGATTTTTAACCACTAACCGAATAATATTATTCACATCAAAATAATTTAAACTCTCATGTTCTGCACGAAGATAACTTTTGAGATTTTCTGAGTTTTTTTCACACTCTATTTCTGTCCAATCATGGATGGCAAGCTTTCTTCTAAAAAATATTAACTCCCAATCAATTTTAAGTTCTTTTAGTAGCTCAAATAATTTGTCATCATTAGACTTTCTAGATTCTATTATTATATAGAGCTGTAAACCATAATATTTATGTTCTTGTTGAAGAAAAAAACCTCTCTGTTGCATAGATGCAAGGATTAACATTTTTATTGAATAAATATTTTCAGATACATTCTTTTTACTACAATTCAGATATATAACATTTCCTTCTTCACTAATGTACTCACAATCTAAAAATCCTAGAATTCCTTCTTTGTTTTCTTTAATAAAAGTCATTAATCCACTAAGTGTGGGTTTAACATCAAATTTAATCAGATCGGTTTCCCCAATTGTTACATAATCATTATAATTACTACCAATAGCTAATTTAATTGAATTTAACTTAAGTTCTTTATCCATTCCAAAAACTTTCTGGAAAGCTTCATTTATAGGTAAAACTTCTTCTTCTAAGATTTTTAAATCAGCAATAGAACTTTCATACGGTTCAGGATCGGTCAGAATTTTATTTAGAACAGGGGCTTCTGAGGCGTCTACCTCAATTTCATAGGACTTTACTAAATCTTTTCGAATAATACAAATTGCTTTTTTTTTTTTATTATAGATTGAAAGTGATGTATGATCATCCAGAACTGCTCGGAATTTTTCAATGAATTTACTCTCTGTAGTATCTGAACTTATCCTTCTTCGTCGCATTTGTTATCAACTGATTATATGAAACTAAAATTTTACTGTTAATTAATTCATAAACTTTTTCTCTTAAATTTTTATCTAAAAAGTGCAATAACATTTTTTTTTATTGTATTATAAATTAAAACACTTCTAAAAGTTAGTAATTTTCGAAAATGATTGTAAATTCTAATAATAAAAGCAAGATATTGAAAGTTTTTTACTATAATTCATCTTCTAAGAAATATTTCTCTCCTTTCTTCACATATACAATTGTGGTACCAAAATTATTACGTATCGTAAATTTGTTCCCTTGAACATCTAATATCTCTATAGAATAGGATAAGCGACGCTGTTTTAAAATTTCTTCGATAATTTTTTTTTCTTTTTCCAAGTCCATAATTCTTAGTTATTTAACAATTCAAAAAAAATTTATTGTTTTAACCTATTTATTTAAAAATTTATATTATCTAGGATAAATTTAAAAAATTTGAGAGAAAAAGTTTATTTATTCAAATCTTCCTATTTTACAATCAAAATCATTCATAATCTATAGCATAAACATAAACTGCACTATTTAGATTAAAGTTAAAGTTTTTCTTTCTTATTAAAAAATCTATTTTTTTTTATTAAATAATATGTATTTTTAAATAAATAAAAGTTTGTTTAAGTAAATTAATATATTTATTATTTTATTCCTTTTTACCTTTGTGTAAAAAGAACTCGATCTTTCATTTTTGATTCCATATGGTTAAACAGAAGCTTGATATCGGTTTTTTCACATCAATGTATTCACAAGTTAATGGGACAGCAATTGCTTGCAGAAATCTTGCCGAAGGCATAGCAAAATACACGGGACACAATGTTCATGTATACGCACCAGGAATAAACAAGCCAAAAGATATTCGTAAAAATCTTTACCTCCATAACTTTTTCGGTGCAAAAATCGCACCCAAAACAGGAGTTGTCTTAAGTGTTCCATTACACAAATATTTTTTCTGTTCGCATAATTATCTGGATATTACACACATTCATACACATGCGTCATTCGGCTCAATGGCCATAAATTGGGCAAAATATCTAGGTATACCGATGGCTGGAACACATAATTCACCACTCGCATTTTATACAACTCAGTATATCCCAGTATTTGGAAAATTACTTTCGAGAATGGATTGGATTTGGCGCTATGAAAGACATGTTTTAGATAAATATGATTTAGTTTCTGTAGCAACAAAATCAAAAAAGGACTTGCTCAGAAATCAAAGATTTAAAGAACCAATTGTTTGTTTAACAAACGGAATTTCGGATTTATATTATACCGATGTAAAGGAAAATGGTATTCGAGATAAATACAATTTGGATAATAAAAAGATACTCCTTTATGCTTCAAGACTTTCTCCTGAGAAAAATCCATTGGAGGTTATAAGAGCTTTTTCTAAAATTCACAAAGAAGTACCAGACTCGCACTTAGTACTAGTTGGCAGTGATGGACCATCGTCTAATCAAGTTAAAAAATTAATCAGAAAAAAGCATTATCGGGATATAGTATCTTACTTAGGTCGTGTTCCTTTTACAGATTTGTTAAAACTCTATAATTCAGCAGATATATCTTGCCTGTGGTCTTGGATTGAAGCTGAAGGGCTTGTTTTGATAGAAGCAATGGCTCAAGGGACTCCTACTGTTGGTTCAAACAGTTGTGGTATTTCGGACGTAATAAAACATGGAAAAACAGGCTATCTTGCAAATAATTTAAATGATTTTATAAAAAGAGTTGTAGAATTATTTAAAAATGACGATTTAAGAGCAGAGATGGGTAAGAATGCAAAAAAGGTTGCAGAACAATACAGAATCAGTAATGTAGCTAAAACATGGATAAAACTCTATAAATTCATTATCAACGAACTTTACCCACTACGTTATTACAAAAAGGAAAGAAAGAATAGAGTAGAATTAGTTAAGGAATTTCTTCATGAATTACCAATTGCTTCCTTCTAAGTTAAATTCAAATATCTTTCTAAAAATTAAACTCCTCTCTAATACTAAATATTTTAGATTTACAACTTTCACAAAAATTGATTGATTTATTATCAATTTCTTTTACATCGTTTGAGAAACGCATAACGCATGTACTATTAAGACAATGTTCAGGTCCTAAGATCAAATGGCCAATTTCATGAATAATCTCTTTGATAATTCTCTCTTCAAATAGTCTTTCATTTTCTTTGAGGAAGAAAGAAAATGTGGAAACCACAGCAACCCGGTGTTTTAGATGAGTTTCTCCAAATAAAAATAAAATATTATCATCGGCACTTGAATAAATAAGAAGATCTGTAAGTGCAATTATCATTCCAAGATTTTCTTCATTCCTTTTATCAATTAAAATTTGGTAGAATTTATTTGTAGGATGTATTTTTATTTCACCAGAAGATTTCTCCCTTTTTTTATATTCCCTTTTCACACCCTTAGAGAAAAGCTCCTTAGAAAAATTAAATTCTCCCAGATTTCTAATATCAAAAAAAAAGGAATCGTATACTTGATTCAAAAGGGTTTTGATTTTTTCAAATAAAATGATTTTAAAATCTCCACAAAAAAGAATTCCTAAATGGCAAGGCAATAAAAGCTTTTCTGGCAGTTCATCAATTAATTCAAATTCTTCAGAATAAGAAATCCCTATTCGATTAATAATTTTTTTTAATTTATCTATAGTCTTACGAATTTTATGAGCGTATCTTTGAAGTTTTGGCATTTTCAGAAGATTAAAAGTTTCTTATTATAATAAGTTTCTTTCTAATAAAATAAACTTGATAAATCTAGTTTATTTTTAATATTAGGTATAAAAGGCATTATTAATATAATAAATTAAAAATAAATTTTTTAGAATTTATCATTCATTATTATGACTGATCTTTCGGAAAATAAAGAAGAAATAAAGTTAGAGAAAGAGAAACCTGGAATAACATTAAATGTAGAAGAAAATAAAGATGTTATCAAAAAAGATTTTATCCCTCATTTTTTTCCAACTTATACAACAAAAAGAAAATTATACCCCATTCCAATAATAATTGTGGTTGTAATATCGGGAATTTTAGCTTATTTGACCTATGTCGTAGTAGGAATTCAAGTAGAAGGGGGATTTTTTTCAGAAAGCGAAATGGGAGTAATAGGTGGTGTATTGAATGGCTTAATTTATACAGCGGTAGCCGTAATATCAGCATTTATTATCATCTTTATAATTAAGAAAAAGGGAATCGGTGTCTTAAAGTATATTTTTGGATTTAGTTTTGCTTTGGTTGCATTTTTTCAAACGTGGTTTTTTGGGGAAATAATATTATATGTATTATTTTCCAGAATGCCTCAACTTTATTATTTATTTAATGTCGAATTGATATTCTTAACATTTATTTTTACAATTTTTATGATTTATCGATACTTTACATCAAGATCGATTAAAACAAAGAATTTTATAATATTATACATAGGTTTGTTAATTGGAGCATCAATGGGTGTTTTAATACCTCTTTGGACAACATTAGCCATTTTAATCGGAATTTCATGTTGGGATCTTTTCGCTGTATTGTATAAACATGGCCCTATTAAGCAACTAATCAATATTGCTTCAAGCTCAGAGGGAGGAGATATTATTTCAGAAGATAATTTGAAAGAAAAAATTAAGAGTGGAGAATATGAATATGATACTTCTAAATTAGAGCTTGGAATAGGCGATTTGGCTTTCTATAGTATGCTCACCTCAAGTGCACTTGTTCAAACAGGTAATCTAGTGGTGATGATACTAACGGCACTTGCCATCATAATTGGAACGGGGATAACAATTTCAGGGTTGAAACGGAATAAAATTTTGCCAGGTTTACCTATATCTATTTTTCTTGGGATTAGCACAATGCTAATTTCATGGTTTATTTTTACAATCTAAACTCTTAAAATTAGAATTTAAAAATTAAGTAATGAAAATTTGTTGATATTAGTGATATTAAAATAATTTTTGGTATCCGTACGATGATAAAAGTCGGGAAATCATTCAATTTATCGTTATGGTGAATTAAAAAAAGGTAAATTGAATGAAATTAATTAAAAGATACTTGAAAAAACAGCAGTTTACATTAAAAAGATCTTTTTTAAATTTGGTTTTTATAAACCAAATGTTATTTTATACAAACAAAAAGATTAATTCTAAAAAAGGATTTTTAGCAACAACTTTTATTATCCTCCTAACTTATTTAATTTATTAAAAATAATGATGGTAAAGATGTTCTAATGATTGATATAAGTAATTTTAAAGAATTTTCAGTTATAGGGGCAGGTACAATGGGTCGCGAAATTGCCCAAGTAGCAATCATGTCAAATCAATTTGAAAAAGTCAAATTATGGTCTAGAACCCAGAAAACTTTAGATATTGCTGCTAAATTTATTGCTGCTGGTCTTAATAAATTAGAAAGTAAAGGATTATTAGGGGAAAACTCTGCTAAAAACATTTTAGACAAATTGGTGATAGAACCTGATTTCAAAAAAGCTTCGAATGCAGACTTTATAGTTGAGACAGTACCAGAATTCATGGACTTAAAACAATCAACTTTCAAAAAATTAGGAGAATATGCTCCAGAGCATACTATACTCGCAACAAATACCTCTACAATGAGTATCACTGAAATAGCTTCTACTTCTGGTAGAGCCGATAAAGTAGTGGGTATGCATTTTTTTATACCCATACCGGTACTTGAATTGATTGAGCTTATTAAAGGTAAAAAAACTTCAGATGAAACTTTTGAAATTAGCGCTGCAATTGGTGAATCGCTTCCCTGTGTTAGAGGAAAAAAATTTATTGCAAGAATTGAAAAAGAGAGTCCTGGATTTATTGTTAATAGATTAACTATAACCAGTGGAGCATACATAGATTGGCTAACTAATATTGCAGTGGAAAAAGGAATTCAATGGCAGGATCTTAACGAAGATTTTAAAGTTCCAAAACAAATGGGGATTCTTGCAAAAAGGGATTACTTAGGTCTAGATGTAATTCGTAACGCTGCTAAATATTTTGAAGAAAATGTTTCTCAAGATTTTGCTACTGGAAAAGCCCTAACAAAACTAATTAATGAAGGTAATTTAGGAAGAAAAACAGGACGAGGATTTCTTGAGTGGACTGAAGATGGAAAACCTATAACTGGAAAAGCAAAAAAAGCTAATCTTGGGAATATGGAGTGTCTCATGGCTCTTCAAATGAATGAAGGTTGTAGGCTTTTAGAAGAAGGAATTGTTTCGAGTTATGAAACAATTGATAAAACTATGATTGCTGGAATGCGTTCGCGTGGTCCATTTGAATTAGGAAAGGATAAGTATCAAGAATGGTGCAAATTATTGGATGATTTTGCTGAAAAATCTGGTAAAAATTATTTTAGACCAACTAATTTAATGAGCTCTGGAGATTTTCTAAAATACAAGTGATATTTATCTGAGAAATTTTAAAAAAAAAAAAAAACCAAATTAACTTTTATGAGTTATATATGTCTGAAATAGAGGATGCCCCAAAAACAGGGTTTGAGAAAATTTTATTTTATTTTAATAAAAGCCTTGAAATAAATCATCCAATTGCTATTGCAAAAATTGTAGAAGATACAGGCTTTTCATGGAGTTTTATAAAAAAGACTCTAGCTAAAATAAAAGTTGAATATGATGGATTTTTTTTTGAAAAATCTGGAAATACGTGGATTACATGGAAAGATCGTGGTCACCTAATAAAAAAACTTGATGAAACTTGTTCTCGCTTATTAAATGAACCTGAAAATAATTGTTAGATATAGATTTTAGTTTTTTATAAAAACAATTTAAGATCTTTTTTGTTCTTTTTTTTTTCTACAACTTTCATATAACTCACAATTTTTCAAGATAATGAAAAGTTAGGATGATTTTTATATATAACTCTACTTTCTTAATCAGCATATTAAATTGGCTTTATTCTTTAAAGATTTTTCAAAATAGTTATAATGTTTTCATAGTGTGAAATTTCATCCTAAATTATTACACATTTAAATGATATGTGGAATTCTATAAATCAATAATAATTCTATTTCTTATAATTTAAATTGAGTGTTTATATCTAATGAAAGTTGAAAAATCTAGTCAAGATCTCGAAAATGAAGTAATTTATTCGGGTTTATGTATCCATTGTGGAAGTTGCAATGCCTTCTGCCCACATATGGATTTTAACCATGAAACTGGGGAAGCATATGTTGTAGATGAATGTGCTGAAACTGTTGGTTTATGTTATAATGCTTGTCCCAGAAGTTTCCTTGATGTATCTAAAATTGAACAGAAGTTATTTAATAAAACACGTATAGATTTAGCTGTTGGAGTGTATAGTGATATTATTCAAGTAAAATCGAAGAACAATGAAGATATTTTGTATAATCTTGTTACTGCTGCTTTTAACTCTGGAGTTGTAAAGCATATGGTTCTAGGTGAATCCAAAAGTAAGAAACCTCCTGTAGCATTCCCGGTTGTTGTAGATAACGCAAACGATGCAAAAAAATACATACCAAAAGCTACATTGGAGCTTTCCGGCCCATTAATTACTGGTATCGGGAAAGCATATAAAGATTACAAGCGTGATATTGGGATTTTAGGAAATCCCTGCCATATTCAAGGCCTTGCCAAAATTCTAACATCAGATTTCAATACTGGAGCAGAAAGAACATCATTACGTCTTGCATATGCATGTTCCTCAGGTGGAATGACAGGATGTAAATTTTGTACAGATTTCTCAGGGGAGTTTTCGGATTTATCTTATTCACCTTGGGGGGCTCCTAAAGGATCAGGAGAAGCTATTCTAATAATTAGAACTGATATTGGACAAAAAGTGGTTGATACAGCTGTAGAAAAAAAATTAATTGAAATAACCAACCCAAATCCTGATTTATCTGAAATGAAGAAGTTTATAAACAAAAAACGCAAAAAGAATTTCAAGACTCTTCTAGGCAAAGATTTAATTACTGCTAAATATTTAAATCTTAATATCGATGAGTTAAAAGATATACTTGAAGATTAAATGAAAAATCTCTAAAAATTCTATTTTAATAATTTTTCTATTTCCTAATCTTTCAAAGAAGAAGTAAAAAATAATGATCATGACTCCTCTTGCCCACTTCACTGGTTAAACCTTATCTCAAGAAGTTATATTGAGAATAATGAAAGGAATATTCGCCTTGTTGGTATTAAACAATTATAAAACGCAATAACAAAAAATTGCATTGATTATATATCCTCTTTTATTCTTTTAGTGTATTGATCTGCATTTTCTTTGGTTTATAAAGTATATGCTTTAAAAAGTATGAATATACACAATTTGATTAGCAAGAAGCTGCATTTTCAAATCAACGAGTTCTTCTAATAAGTCTTTATCAACGGAAATTGTAGTCATACTTCACTCCCTAAATTCTATAAGGTTATTTAAATATAAATATTTTTTTAAAGAAGAAATTTGTTTTTTTAACAATTTTTTTGAAAATATTGCAAATTACTTAGATTAGTATTTATCAAGAAATAAAAAGATCTATTTAACATTGAGACAGATTATTCAAAGTATATTATCTCCCTCCCCCGTGGTGTCTCCTCCTAAATCCTAAAAAAGAAGATTTTCAATCTGAAAGATAAAGATAGTTTCCATCTGAGAGTTTAACGACTCGTTGATTTATTTTATTTGAAATATTCTCTGAAGAAACCTATCAAAATGAGAATCAAAACTAACTATATACTCGATTTGATGGTGTTTGCATAAGGTAATAGAACTGACATCTGTATAACTCATTGGTTTTTTTTCTTTCAAGTCAGGCGTATTTACTTTCTTGAATAATTCCCATGTTTCAAGTTCAAAATTTAAATCGAAAGGAAGAATAGTAGCAATTTTCTCACTCCCCCACAATAATTTTTCCAGATGTTTGAACACTTTGATATTATTTTTAGATCTAATCGCCGCCAATGTAGTGACCTCATTTATAATAAAATAAGATGTATATAGAACTCCATAATTCCCTATAGCTAATTCTTTTAATATCTTTTCGCTTTGTTCCGTATATTTATCCTTTGGGTGACATAGGCCAAGGAAAAAACCGGTATCTAGAAATACGCCCACTTGAAACACCAATTATAAGTTATAAACATCTGCATCATTTTCCGAATCAAAATGCAGGCTAGTATCATAGGGAATATCTCCTAAGTCGTTTCTCTCTTCAATGATTTTTTGAGCTCTTTTAGGATTTAATATGGGAAGGTTCATTGCTATTTGAATAATTTCTTCAAAATTTTGATTCGCTAAAATAAGACAATAATCAAGAGTTTCTTGCTGTGTGGGTTTTCGACCTAATCTTAGAGTTAATTTAGCTTGAAGTTGTTCCAAACCTTTCTTATTTTTAATTTTTACAATTGACATAATAGTTTACGATAGTAAATTTGTATACAATTATATTATAGTTTTAGTATTTCATAACAATATTGGAACAGAATGATTTTTTTTGGAAAGTAGGTTATTCTCCTGCCCCATAGTGCCCCCTCCTGAAAAAGTAGGTGTGGGATATTAAAATGGATATTACTTTTTATCCTATAAATTCCCTCTAAATCAAAATAACATTAAAAAATCAGATTAATCACTAATTCTATTTACTCTTTAACAATAAAGTAAAAAAGTGATATAAGGATTTAAAGAAGTAATAATGATGACAAGGTTAAATTATCATGTCTTTAGGTGTTAAATTAAATTGTATTTCAGAATATTCATCAAGAACAGATTACATTGGTAATGGATGTAATGGTTTTTTTTGAGTGAAGTTAATAAATATCTTCCCTATAAAATAGAAATAATATAATTGATGTATTGTAAATTGATTCGAAGAAAAAAACCTAAAAAAATAATATATTAAAATACTTTCTAGAAATTGAACAAAAATGACTGAATTAAAAATTTCTATATCTGATGACTTGGCGAAAAAAATAGAAGAACATCCTGAAATCAACTGGGCTTCTATTATTGGTACTGCAATTGAAAATTATCTAAATCAATTAAAATTATATGATGGCCCTATAACTAGTGAAGAATTACATAAACTTTCAGAGTATACTCTTAATGAATTTTTAGAAAAGGAACCAGACTTATATAATGATCGAGATTTGGTAAAGCGGTATAAATGAAAGGAAAAATTATCCTATTGCCATTCCCATTTACTGATTTAACAAGTACTAAAAGAAGACCCGCTTTGGTTCTTCTTGAACGACAAAATGATGTTGTAGTAGCGTTTATTTCTTCTAAAATCACTAAATCAAAAGAATTACATCATGTAGTCATCGATAAAAGTGATACAGACTTTCCTACTACGGGACTTAAAATAAGTTCTTCAATTTATTTAGATAAAATTGCTACTATTAATAAAAATCTCATTATTGGTGAATTAGGTCAAATCACAAAAGCTTTAAAACGAAAAATAAATAAAAGGATAAAAAAAATATATCATTTTTAAAAAAATAAAAAATATTGACTTTTTTAACCTCAAATCTTTTAAAAACAACTTATACATTATTCTTCCCCTTCCACAAACCTTTCAAGAATTCATTCTAGTTTAGATTAGATAAAGTTTTTAAGTATGTAATACATACTTACATATATGAGGACTAATATTGTTATTGATGATGAATTAAAAGAGAAGTGGTGGGAGATTAAAAAGGAAGCAGATCATCTCAACATGAAAATTGGTGATTATCTTATTTTCTGTCATGATCTTAGAAAAAAAATGGTCAATAAAGATAAGATCCTCGAGATTTTAGAGAATCCATTATCAGAGGGTTTGAAAAACATAGATGTAATAAAGGCAAGTAAGAGTATGTGGAAATCATGAGGGGGATCGATTCGAACATTCTTGTGTATGCATTAAATCAAGATCTTCCTGAACATTTACCTTGTAAGGAACTTTTAATAGATATAGTTAATGGAAAAGAACTCGTAAGCATTCCTTCAATTGTTTTTATGGAATGCTTTCATGCGTTAGTTAAAGCATTTAAATATAAAGAGGTTGAGGTTAAGAAGCGATTACTTGCAATTATTGACTCGAAAAATATCAATGTACTAGACATTTCTACATCATCAATATTATTTGCATTTGAGATAGCTGAAAAATACAGAACTGGGGGGCGAGATTCCTTAATTGCGGCAAGTTTATTAGAAAATAAAATTCAAGAAATTTATTCTCATGATAAGGATTTTGATAAAATTTCGCTCTTAAAACGGATAGATCCAATATAATTTAAATATATACTTATTCTTTCTCTTATCTCCCTCCCCCGTGGTGTTCCCTCTTGAAAAAACAGAGTTCAAATTAGATAAGATTAATATTTTCTACAATAGTATATAATTGACAAAAGTACATTTTCCAAGATTGATTTTTATTAATATTAAATCGATAGATGCATTCCCTTTTTCTCATATAGTTTTAAAAATCTCTCAATATTTCTATACCCTAAAGCTTCATTTTGATGGATTCGGGAGTGAATTGAAAGAATGATCATAAAGAATATATATTTAAGATATTATTTATATTGTAGATGAGACATGACAGAATTAAAACTTAATATTCCAGAATCTTTATATGAAAAAATGAAAAAACATCCAGGAATTAAATGGGATTCAATTGCGCAGTCAGCATTAAAACGATATATTGAAAATATTGAAATGAGTGAAGATATAACTTCAAAATCTAAGTTGACTTTAGATGATGTTGAAGAAATTAGCAATGAAATTACTAAACGAAGTTGGGAAAAACATAAGGAATATCTTAGAAATTTAGAAAAATGAAGCTCATCATTGATACTAATATATTAATTTC
>SDBS01004874.1_pt1 | contig 13134 bp, 20 predicted proteins | sample 2277091 | NCBI WGS metagenome assembly SDBS01 (sample SAMN10404972, study PRJNA504765) | marine sediment metagenome | isolation source: marine sediment core GS10_PC15, 163 cmbsf | place: Arctic Ocean: Southern Knipovich Ridge | collected 2010 | reverse complement strand
GAGAATGGTTAAATCTTCACAATCTCCGGTTTTGAATTTATCTAAGGTATCAACTGCGCCCTGGTAAATATCTCTTCCATAAGGATCCCTAACATAACGCACTCTTCCCTGAACAAACTGATAAAGAGCTTCAAGTTCATCTATATCATAGCCGAATCTGGTGCCACTTTGGGAAATTACCTGTCGAGTGACTTCGTAAATTCGGGGATCTTCTCTCCCTTCTTTAATTAGTCTCAGAATTCCACCCAGAGCTTTCTGTTCGTCTCTCGTCAACTGGACACCCCTTCAGCTATTTACTATTCTCGTTCCTGAATTACTGGCGACTGTGGATTTTTAACAGGTAAAACGGGACGAAGGACTCGAGGTTTTTTCTCTTCAGGAGGCTCTTCCTTCTCTAATTTCTCTTTTCTGTCTTTAAGCATTTTATAGTAGCGAGAATAAGCCTCAGTTTTTTTTTCCTCTTTAGCCCGCTCCGTTGCTCGCCCTTCAACAAAAACTTTAGGGTTTTCTTTACCAGGCTCTAAAAATAGAGATTTTGTCATTTTAGACCTCCGGTCCTGCTATCGCTAACAGTCTTTCTTCAGTAGTAGCTCCTTCTCTTTCTGTCGCTCTTATTATTTCTCTGTAAGGTTGAAGGATAAGAGTAGGAAGTGGCATCTGCTCATGAATTATACCCATAGCATTACCGTGACTTCTTATAAAAAATTGATAATCCTTAGATGAAAGAACCATTGTTTTACCTCGCTCTCTTTTTCTTTTTCTTGTAATACCAGACTCCCAGAGTAGTAACTCCTAGCCCTGCCAGAATTAGATAAGGAGTAATCTTTTTGACTGGAGCTGGAGCAACTACTTCGGCTAATTCCCAGAATTCTTGTCCTGCTGGTGACTGTATTCTTTCTTCAACTGAATAATCGGGAATACCCACTGGAATGTCAGTAAAAGTTGTCCAAGTAGGTGGAATCCCTTGTTCGGCTGGCAATCTCGCTTTTCCATTTATGGCTATTTGTCCTGGTTGAGGATATGAAGCCCGAACGTCAGACCAAGGTAATCCCTGTTGCTGTAATTGACTGATAGTATCGGTAATCCATTGGCTTTGTTGTTCTTGCGTCGCCTCTCGGTATGTGGGAATAGGTTTTCTTTCTTTGGCAGCAGTTCGAGCATCAATTATGAGCTTTTGCAGTCTACTAGAAAGTTCAGACCATCGTGTTGACAGCTCTAGTGGCCATCGAACAGTTGGTTGGTATCGACTAAACTGATTGAGAAGTGTCTGGGCATGAGCTTCAATTGTGCCGTAGGGGTTGTTATAGAATTCGGCTACCTGAGCTGTCCTAAGTGCTTCTTCCAGTTCTATAATCTTCTCTTCGTACTGGTCTAAAGCATCATTTATCTGTTTGATAAACCAATCTGGTGCTGTAGGTGTTATCTCTTCTATTATTGATGGAATAAGCGGTTTTGGTGTTGGAGGAGGTGTTGTTATAAATTTCATAACATCCAATATTGAAGTTATTGGAGATCTGACTATCTCTGGAGGAAGTTCTGCTACTACGCCAAAATCTCCTGCTAGATAACGGCGTATAATATCATCTTTTGCACTAGCCCACTCGTTTGAAACATTGTCTTGGATCCACGCCTCGCTCCTTCCTGCTCTTCTCCATAAAGGAGTGGAATAGTTAATCCAAGCATCTCTGGCTGCCCCTTCATCTACACGGATAAGCTCGATAGGTACAGCGACTAGTGGCTTATGTACTGGAGGAAGTTCTGCTACTGGTGGCCAAGGTTGTTTGCTGACTATATCAACTCGGAATCCACCTGTAGGAACCTGAACGAGTTCTGGATATCCACACACAGGACAGGTGAGCCAAGTATATGCTTGAGTTACCATCGTTTCTGGGGGAGGAGGAATGATATTCAAAGTCGATTTACACTGAGGACAGACGACTTCTCTAGTTATTGGTGTTATAGATTTTATAAGTTCTACGTCTTTTGGAAGTGGTAGCGGAGAAGGAAGTGAAGGTCTTGGAGCTGGTGGAACTACATCAAAATCTCCTGCCTGCCATCTACGGTATATATCAGCCGCTGAAGAAGCCCACTCACTCTCTATATTATTTACTATCCACCCTGCACTTCTTCCTGCCCTCTGCCACAATGGAGTCGAGTATGCAATCCATGGGTCCTTCGCTGCAGAGTAGTCTGGAGTTGGAGACGGAGGAGCTATAACTTCTTTAAAAGGTTCTATAAAAATTTCCAGAGGAGGTGGTGGTTTAGCAGGAACATCTCCGAAGTCACCTGCCAAATATCTACGAATAATATCATTTTTTGCACTAGCCCACTCGTTTGAAACATTGTCTTGGATCCACGCCTCACTCCTTCCTGCTCTTCTCCATAAAGGAGTAGAATAGTTAATCCAAGCAGTTCTGGCTGCTCCTTCATCTACAGGAGAGCCAAGTCTCACTGGCAGCCTACCTCTGAGCAACTGATACTGCTCCCTATTACTTATGGGGATATCTATTCCTGCAAATTCTAACATTATATCCTCCTCATAATTCTAATCTTTGTAAAATTCTCTCTCTTTTTTGAGCTTCTTGCTCTTCTATAATAGCCTCAACCTTCCCTTCAAATTCTTCCTTCTTCTTTCTGGCTATTTCGTTCTGTAGGCTCAAAGCTGCTTCGGTTTTTCTTTCTGCCTCGCTGATTAAAGCATCGTCTCCTCTAGTTCTCAAAATTCTTCCTCTTTCTTGCCACTGTTTAATTTGAAAACTAGGTAGACCTTGAGCCTTCTGGCGTAATTGTTCAGCAAGAGCTATAGCACCTGAATTAAGTTCATACATTTTAGCCTCCCTTATTTTTTCCTTTTCTTCAAAACCAGTATAACGGTAACTAACGCAGCTACTCCAATTCCCCCATAGATGAGGATATTTTTTAGCTGTGTCGCCTTTACTTTGGCAGCTTCAGCTTCAGCTTGTGCCCGTTTAATTCTCAGAGCCTCGGCTTCCTGAGCGTAGACTGGATACTCGGTAATCTCTTTATATTTTCCGTAAATATCCAGCCCTGTGGTGATGTATTGGGCGATGTCTTGAGCAGTCATATTTTTCTCCTAATCTTTGGCTAGGGTGATAATTAAAGTCAAACCCACCAATCCTACCCCCACCCAATGCCAGTTATTTTTTAACCAATCTAAAGATAAAATTTTTTCTTTGAGAGGTTCAACTTCCGCCAAAATCAGCGGTTTCTCTGTTATAGGTATCTCAATAGGAGCCATAATAGGTATTGGCTCAAGTTGCATTATCATTGCTTGTCTTTTCATTTCTGATTCTTGGACTGGTGAACCAGTAGGTGTCGTAATATCGTCTAACTGGCTAAGGCTATCTGCTTCCTCTATTGGAGGCCAAGGCTTTGCTTCGATTACTTCAATCTTTTTAGCTCTCTCAACAATTTTATATCCACAAATTGGGCAATCCTGTAAAGGAAACTCGGATATTGGGCAATATGCTCCAGGTTCAGTTATAAGACACTCGAACACAGTTGATACTGAACGACATTGAGGACAAGTTATCTGATGTTCAGTAGCAGGACCTACTGGTTTCTCTACCGGAGGAGTAATAACTTCTGGCTCTTCTACAGGTGGTGTTACCGGTTCTTCTATAGGAGGAGGAGTAATAACTTCGTCTGGTCTCTCTTGCCAACCTAAAAGACGAGCTAAATCCTTTATCTGATTCCTAAGATTCTCCGCATCGACACCAGTAGCAAAAAGAAAATGGGCAGGATGCCAAAAACCTATCCCTATCAACCTATCACCCCAACCAGCCCAACCACCTAACCCATTCTTTAAAACATTGTATTGACCTACTATATCAGGCATACCACCTTCTACAAAAGCCTGAATCACAGCTATATGGTCTCTCGGTTGCCAGTGTTCAAAGCCCCAATATGGGCTTTTGCCAGTATAACGATATGTTAAATTTGACCTGTTTGCTAGTTCAGTAGCCCAATTCGCACCAGCCCTAGCTTGAGGGTAAATATCAGTGCAGGATAAATCATAAAGGTCTCCCCAGGCAGGGTGCATTGTGAGCATGTAATGGTCAGTTTCTAAATCAGCACTCCATATCGGAAAAGCAGGATGATTTGGGTCCATAGATTTTACTTTATTGTAAGCGTCTTTGGTTTGTTGATGGGGCCAGTGATTCAGAGCAGGTTCATCTCCATATAACCATCCAGCACAAGCGGCAAAGTTCTTATATCGCCCTACAAAAGTCTGGTTAGGAGGGTCAGTGTTAGGGTTTGTCCAAGGTAAGCGGTGTGCTGACGTATACCAATACACTCTGATACCATATTCAGCGGCTATATTATATACCCTGTCAATTGCAATCTCGACTCCTTTTCCCTTATTCCAATTCTCTATGGCCCAATTACCGTACCCACCCATAAAAGCGTTTAAGCCGAGACTGGTCAAAGTTTCGTATTGACTTCTCATAGTGGCTTCATCGTTAGAGGGATGCCAAGGAAAAGCTATCAAGTCTATACTGGCACGAATACCATTTACCATTTTATTCTGTCCTTTTCGGCATCATATAATCATCCTATTCACTTCTCTGATTGCATTTTGTGCTTTTAGGCTTCCTCTAATTATTGTATCTTTGTAATAGGCCAACCCACCCATTGCAAGCCCGTGGTCGGCCATAATTTTCTTCCAGTTTCGGTAAGCTGCCTTCACAGAATTATCCCCATCACGTTCCCAGTAGTGTTCTAGTGATATTTGAGGAATCAACTGAACCTTCCCTGTCATATACTTAAAAGGAAACACCTTAAACCATCTCAACTGTGCCTCATACATTTTTTCGGCAGTTCCCAAGCCTGCTGTATAGCAGGTCCACAAATTGAGGTCGCAGGTCATTGGATTCTCTCGATATTGCCCTTTCCAACCCGACCTCCAGTGACCATCCACTATGCCTTGCTCGGTCATATTGAATTGCTCCACTACAGGATGATTGACGATATCGGGATCGTAATCTCTAACTACTTTATAGAACCATTGTCGTAATTCTAGTTGTCTCTTGGCTTCATCTTTAGTCCAAGGCTGACCATCTGGCTCCTCTCCCCGAATACCGTTGTCAATCCACCAACCAGCGCATCCCGGCCTATCAATCCATAGCTCCATCCGCTTTTCTATGAGCTCCTTACTGGGGACGCTAGCATCTTTTGGCTTCACGTTAATGATTGACTTGCCGCCCAACTCCTCAAATAAATCCCAATCCCCCCAATACCAACCATTGCCGATGATGTGAGTACAACCTATATCGGCAGCCATATGTTCACATCCAGTCAGGACGCTACCTAATACAGTCATTTTTCTTACTGGTGCAGGTGGTTGGATAGGATAAAATATCTCTTTTGGCTTTTTCCCCTCAACAATAGTAGTAACAGTCTTTTTCATCATAGTCTCTCCCACAGGATAATCATTTTTAAGGTCCTTAAAGGGAATAGTTTCTACTTGGTTTAAAAGTTTTTGCCAAGTAATTTTCATATTTTTAGCTATCAATACAAAAGTAGACCAATTCTGAATCCATCGTTTTTGAGTATTTTCAATTTTAAATATTTCATCATGTTCGGCACACTTCACAAATTTTGCCATCTATTTTCTCCTCGCCAAAATAATGATGAAGATAATCCCTACTGTTCCTACCCCCATCCAGGGAAGATATTTTTTCCACCACTCAACAGAAACTACCGCTTTAGCTAGAGCAGTTGGAATATTTGCTAAAGTAGGAAGAAGTGCAGTCCCTTCCTGATAGGCTTCTGCTTCTTGCTTTACCGCATTAGAAAGCTCTCTTACCTTAGATTGATACTCCTCAGCCGTTTGAGCCTTATTCCAAGGAGCAGCCCTTTGGAAATTTCTCCAGGCATCAACCACTTGCTGACGTAGACTTTGAAGATAAGGATATGACTTTCCTGTTTGACCTTCCAGTTCACCGACAATTCCTCCGCTAGCATGGTCATTAGTAAGTTTTCCTACTATCTCCTCGCTCCACTCAGCTTTACTAAACCAACCTCCCATTTCTGCTAGAGTTAAAAGACCACCAATGATAACTCCGATAGCCATTTATTCCCTCCTGAAAGCCTTTGTTATACTTGAAACAGAATAAGATATTACTCCTATTCCTCCTAAGATAAGTGCTGTTTTGATAAACCATTCTTGTTTATTAAACCAGTCTGCTCCTATTTCATACCAGCTTCCTCTACGTCCTTTCTCTATTTCCTCATGTGAAATATTAGGGCCCTGATAGGTCTCTACAATGCTAATAACACTCTTAGGGAATATAGTTCCAAAGACATTCATTAAAATCTTCCAAATATTATCAATCCTTCTCGACTGAGTGTTTCCTATCTGGACTATAACCTCTTTTCCTCCTGCTCCCCACCAGATACTTTTAGCATAGGGGTCGGTAAGGTCGTAAGAATTCAATGCCTCGTTGAGAACCTGTTTTTGGTGAAAATCCCACATTCCAGCGTAGGTAACTGTTCTCCACATACCTCGCCAGGTTGGAAATCTTCCTCCAAAGTCCTCTTCAGAAACCATAATATGAAACTGGTAAAGATAAAGGGGTTTTAGTTCATAGCCAACAGAAACCCTTTTAAGGCTATCTTCAATTTTAATACCATCAGATAGAAGAATGGCCATATCTAACTCCAAATTTTTTAAAAAAATTATACACAGGCTATAATAAGGAAGGTGCTTATTGGAAAGCAATAGAAAGGCATATATCTAACAAAATTCTATCCATATACCACTCTCAAAATTCACAAAAGCACCTCCGTTTTGGGGGACTATGTTCATCTGGGAATAGCCCCCCCAGATTTATTTATAGCCTTGGTGCTTCTGCTTATCCAAGAGCGTAATGTAGTAAGTGGAGTACCCCATCCGCAGTTGCTATGGTGAATCCGACTTTGACATCTCCCTTCATAGCTGCCGAGAGGTCCAGTCCTGATACTTTTCCAGTAACTTCTCCCCAAGGGAAGAGGAGAGCACCAGTTAAGCGAGCATCCAAATCGAAGTCTCGATAGCCCACAAACTCGGCTAGTCTCCAATTCCATTCGATTGGATATAGCCTGGACTTCGGGAATTCCAGTCTAAATTCCGAGCAGTAGCTCCGAGAGCGGTTTCCATTAGAATCCAGCATCATCAGAACAGTTTGGTAGAGATTATCTCCTACCGGCATATCCTTTTTGAAGCTGAAATTGGCTTTAGTGGAAGTTATTGTCTCAACGTCTGCTTCCATTCTGGGAGAAAGAAGTCCTTTCTTCCATATCTCACTCTTGAGATCTCCTGCCTCCAAAACCAACTCGTAAACATTAAGTTTACAATTCCCTGAGCCGATAGTGCTGTCACCGTCAATTAGGGTAGTAGCTGCTCCCCAGGTCATGTCCATTCGCAAGTTAGTTAGTTCCACCGCTGGAACTACCACAGTCCGGTCGAATTTATCGTAAGGATTCAGTCCCCAGTGAATAGGTAAAACCATATAGTAGTTAGCAGCCGATGCAGCAGCCGAAGGTATGTCACTAAGGTCAATTCGACTCTTATAGGCATGGTGCATCCAATACAACCATTGCCGCCCATCGGTGACATCGAAGAAGACCTTGGCTCCTGATGCCTTAATGGTAGCATCAGTGAAAACTCTGGCCCATCCGTCTTGTACCGTTGTGGCTGTAGTTCCTCCTGTTATGTTGAGCGTAAACAAGGCATCAACATGGGTAATGTATCCCGCTTCAGGAAGGTCAACTCCGTTCTTGGTAGTAGCAGTCCAAGGAATGGTGTCTACCATAGGATATAAGTTTCTTCTCATTTGTGTTCACCTCCTAGGTGTTTTTTTTTCAGGCAACCGCTAGGGTTGCTCTAAGTTTCTCATCTACGGAACTGACAAAGGCTCGTGTGGCAGCCTTAGTCTGAACTCCTGTAGGTTGAGCCGCTGTTCTAACTCCAGCGGTAGCTACGGCTCGAGCTTTAGGAGCCAACCCAGAGATAGCCCCGGTGATGCGAGAGCGAACAAAGAAGGTACTCTCAATCCCGTAGAAAATCGCCCCAATAGCCAAGGCATCCACAAACTCATCGCCTAGGAATTTTCTAAAGAAACCTATGTTCTCAAAAACATAGGCAAGTCCTAAGCCGAGTGGAATCCCGCTATATTTTTTCCAATTCGCAGGAAGGAAGCCCTTGATTATTTCTTCAACTCCTCCTGAAACTCCTGCTCCCACCAACAATCCAACCGCAGGTCCTACCGGTATCTTTGCTGGTCTGTAACTTATTGCCTTATTCAAGAAATCTCTCATAGTTTTTCCTCCTTAATTAAGAATTTAAGAGATTTTTCATACGTTACGCTAGTATCTCTTTAGTTACCCCACTGGTACGAACTGAGCCCATCTCTGTGCCTCTTGGTAAGGCATATTGTAATAGGTTGTCAATAGCCGAACCATTTCTTCTTTCGCAGTAACAGGCACAGCAGCAGGTGCTACAGCAGCAACGGCTAACTTCGTCTTTTTCCACTGCCGATAGAGGAGATAGCCTACTCCTCCAACGGCCAAAAGTGTTATAATGGTTCCCGTTTTCATAATTTCACCTCCCTACGCCTTTAATAGGCGATAGTATTGAAGAACTTTATTAACGTGATTGCTGTTTAAAAATCTATTGTTATCCTGGTAATAGTCGTAAGCCGTATAGCCACCATTATAAGATGAGGCAGTCAAGGAAAGGTTATTTCCTGTTTTGTTCAGCCAGAATTTAAGATATTTAGCTCCGTAAAAAAGGTTAGTCTTAGGCTCAAAAAGCTCAGGTTGAGTTCCTCTAAAACCTTCTGCTCTAGCCGTAGAAAGAAGAATCCCCATCAGTCCTATGGAATATTCTCCTATATTGGCTTCCCAACGACTGACATCTTTCCTTCCACTGGACTCGGTAAAGCAGACAGCTTTTAGAAAATTGATATCAATAGGAATCAAGCTAGATACTGTCTGAAAATTAGCCTCGTAAGGTCTAAGGGCAGTTTCGATTTGGCTTTTTAGGAGTTTTTCTTGAGCAGTTAAAGTTACAGTAATAGGTTTAGTGGTAAGTTTTGTAGGAGGTTGCGATGGTTCTCCTTCTGCTACGGCTGAAACTTCGGCCTGTGCTTTTATCCTGGAAGCCAGAAGAAGTAATCCTCCGGCTACAATGGGGATCCAAATCCAGTTCTTTGTTTTCATCTTTTCTTCTCTTCCCTCCACTTAGCACCACAAGCCTTCATCTTTATTGGTGCACCGCCACTAAGAGATTTGATTTCAGGAAGGCCAAAACATTGCTTGATAAACAGGTTATAGGCACTAGGTGCTCTTGTTGTTCCTTTTTTGCCTACTTTTGTAGTTTCAATTTCTATAGGGATACCAGTCCCGCATAAGGCGATTTTCTTTAGATAATCAATCTGTGCTTTTTTTTCTATTTCCGATAAGCCAGACTTCTCTATTTCTTGAACAATAAAATTCTTTATTCCCGTTTCCACACAAAGAATATTCAAAGCTCTACTCATAATCTTTCCTTATCGGTTTCTTTTGAAGTTGAGTTCTTGCTGCTGTCGTAATTCCTAGCTTTTTGAAAACGAATTTATCCAATAAGGTTCTGATGGTCATTCCTACGATAGTGCCTATGGCTGTGGATATGATTATCCACATAATTGTTTTAGATTTCTGTTCCATTTTGAATTTTAATAAAAAAAGCCAACCTTTAAGTCTAACCTATCACTAAGTTAGGCTTAAAAGTTGGCTCCGTTTCTCGGCTTACCAGACTATTTAAGCGTGATTTTTCGTTTCGTAGCTTATCTCTTCATCTCCTCTTTTAAGAGTAAAGCGATAAGCCTTACCGTTTTTGACAAATATCTCAGGTCTTATTCTACCATTCTCTAAATTTTTGTCAATCCATTGTCGAAGAACTAATAGAACATCAACTTTTTCATCTTCTGCTAGTTTCTTTTCTTTATCTGCACCAAGCATTATAGTATACCTTTCTAAAATGTCAAGGGTTACTTGAGGTATTTCTCTGATTCTTCCCTACTGCTTTTCCCCAAAACCATTTTCTCCATTTCTTTACGGAAACTGCGAGATTTCATAAGAATTTCTTTTGCTTCTTCCCTTGACATCATCTCTTGACCCTTGAGCATTTGAGTCAGCCTCTCACGGATTTGGCTTGACCATTTTTTCATATTCTCCCAAACACCTGTCGGACATTGACCTGAAAGGCATTCATCTGATAATTTTATCAACATCCCGGAATGTTTGCGGACACATTCCATGCAGAAAGGAATAATTACTAAATCGCCAGTCAGTTCATCTATTTTGGCTAAATGTCCCTCGATTGCACTCAGTTCTTTTTCAGCCTCATCTGCTGTGTATTCCAAAAGTTTTTGTGTATCTTTGCTAAGGTCTATATTGTTCATTCTGTTTCTTCTTTTGCAGGTGCTACTTTAAGATTTAAGTCGTAGGTATTCATAAGCTCCCCCAATACTTCTTTTCGAGCCTCCTGCCTGAATCCCTGCGTTAATTTTAAAGCATTTGAGAAAACAGAAGTCATATTAGCATAGACTCTTTCTATCGTCTTATAATCATCAGGAGTTTGAACTGCCTGGGGTTGCACTCCCCTAAAATTATTGATAAGGGGAAGAAATTTCTCTGCAAGTGTAGCATAAAGCATTATTTTTTGGATTCCTTCAGGCATATCAGCCATAGAGGGGTCGATACCGCCAGTTTCAACTTGACCAGCTTGACCTGATCCTGGAACCTTCTTTTCCTCTGCTTCTCTTTTTAGTTTTTGCATTTTGCTGACTGCATCAGTCTCTTTTTCTTCTGAACTACCTCCTATTTTTTCTTTATCAGCCGCCAACGATGCTGCTAGAGCTTCATCTGCTTGGTTATTAACTTGAGAAAGTTGCACCTTCCCGGTATTAGCTTTTGGAACTTGGGAAGGATTGGCTATTTTGTTAGCAATACCGACCATAAGAACATTTTGCTTTTCAATAGCATCAGCTAATTGACCAATTTGAAGTTGATTTGCTTCAATTGCCCCAGGGATTACCTTTAATCCCTCAACATCTTCCATTAACTTGCTTATGGTGGGAAGTTGTTGCAGTATTTTATCGTCTTTTTCCAGTTCCGTTTGTTTTGCTGTGCTTTGCTTTCCAGAGGTAGTTTTCTTACCCCCCTTTGATTGAGATCCGGGAGGTGTTTCTTTGCTCTCAATTTTTATATTCTTCGGGTTCTTAGGACAAGCCAATTCGTGAGAGGTTTTAGTGGTCGAATTATCAAGCGGTCTTTCACAATATTGACACTTATATTTTGGCTCTCTCTTTTGTCTAACCATGATAACTCCTAGTTAAGTCAAATATTTCTTCTCGATAATCTGCCTAATAATGTTCAAATCAAATACAGGGCTGGCTTTGCTTTTAGCGTACAAAGAGACATCTATGCCAATCGCCTTTAAAGCACGAACAATTCCAGGCATCGTTCCTTCTGGATCATAATGTTTAGGTATCCTTACATATTCCCATATACCTCGCTTTTTTTCAAAATCAGGGGTCTTTTCAAATATTCCAATTTCTTCCTCTGCTATTATGAATTCCACCTGGCTTGGAGAAGCAATAAACGACATAAAATCACCTGCACTAGGTTGTACCTTCTTTTGCCTAGGGTGAGTATGGAACATAACTTCTATATCTCCCCAATATTTTTCCAGCACACTCGAAGGTATTTTCCCTTCCTCACCAAAGTAAGCTATAATTCTCTCTACTTGAGGCTCGTCATTTATGATCTCAAAATCTATTCCCCCACCCCATTCGTAACCACGAGGCTCCTTCTGTAACTCGTATAAAGCCTTAAGGAGTGACTCAGGGAGAGTCACATACTCTACTTTCTCAGCCTCGCCTTTTGGTGATTCAGTCAGACCTTCCATTAGATTCACCTTTTAGATCAGATGCTTCCCATCATTCCAAAAACCTTCTCTAAAATCCAATCCATATTTTTTAGCAAATATTCTAAGTTTCTCTGTTTCTTCTATGGCAGTAGTTGGTCCAACATAAGGTATTTCTGTTTTTATTTCTGAGAAAGTTAGGCCAAGAAAAGCCACCATTTTGTCTTTATTTTCAGGTCTAAGACTTAAAGCTAAATAAAAATAGTGCTTAATCTCAGGACTCAAAGTAATTATAGCAATTAGTTGTTTCTTTAAAAGTCCTTTTATCAAATCATCAATATCACCTATGGAAGGAGGATACTTTTCTCCATGAGTATGAATTTGTATAGCATTTTTAATAGGAACAGTGATTCTTTTTCTAGGATAAATCTTGTCATCAATCACCCAAATTTGTTCTTCATGAGCAACTGTCTCACGTGGATAATCTTCCAAAGCTCTTTTTATTATTTTTTCTATATTCTCTTTCTTCTCTAAAAATTTTAATTTTAAATGTGAATTAGGTATATCTTCAAGGTGTCCCATTGGCTTTAGCTCCTAAGTCAAGTAGTTCTTTCCCTCTTCTAATAAATGTTTGATGTATGTCATCGTAGACATTAGATTTCTCTGTTTTAACTTATCTCCCTCTTCTTTTGCAAACTGTAATTCTTTTGCCAATTTTACTAAATATTCTTCAAGTTGCTCTGACGACCTACCAAACAACCCTGCTTTTCCCTCGAAACTATAAGCATACAGAGGTAAAGCACTTAAATCCTGTATTACTGCTTCAATTTCGGCACTGGTATAGGGAACAAATATCTCATTGGCATCCAGCTTTAACTCCTCACCCTCCAAATAAAATCGGTCTTGTTTCAGCCATCTAGCTTGAGCATTAGTCCAAAATAACACATATCCCTGCTTCATCGTGGTAAAGGATCTCACGCCATAACCCTGCCTCTTTTCAATTTCCCGGTTAATAGATTTACGAATCTCTAATAAATCTTCTCTAATTTCCGCTTGGTTATATAACTCATCCCAGGTAGTCAGGGTTATTTCTTCTTCAATCTTCATCTTGGGCAATTTGTCTTTCAAGGTCTCATAGTGAATCTTGATAAAGTTGTCGTAATAAACTCCATCAACCATTTCTTGACCAGAAGAAGTGGGAATATTATGTTAGTATTGAA
>SDBS01004873.1_pt1 | contig 13135 bp, 14 predicted proteins | sample 2277091 | NCBI WGS metagenome assembly SDBS01 (sample SAMN10404972, study PRJNA504765) | marine sediment metagenome | isolation source: marine sediment core GS10_PC15, 163 cmbsf | place: Arctic Ocean: Southern Knipovich Ridge | collected 2010 | reverse complement strand
AGACTTATTTTTTATAAAATTTCCTTTGCCTCCCCTGCTTTCTGTGATACCCAATATTTCCAGCGCGCTCAGCGCTTCTCTCACCGAAGGGCGAGAAGTGCCAAATTTCTCAGCCAGTATTTGCTCCGGAGGGAGTTTATCTCCCGGTTTTAATTTGCCTTCTTTAATTAAATCCCGAATTTGCTCCACAATTATTATATAAACTTTTTTTGTTCGAACTTTGTTAAATGCTAGGAGGCTTCTTTATTATACATTATTTGTCAAATTATTAATATAATATTACAAAACTCCCATATCCTGTAAAAGCTTTTTAAGTTTAACCCTATTATCTTCAGTCATCTCTCCTACAGGTTTTAGGGTTGTCCCAACATCAATTCCAACCATCTTTAATCCTTCCTTCATAACCACCGGGAAACTCCCGAGAGCAAAGGCCAAACGTAGGGGAGTCAGTTCATACTGGGCTTCGAGTGCCTTTTTCAGGTTACCCTTCAGATACTCTTCATATATCTTTACCGGTACTTTAGGGGCTATATTTGCTGTAGCGGTAATGGCTCCTTTACCGCCGTAAACCAGGGTTGAAAGAATCAAGGTATCCTTGCCGGCCAGTACACAGAAATCGTCTTTGGTCCTTCTGATGTATTCTCCGGTCAGGGTCATATCACCACTGCTATCTTTAATCCCTATTATGTTATCAATTTTTGACAACCTTTCCACCAGCTCGACATCTAAGTTAATACCGGTCTTGCCTGGATTATTATATAGTAATACCGGTATATCTATACTGGAAGCTACCGCTTTATAATGTTCGTAAAGTTCCTCTTTGTTGGGAGTTATAAAGACTGGGGACAATACAGAAACTGCTTCTACCCCTGCATCGGCTGCCATTTTGGTTGTTTCAATAGTATCTTTAGTAGTAATGGCTCCTGTACCGGCATAAACGGGTATCCGACCATTCGTTTCATCAATGACTGTTTCAATGACCTCTTTCTTCTGTTCCAGAGTAAGGCCATACCATTCACCGGTGCTCCCCACCGGGAAAAGACCGTGCACTCCACCATCGATTAGAAAATTTGTTAATCTGCGCAATGCTGTCTTGTTGAGTTTGCCATGCTCATCCAGGGGAGTAACCATGGCAGGAATTATTCCTTTTGCAGTAAAATCCATTATATATCACTCCTTGTTATTTGATTACTTTTATTTTACTTTATTATTTTAATTCATTGATAGGCCAGGTTGGGACTTCATCCTTTAGCACTTCAATAATCCCCTGGGCTGCTCTTGGGTAGCCATCCTGCGCATCGCTGTATCAGTATGTCCAGTCATATGGGGGATAGTAATGGTATTATCTATCTGCAGCAGTGGGTTGTCCTTAGTCGGGATTCTTTTTCATACACATCTATACCTGCCCCGGCAATAAGGCCTTAGAAAGTTCCGACTTCAAGAACCTTTATTAATTCTCGCTCATTTACCACAGGACCACGGGAACAGTTGATAAGATAGGCTGTATCTTTCATCATGGTAAACTCTTTCTTGCTAACAATCCCCGAGTTTTATTATTAAGCGGTAGATTTAGGGATACAAAGTCTGATTCTTTAAAAACCCTGTTCCAGTCATCGATCACCTCTATGGCCGAGTCGACATCCTCTTGGGATACAAAAGGATCGTAGCCGATAAACTTCATCTCAAAACCTCTCACTGCAATGTGAAATTCCCTATCAAATTCCATTATCTCAGGAATGTTCGTTATAGTTCCCTTTATTTTATTCAAAGATCCCTGAATATTAGCTATCTCTTCCTCTGTAGCCTTTTTAGCGGCAAGACAGATAATCTCGGTTTCCACTACCTTTCTTGCCTCCAAGAGCTAAAAAGAGCTCTCCTCTCCCTCAAGTTCTCTAAATACTTACTCATACAAAAGGGGATTAAGATTAGCATTTATATAATTACGCTTACCTCCTCTGCTTTCTGTTATTCCTAAAATTTCTAGAGCACTCAACGCTTCTCTCACCGAAGAACGAGAAGCTCCAAACTCTTCTGCTAGAACTTGTTCTGGAGGAAGTTTATCCACTAGTTTTAATCTACGCTCTTTTATTAAATCTCGAATATGCGAGGCAGAAAAACGAAAGGAAAAGTTCTTATCAGCTCATAACTCATCTTAAAATGCATTTCAGCTGTATCAACCTCACTCATCTGGGATAATAGCAATGGCGTCCATTTCAATACATACCCCGGGCGAGAAACCTCCTGCTTGTATAGTAGTTCGAGCAGGGCGGTCTTTCACGAAATGTTCCAAATAAGCTTGGTTAAATTGCGACCATTTACCAATATCATCGATGAATACAGTAACCTTAACTACATTTTCAAGTGAAGTACCTGCTTTGGATAGATCAGATTCAATTCGTTTGATGATGATATGAGTCTGGGCGATAATATCACCCGTCGCTAAAACGGTTCTCTCAGGAGTCTTGCTAGTTGTACCTGATAAATAAACGAAACCCCCAGCTTTAACTGCCCGAGGTGTTTGCCAATCTGGAGAGGAAACACTCTCTTTTTTCATAATAATTCTCCTTTCATAATAATTCTTCTGACCTCTTTCATAAATTGAAATTAAATCACCTATTTATATAGGGGGAGACCTGGATATTCTGTTTCTATTAATAATAATTCGCCCCGCAACGCTTCTGTTACCAGCATAAATGGCTTACCATTCCGGTCGAAAGCTAGGTTGGTGGGTAGATTTCCTTCTAGTGAAATGCGTTTTTTCACCTTACCACTCGAATCCAAAACTGTGATATCTCCTTGGATTAGCACCGCCACGTAAAGATTGCCTTCAACATCGAAAGCCATACCATCTGGCCCAGCAATTCTGCCAAATTCTTGAGGTGGTTTGATCATTACGTTACCGAATAACTTTCTGGTGCCCAAGACTTGGCCATTATCAATTCTATATCGGTAAATATTTCCCGTTATGGTTTCAGCTACATAGAGGTAGTCCCCAGTTGAATCAAAGGCAATACCATTAGTTAATCGAATCCCTTGATCAAACCATGTGCAAGAATCGGTTTTGGGATCCACTCGAAAGACATGTCCGTTAAAGGAGAGATCATACGCTGCCATTGGGTTAGAAATTGCGCGCATTTCCTCATGCAGAATACCAGAATCAGTCATATAGATAGCCCCATCTGGGCCAAAACATAAATCATTCGGCAGGAGAAAAGGCAAAGATTTACTACCTTTTGATACTTTATGTATCTCGCCCGCTAATGTCACTTTCAATAATGATCGCTGTTTTGCTTCAGCAACCCAAATATTGCCAGATGCATCGACTGCTAACCCATTAGGTTTTCCTGTCCACACAAGTTCCTGTAGCATCTGGCCATCCGCATTAACACGGCTGATAACGCCTGCATCCATCTCAGTAAAAATCCAACTTCCATCTGAAAGACTCACTGGCCCTTCAGGATTCCTAACTCCAGTTCGAAGAATCATGCCAAACTCCTTTATCTATTTTTTGTTCAAGAACTTGAATGAATATTATATTTACAGAAAAATATTCCTCTATAGTCATCAAATAGATTAGACTAACGGTCGCAAGATCTGTCTAGGGGATCGCTTCAGCTGTTTGGTGATATGCAATGTTTACCCGGCACCCTTTGCAAGACATTAAATTATTTTCAATAATGAATAGAGCTGCTATTCGAAAAACCAATTCTCGCAATTTAACCTCGGGTATTTTCAGCCTCATCTTTTACTTTAATTATATTTTTTTATCGAAGCCTATGTATACCAAATATGAGTAATAAGAAAACCGCAATACTTGAGACGGTAGGCTACTTCTAGATTTCATACTGTTTGATCGTTTTTATCGTCGTTAATATGTGATCTTACTCTCCTAATGTTTCTTAAAATGATTAATTAGTTATTCTCCCCGAAGAGATAACCGATGTGACTTTAGCGGTTATGTTACAGAATTTACACTTTCCTATACCTATACCTCCGAGCGATTTTATTAAGAGAGTTTTTAGCTATGAAAAAATGCCCTCGACGAGGTCTTTCGTTCGGCCACTGATTAATCAAAAGCCGAAGAAGCTTATCATCTAAGGTGATTTATTACATCTGCTGGTATCGATTTTCCAGTGCGTAGTACTTGCAGTTCAAATACAAATTAATATATTGGTTATCAGTAAGGTAAGAACATCAAAACAAGCATACCACTTGTTAAATACGGTGAACACTCTGAACACGCTCTCACTTCTCAATAGAAATTCCAGTTTTTAGCTTGAAAATGACACATTACTCAAAGCGAACCGATGGAAGCTCGATTTTGGGATATTGTTCGGGAGTATATTCGATCAATATCCCAATTCTGAATCTCTATCGCTCTTTCACTTCCTTGATTATGTTTCTAAATAATCTGTTTATATAAATGACATCTACACCCAGCAAGAATATCTGAATTCCTCTTTTTCGCAGTTCTTTGATCATTTCTGGTTGCTCCGTGCCCCACCACATATACTTGCCTTTTCTTTGAGCCGCTTCTCTAATCTTCTCTCTCTCCTTTTCCTTCTCCTCCCCAGAATCTGAGGTTATCCCAGCAGCGACTGCATAATCCTGATGTCCGAAACCTACAGCATCTATACCATCTACATCTAATATTTTGTCAATGTTCTTTAAGCCTTCCGGAGACTCAATTATTGCGAACAGCATTGTCTCTTCGTTTGCTTCTTGAATGTACTTCTGCATGTCAAGTGGCATGGATGGTTCATTTGGGTGTATTTCTATGGCACTGCGATCACAGGTAGCAACACCTCTTTTACCCAATGGGGGGTACTTTGCGGCATTAACAATTTTCTTTGCAGCCTCTGGCGTATCAACATGAGGCACCTTAATAATTTGGGCTCCACAACTCAAAGCCTTAATGATTTCGTTTACAGGGGGTTGTCCATCAATACATTGCTCACATCTATAGAGTGGTGTCAAGCCAGCCAACTCAGCTGTTCTTATGATGTTTTCAACTTCCTCCCAATTGTGAGCAACATGTTCATTCTCGATATGAACGTAATCAAATCCAGCATGACCCAGCAGTTCTATTATCCGTGGATCCCTCAACCAAATTTCCATACCCGTAACAATTTCCCCCTTGCTTAATTTTTCCTTAACTAAATTCTTTCTTACGTACATGGCAATTATCTCCTTTGTTTTTTTATTTAAATGCATCTGTAAATGACAGTCAAAATGTTCACTTAGCAAATAGGGCAAACCCTATCGTCGTGCATATGCATTTACCAATTCAATTCCTCAAGGTCACATTTTGATGCGATTCCCGTTCGGAAGGCGGATTATATCTCCCTCCACTAATTTCATGATTGGAACTTCATCGTATGGCCGTATAATATATACTCTTCTCGATCTTCAACTGATGCTTGCCTAAAATCACTTTCATTCATTTCCTTCTGCCTTTCTCAAATATTAATTTGTTAGCAGTGATTGTTGCAAAATATCGCAAGTTGCACCGTATCCTCCTCACAAAATAGTTTTGACTCGCGCTCATTGAGAGCGTTCTTCGCCAAATTATAAATACGCTTAGCACGGCTTCTCGTTCGGTCACTGTTTAAAATAAAGACCGACGATCCTTATCCCTGGGGTGAACTATAACATCTATTGGCTCTGACTCTAGATAATGCTTTACTATTCTGAAATGAAAAAGTTTGTCATGATTTCTTCTCATATTAGATACGAGATCAAAGTGGCTGTAGCACCTCCGCTAAATTAATTGGTTTGTGTAATCGATTCGACTCGAGTGCTGCCTGGACTATAGCAAAACTCTTAATATTGTCCTCGATGTCAGTTTCGGGAATTATACCCTCGGACACAGTTTTCTTAAACAAATGCAAAGCATAATCACGACCGAAAAGTGCCATCGCATCCTGGGGTATTTCTTGCTCATGACCATCTTTAAAGAGAAGCACTTTGCTATCGGCTGTCAGACTTAAGGAACCATATTCGCCATCAATTCGCAACTCTCCAGGCCAACTACCTTCTCGCCCGGTAGTGACCCAGGTTCCAAAGTAGCTAGCTCGAAACCCATTTTCAAACGACAGGATGGCTGAAACCGCTGCACCACCTCTATACCAACTCCATTTCGGGTTATAGGAATCGACATACACTTCCACACAATCTTTACCGGTTATATATCGAAGAATATCAAAGTGATGAATAGCCATATCTTCTAAAAGCACTTGCCCCATTTGCTCTCGCCAGCCACCCCTATGAAGAGCTTGAAAGTGACAATAAATTATGTAGCAGATTTCACCAATAGTTCGGGATGAAATAAGATTTCGTAAAGTCTGGATCGACGGTTGCCAACGGTAATCCTGAGAAACCATAAAATGCCGATTATATCGTCTGGCTGCCTGAAAAAGGGCAAAGGCTTCTTTCATACTTACAGCTAAAGGTTTTTCTGAAAGTATATGAAGACCGGCCTCCATGCACTGCATGGCAATAGGGAAATGTTTTTCTGGCGGTACAACCAGTAGTGCGGCATTTGGATTAACTTGTTCCAGAGCTTCTTCAATACTAGTAAAGCAAAGCTGTTCAATAATGTTATTCTGTTGGCAAACACTTTCAATATTCGATGAATGTCTACACACGATACCTACAATCTCATAATTAGGATCTGCTTTAAGATTTTGAATCCATCTTTGCCCCCATCTTCCGAATCCCAGTACAATTATACGAATTGGTTTCAAAATAATACCTCCTCATTACACTAATAGAATTTTATCGGCTTGTATAACCACCATCGAATGAATAGGCTGCACCCGTGATATAAGACGCCTCTTCGGAGGCTAGGTAAACTAGTAAACCAGCTACCTCGTGAGGCTCAGCCATGCGACCTACAGGATGTCTAGCGATTGTTTCTTGAAATGCCTTTTGTGGATCCGGAAACTGTTTAAAATACGTATCCATCTGACTAGTAATTATCCCGCTTGGACAGATACAATTTACACGGATGCCTTTAGTTGCGTAATCCAATGCCATCTCTCGAGTCAAAGCCAGAATCCCACCCTTAGAGGCACAATAAGCTGCGTTATTTGGCACTCCAACTAAGCTCGTGACCGAGCCCATATTTAGGATTACCCCTCCACCTTGACGTTCCATTATAGGCACTACTCGCTTTCCGTATAAATATATGCTCTTAAGATTTACTGATAAAGTACGATCCCATTCTTCCTCTTCTAGAGTTGTTACAGAACCTCTGATAACAACAGCAGCATTATTAATCAAAATATCGATACAACCATATGCTTTTAGGGTCTTATCTACGCTTACCTGGACATCATTCGACTTGGACACATCTGCTTTAACAAAGATGGCTTTCCCACCTTTTTTAGTGATTTCCTCTAAAGTATGTCTTCCCAATTCTTCATTAACATCTACGATACTCAATATCGCCCCCTCTTCAGAAAATCTAATTGCTGTTGCTCTTCCAATTCCTTCAGCGGCACCAGTTATTAACGCTACTTTGCCTTCTAAACGTTTCACAGATAATACCTCCACTATAAAATCAATTATTCCTTTAATGCACCCGCAGTAAGACCATGAACAAAATGCCGTTGCAGTAAAACAAAAATAATAATTGCAGGCACTATAATAACAGCGTTCATTGCCATCATAGGCCCCCATTTATATACTTCTTTATCTATAAACAAAGTAATTCCCAAGGGCAATGGCCTCATTTTTGTGGTAGAGGTTACAATCAGTGGCCATAGGAAGTCCCCCATTGACAGTACCAAAATATATAATACTAAACTGGCTAAAGCAGGCTTGGAATTTGGAAGAACAATTCGGAAAAAAATACCCCATTCACTGCACCCATCTACTCTGGCTGCATCTTCAATTGCTTTTGGGAATGTACTAAAATACTGCCTCATTAGGAAGATGCCAAACCCTGTTACTGCTGTGGGTAAAACAATTCCTTGATAAGAATTATACATTCCAAATTTAAGAGTAATTAGGTAGAGTGGAATTAATCGTATATGCACTGGAATCATCATCGTGCTAATGATCAATATGAATAGAATATTTTTACCTGGGAAATCCTTTCTAGCAAATACATATCCCGCTAAAGAACAAAATAAAACATTTGTACCAATCATAGTCACCGCTATTATTATTGAATTAAGAGCCATTCTCCCGATTGGAAGTTGATTGAAAGCTTCCTTATAACTATTCAAAGTTATCGGATCTGGAAACAATTGAGGTGGCCATAATAAGACATTAGAATTGGTTTTTAAAGAAGTCGCAACAATCCAATAAATCGGAACCAGGAATAAAAATCCAAAGAAAATTAAAATTATGTATTTTAAACCAAGATTCAAGGCAAAAGAGAATTGTCTTTTTTTATGTAGCGCCTGGTTTTCATTTAATATTGCAAAAGATTTGCTATTATTTTTATAACTTTTCATTTCGTACCTCATTCATAAACATCTTTCGTTCTGAAGTGCTTCATCAAAATAAGAGTCAACATGCCAATAATTGCGAAAAGAATAACAGCAATTGCAGATGCTTTTCCCATATTGTATGAGGCAAAAGCAGTCTGATATAGCAAGTACACAACAGATGTAGACGCATTACCTGGTCCCCCTTGAGTCATTACAAAGGGTTCAATAAAAAGTTGCAAGCTATATATCATTGTGATAGATAGTACAAACAATGTTATTGGCCTTAGTAGCGGTAGAGTGATATGACGGAATTTACACCACCAATTAGCTCCATCTACTTCTGCTGCTTCGTATAGTTCATCGGGAATTGTCTGTAAACCAGCTAGGAATAATACCATACTAAAGCCTACGCGCTTCCAAATATTTATTAAAATAAATGATGGGATAACCCAATTTTCGGATGACAACCAAGGTATTGCTTGAATGCCAATAATATTTAGCAGATAATTAACGAAACCATACACGGGGTCTAATAACCACCACCATAGAATAACAAGAGTTGCGTATGGAACAATATAAGGCATAAAGAAAATTGAGCGAAAAAAAATCTTTCCAGGTATCTTACTATTTAGAAGAAGTGCAAGCCCTAATCCAAAGACAAAGTTACCAATCACTGCACCAACTGTATAGAAAAAAGTATTCCTTAATGCCGACCAAAAGTAAGAGTCTTTCAGAATGTCTAGATAATTCTGAAAGCCTATAAAATTAACTGGTGTGAGCAATCTTGTTTTAAATAGACTTAAATAAAATGAGTATAAAGTTGGAAAATAAACATATACTAAAAAAAATCCTAAAGTTGGTACAAGGATAATAATCGTAAAAGAATTTTTCCGTAACCATCGGACCAAATGGAATTCTGCCTCACGGATTTTTATAACTTTTCCAATCATATTATAATTTACTCCTTACCCAATACAGCCAATTATTTGTTCATAATGCAGGCGTATTATACCCGTCTGCATTATGAACAAACATATATGTTAGAACACTACTTAAGTAAATCATTTACCCTCTTACAAGCCTCTGCAGCTCCTTCTTCACAAGTGATTTTGTCATTTTTTAGATCGGATAGCATTTGATAAATTACCGCTTGAATTGGATCGCCATTCGGAATGTTATGCATCGAATCAACACCTCTATTGGCTGCCTCAAGGAAGGCTGGCATAGCTGGATGATTTTTCAAGGCTGGGTCATCATAAGCAGCCTTTAGAACTGGAAGATTTCCATTCCCTTTAAAGAATTCGACTTGAGGTTCTACCCTCATGAAAAATTGTAACCAAGCCTTAGCACCAGCCTTATTCTCCGCTCTAGCGGGGATCATCCAAGCATTTGGATGTCCATATGAGATCTTTGTCTTGTCTACCGGTAGGGGAGCTGCTGCCCATTTTCCTTCCATCTCTGGTTGTTGAGCCAGAAGTCCTAACCACCAAGGACCACTTTCTGCCATAGCATAATAACCTTGAATAAATCCTTGAAAGGTCTCAGTTTGCTGGGCGGGATCCTTGGGAATAATGTTTTTGTCATATAAGCTTTTATAAAATTTAAGAGCTTCAATTCCAGCTGGGTCAGTCAAAGTACATTTTGTGCGATCAGGCGTATAAAAATCTCCACCTTTTGCATATAGGATACAAGATAAAAAATGGAGATCCAGTTTCCCATTTTGATTAGTCAATCCAAATTGATCTATTCCATTAGTTAGTTTGATGCCATAATCTACTAATTCTTCATAAGTAGTCGGTGGGTGAGGGATGCCTGCATTTTCGAATAAATCAGTCCTGTAGAACAGCACACGGTATTCAGAATAAGCGGGTGCAGCATGCAAAATACCATCTAAAGTGATAAAATGTGACCAAGCACCAGGCATAAAATCCTCATCTTTATAGTTATTTTCCTTTTTGAAATCATCCAGAGGTTCAAGGCCATCAAGGACTGCAAACTCTGCAACAGTCTGGTCACCGAGCATAAAAACATCTGGCAATTCACCACCTGCAAGACCGGCTATTATTTTATTATGTAAAGAATCGAAAGGCAATTGTGTAATCTCAACTGAGTATTGTGGATAGGCTTCTTCGAACTCGGCAGGCAAATTAGATGACTGTAACCAGGCACCCTGACCACCGGGTCCCCATACTTTTACCTTGGTTGTATCTGCAGCCAATGCAGATACAGTAAAACTAGAAAATACTATTAATGCTACACATACCAAAAAAAACAAACGTTTCATTTTATATTCCTCCTATTATTTATTATTACTTAGATAAACATTTACTTTATATTTTTATTTATTATTACTTACTTAGATAAACATTTACTTTATATTTTATTATTATACATATTAAATTCCTCCTATTATTTATTATATGCCTTGCAAGTTTACTCGTCGACAACTTAAACTTTTTATATAATGAAACAATATTAAGTCAAGTATAATTATGATATTTATTATTTAGTGCAAATTGCAAATTTAATTACCACCCATATTTTGTAAAAACCCCTGTTGTTTATCACTTAGTTTGTAATATCAAATGCGAGCGCAGCGATTCCGGTTTTAGAATCTATAATAGACATTAAATCTACTCCTATTATTTATGTATGTTTTTTCTTAAACTCTTGCCCACGCCTTCTTTAACACCCATTTGGCATTAGCAATAACCACCTCTGAGGGCTCATCTGCCATTGGCTTTACTTCAAAGCTTACTATAGGTAGATTTTCAGTATTTAAAAAACCAATGTCCAATAATACTCTTAAAAATACCATCAGTTCTTCTACATCATTCCCCCCCCCAGTAATACCAAACCTGGGGTGTTGATCTCTATAGGCAGGATGTTTTTTATCTTTTAATAGACAATTGCCAATTTGAGCATGGACAAGGTAGTCTTTAACTGGCATAATGGCTTGAGTAGGAGTTTCATTTAAAAGGGGAAGATGGGATAAATCAACCATTAGACCAAAGTTATCGAATTTCTTTCTCACTTCCTCTGCCACCATCCTGGCGTCTTTAGTCTGTCCGATTAAGCATTTTTTGTCAATTTTCTGGTCAAAAACTTCCAGAGTGATTCCCAGGTCTCCTTTGGATTTGGCATAATCGCATATTTTTTTGATGGAAGAGACTAATAATTTTAAAGCCAGTTCTCGTTCCTCTCCTCCTGTGTCTGTACCACTCAGAAAAGCAAGGCCTTTTGCCCCTATCTCATAAGCCTCATTAACACCGGCTTTCACCTCATTTACTGCCTTTTTTCTCTCTACTTCATCAAAGGAATTAAAATTTAATTTTTTAACCAATAAACGAGGCTGAGCGCCATAAGCAACGGTTAAATGGCTCACTTCCAATAGTTTTTTTGCTTTTTCTCTTACTTTCGCATCCTTGATCCAGGAAATTTCTACCGCAGTAAAGAAATCATCTTCCGCTATTTTCTGGAAGGTCTCAAGAATCGGGCCTTCCCCTTTCATCACCTGAGGGTAAGCCATAAAGTGGATTAATCCCACTTTCATAAATTTATACATTGAGTCTTGCATAACGTCCTCCTTTAATCTCTCAATAAATCTTTTTCGACGCCGGCCAAATGATGATATGCTTGCTTGCGGGCATTTTTACTATCTTTGTTTTTAATAGCATTAAAAATCTCAGTATGTTCTTTTAAATTCTCGTGACATCATCTATCAATAATTGATAATCTTACTATAGAAATATCTATTTCATAACACTTCTTCTTAAAAATCCAAACTAATAAATTTTTTAATACTTACTGTTTTATTTATTTGTTTATTTATTTAAAAAGATTTGGGTAGAAATAATCAGCCATCAATCGGCAAGTAGTCCTTAGATGTTCACGCATACAGTACTCACTTTTTTCTTCATCTCTTTCCTCAAGCGCATTAATAATTTCTAAATGTAATTCTTGGGATTTTTTTTCAATAAAAACTGATTTTTGTGTAATATTCCTTGTTAAAGCTGTAAGATCTCTTAATTTGTTATAGAATTCGGATAAAAAATTATTGTTTGCGGTAGTAATAATTAGGTCATGTAAATTTCTTCCAAAAAAGACACCTTCCTGAGTATTTTTTTCAATATCAACTTCTTTAATTTTTTTCCCTATTTCATTTATTTTTGAAAAAAATTTTGCATCACCTTTTTGACAAGCCAATCTAGTAGCCATGCCTTCTACACCCTCTCTGCTTTGAAATATATTAAATATTTCCTCTAATGATATCTTTCTTATTATGTATCCTCTTGAAGGCTCTTGTTCAAGCAAACCATCAGAAGCTAATCGCCATAAAATTTCTCTTACAGGTGTTCTACTTATGCTGTATTCATCACTAATCTCACGTTCGACTAAGCTACTTCCGGGCAATAGTTTTCCAGACATTATTTTTGTTTTTAATTCTTTATAGATGGTATTTTTCATTTTTTATTATCACCAACCTATGTATACCATTGGTATATTTACTATAAAAATAATAGTATAATTATATTAGTTTGTCAAGTGTTTCTTGCGTGTTTGTTATTTTTAAAGATAAAATATAAGGAAATCCTTATTGGAATACCTTTACTGAATCATCCTTTAAGACTCTAAAACGGGAGGAGGTGTATTTATGAAAGCATGGAACTTTTTTGGATGTAATAAAACGGTGT
>SDBS01004872.1_pt1 | contig 13138 bp, 11 predicted proteins | sample 2277091 | NCBI WGS metagenome assembly SDBS01 (sample SAMN10404972, study PRJNA504765) | marine sediment metagenome | isolation source: marine sediment core GS10_PC15, 163 cmbsf | place: Arctic Ocean: Southern Knipovich Ridge | collected 2010 | reverse complement strand
CTGAGAAAAAGGCTCTTTGAGATTGAAGCTGAAAGACGAAAACTTGCCCTTCGACTGGAAGAGAAGAATCGGTCATTGGAAGATCGGTTGCTTACGTTGATTAATAGGCATGAGCAGTTGGATATATGAGGAGAAGTGGGTAGAATATCTTCTCAAACGTAGGAATACCATTAGCAAGTATTATAAACAACTCAGAGGTAATCAGATTGAGAAGTGCAAAGTTACATTCTCTACAAAAAATCACCTAAGCAGGTGCAGCAGAACAAAGGACCAACTTATCATTGAAACAGGTAGCAGGCTTATCGCTAGGCAAATAGTTCATGATGTCTCTTAAAGAAGAATTCATGTCATGACTTAAACCCAGATTGTACTCGTCAAGAGCCTTGAAAGGGTTATCTAGGAAAACTTGCCTAAACTCTCGATCTTCTGCCAATAATGATAAAACCCTAGATCTGTTAGTAGGTACGACTTTACTTGGTAAATATTCTGCCATTTGAGTTTCCTTTATTTGGTACGAGATAGCACTTCAAATGCGTGTAGCATTTTATTCCATTCCCGATATTTGTTTAAGCTTGCTTCTGCCATTTGATTACAATAGTCATCGATCCTCCTTTTATTTAACACGCCTTTGGTTGGAACAAAGTTTATGACCTCTGACAACAACTTTATTGCGTCTTTATTAATAGAATTAACAAATCGGTTATATATAAACATTTCGTTTTCTAAAGCTGGAAGACTTTCCGAATCATCAATTTCAGCCTTAAATTCCTTAAACCGTAACCTCCTCCCCATTTTGTTCAATTTATCTGCCATCGCAAGAAAAATTCCCAATGATCTTTGTGCTATGTTATAGACCAAATTGACTCTTTCGTCTATAGATGGACATAAGAAATCTGGAAATTTTCCCAGCACTCTGTGTTGCTTTCGCAATTTTTCTCCTAAAGGAGTACCTCTATAGTATTGAAAATGATTCAATAAGCCTTGTAGGACATTTATCTTCAGTTTTCCATAAAAATACAAATCCTTTCTAAGCTGATCAATGGTTGTTTCAGGAGCAAAATTAATAAATGACGCTGTAATGCCAATATTCAACTCCTTTAGTATTTCCACAGCATTTTCAATATCTTTAACAACAATACCCTTCCCAAAATAATCAAGTAAATCTTGGTTGCCAGCTTCTATTCCTATAAGGATATTTCTAATACCTACTTCTCTTAAACGCTCAAAAAGAGGTCTATCAATATTGTCAACTCTCTCCGCAATGGATAGCATGACTCCGAAGTCACGTTTTTCTATTTCATCTGCAAAATCTAAAGCTCTTTTGCTGTTTTTTTTGCCAGGGCCAACAAAAATATCATCAACCATCACAATTTCTTGAATGCCAAATTTGTTCACCAGATACTCTATTTCATCAACAACATTTTTGTTGCTCCGAATTCGCCAATAAGGTCCGCCACAAATCGAATAAAAGGCTCTTATTGAACAGAAGCCACAATTCATTGGGCAACCTCTTCCTCCTGACATTGAAACAACTCCGTAGTCCTTTTTATGTTCAAGGATATATGGCACTGTGTCTCGTGTGGGGAAAGGGATTGCATCCAAATTCTTGATAAACTCGCGTGGAGGATTCTGAATTGGACCCGATATTGTTCTGTAGGCTATTCCCTCAATTGCGTTCCAATTGATTCCTTGTTTAATCAATTTGGCAAGCTCCACTATTGTTACTTCACCTTCATGCATAACAATAGAATCTAATCCATCACACATACTCAGAATATCTTCACTGTGAAATGTCGGAGTGTGTCCTCCCATTGTTATATGGGCAGTTGACCCTCCTTTCCTTAATGCATTTATTATTTCAGTTGATGATTTTATAAATGTCACGTCAGCTATCGTGAAACCTATGAGGCCATAATCGCCCTGTAGAATTTTATGAATAGTCTCCTGTATAGACATACCAGATAAAGATGCATCAAGAACATCCACGGCAAATCTAGATTCTCGGAGTACCGCGGCAAGATATCCTAATGCTAGCGATTCGCCATTTTCCGAAAAATGAGATTTATACGAGCGGGGGCTTTTGGCCAACAAGACCTTCAAGTGCAAACTCCTAACTTTATGCCAAGTGTTATGTAGTTGTTCAACTCATCACCATTGTCTTTGATTTCACAGGCTTCGTCTTTGTAGATATTTGAAAGAACGCGGATTATACGATCAACAATTAATCCACTCTCTATAGTCAAATGAGGGAAAGGACCATCGAGGGGACTTCCAGGCTTGAATTCTCCTACTACCATTTTATGGAATCTACGGTCATCATTGCATACCACAAAGCAGTCTAAGGACCCCAAAGTCTCTGTGCCAAAGTGCTCTTCAGTGATCATCGGACAACCATTCTTGTCTAAATATACGCACTTCATTTCAAAGTACTCCTTGTTGCCAGCAAAGCAACGCTCTCTCATATCATGAATGTTTTGAATCCTTTCCGCTTCAGCATTAACATCTTCTTCATCACAAGTCCATCCCCGATATCTGGTTAAGGGAATCATAAGCAAATTCTGAACAGCAGTTCTTTTCTGAATTGCGGCTAATGCCATTTCATGATAATCTCCAAGAGACTGCTTGAGGTAATCTTCAATGCACCCCATCATTGTGTTTACAATACGATTTCCTTGTGCGTCTCCAGTCAGTCCTGTTATGACTTTCAATATGGTTTCGGAATAGGCTTTATAACCATTGTCATGAGCACTGAGCAGTTTAGTCGCATCATTTATCTCCCGCAATATTACGTTCACCAAATGCTTAGTGAGGTATGGAGCACTTTCGGGAAGTTCATTCATTTGAAGCATGTTCTCTAAGATGCCGTTTGCATTATCCTTGATTTGTTTCTTAAACAACGTGATATTTGAGATTCCTGTCTCTGAAATGGCTTCAAAAAATCTCTGCTTGAAATCTACGTTGATTTTTGTGGATCTTTCTTTGATGAGTTCAAACGAAGCATCCTTAAATTCAACTGGGAACAATGTATGTTGAATCAAATCAAAATCTTTGGCTTCTTTATTTAAACGAATAATATTAAATGAAGCTGGTGGTTGTGCCACGTTTAGCCGCCCTCCACACAGAACGGCCATTTCAAATCTGCTACTTATGGTTTCCAACGGAGCTATAAGTTCCAGGCGACTATTGCAGATTGCATGCTTATGGCCATGCAGGGTCATTTTGACTCCTACTTTACTCAATGCCTTAATAAATGTACCGGCATTGGAAACCATATCATGGGCTTTGACGTCAGCAACTAAGTTCGGCGATATATGGTGATGCAATAGTGCAATTTGCAGTGTTTCGTTTGTGAGTCCTAAATTGTCGTCACAATCTTCTGGAACACATGCCGCATCTAAAGTATCAGCCTCTTGTACGCTTTTCTGAACAAACTTGTCAAAAAACTTATTCAGCGTGCTCTTAAAGAAAAGCCCATACTTGTCTATTTGGTCCTTAATCTCGCTTATAAGACCCAGTGAAACACCCCCCAATTTTTCACAGGAGTCAAATAGATGAAAAAGAAGATTATATTCCTCAAAGTGTACACACCGTTTGCCAAGGTGTTTTATATTAGCGGTAATAGGTATACTTTTGTCCGTTAGTTTTGTAAGCGTTATTATATTCTTTCTGTTCTTGAAGTATTCATTAAACGCCTCAAGCCTTTTCTCCCTGGCTGCGGCATCTCTTGAGAGAGGATCTTCTCTTATCATATCATGGTTTCCAGGGACAAGAATAATGTGTTCCGCTTTGACAAATGTTTCAATAGTGTCGAAAAAATCATTTAATCGTTTTTGGATTTCTGTGTCGCCATATAGACGGCCGTGTTGTGTTATATCGCCTGTGATAACGACAATATTCGGCTTCAGAGACGCATCCATGTTTTCATGCAACTTCTTAAGAAAGACCTCTATGCCACAAGGCCTGACGGTTTTCATGAGACGGTCCTTAATTGGGGTTGGCGAACACATGTTATCCGAGGCAAATTCTAAATGCATGTCAGACAGATGCCAAATGACGCATTCTTTATCACTCATTTCTCTTGCCCCTAGTTTTTCTTGCCAACACAAAACTCGTACTGCCATTCTGAATGATTCCAAGCTTCAAATGATGGAAAGATCTGCAGCCCTTCTTCCTTCATAAAACCTTTTATGATGTCCGATGTGATAGCCCAGACAGGAAAAACGCGGTTTTTATGATCTTCCCCAATATGCCAGTCCAATTGAACTTGATATCTCCGGCCAGGTTTGTCCTCACCAAAATAAGATAGAGTTGTCCGTAGCTTCACTTTGTCATTGTTAATCACTCTTTTGTCTAAACGCTGTGTTCTTACCGTCCAGCTTTGGCCCTCTCTATACTCCATCTCTCGTATTTGCTTGCTATATTTCTTTGCGTCTATTAGTAAAAGCCCCCCTTCTTCTAGGACACATACCATCTGCTTAATAGATTCCTTTACACCTGCCGGAGGCAGGTGACAGATAGAATTTCCTGAGCAAATTACAATATCAAATTTATTACCGCCAAAATGCTCAATAAGTTGCTCCCATAAAACCGGACGTGTTGCAACATTTAGCTGGACATTAGTCTTTTGCGAATTCTTTTTAATTGTCTCCAGCATTTCCGCACTCCCATCGCTGCTGGTTACATTGAATCCCCTCTTTACCAGAGACAGAGATGGATTGCCCGTTCCACAAGAACAATCTAAAATGTTCAATTGATTTTTATCTTTGGTGTTGTATTGAGAAATAATTTGTGAGATATGTTTTGCTGGCTCTTCTTTGTCATACCAATCATACCACTCATTGTATAAGCAAGGGAAGCTGCCTAGCCAATACTTCTGGATTCCATATTTGGCACGCCCACGAAGTGAACTTGTCATCTTGTCAAAATCATCGTTCATATGAAACTATTTTGCCCCCATCTATTCTTTTTATAATCATCGGCCCAACAACATCTCCGCCATAAGTCATTGTAAAATTGCCTGATGCTCCTTCATAATTTTGGAGTTCATTAAGACCCTTTAAAATATCCTTGTAATTATAACCGTACTTTTTTATGGAAGTTAATACAATCATAGCCGCATCGTATGTATTTGCTGCATAATTTTGTGGCTCGGTTCCAAACTTAGATTGATAAGAATCATGAAAAAGTTTTATTGTTTTTGACTCTTCTGGAGGTAACTGAGACGATGCGAATATGACTCCATTTGCAGCTCCTCCTGCAATATCTATTACTTCTGGAGATTCTGCTGTCTGATGAGCAAAAATCTGTTTATTCAAGCCTAATTCTTTAGCTTGTAGCAACATTCTCCCTGTTTCTTTAGCAAACCCAGCAAAAAAGATCGCATCTGCATCATTGCCCTTGATTTTAGTAAGTTGAGTTCTAAAATCTGTTGCATCCTGTTCAAAGGTCTCAATCAGCGTAATACGACCTCCCAATTTTTCAAAATTTTCCATTAGGGATACAGACACACCTTCTGGGCCAGCAGATTTCATATGAAAAACCATCAGTTCCTTAATCTCAAGCTTATTATAAATGAAATCAGCCATTACCTGGCCTTCGTAAGTATCATGAACTATTGTTCGGAAAAAGAATTTACTTCTACCTGAAAGCTTATGATCTGTTGCTGCAGGTGATACAATAATGACGTTTTTCTTTTCAGCAAAAGGTAATACCGTTTCAACTTCAGAACTTGACATAGGGCCAATAATTACAGGAACTTTGTTTATTGAGATAAGTTTTCTAACCGCGTTAAGACTTTCAATAGGAGATAGTTTTGTGTCTTCGTATACCACCCTAATATTCTTGCCGTTAATTCCACCTTGTTCATTAAACTTGTCTACAGCAAGAGTTATAGCATTCATTGCAGCCTCTCCATATGGAGCACCGTCTCCACTAAGAGGCAAAGCTGCCCCAATAACAATTTCCTCTGGACTACTATGTAAATTCATAATGAGGACTAATAGAATTGTAACCGTCATAGCCAAAATAACAAATGCTATCGTTTTTTTCATAACTAAATTCCTCGCTTTATTTGTTATAGTTGCCAAACTATAAAAACCTTTCGCACTAAAGATACATCGTTTATATTAAGAAATCATCAACAATCTTGCTGCTAATCAATTCTCTGCTATTACCTTCTTTTTCAATTATTCCAATCCCAAACACATATGCTCTATCAGAATATTGTAACGCCTTTGAAACATTTTGTTCTACTAACAAGATTGAAGTTCCATTTTGACGAATTTTTTCTAATTTTTCAAAAATTACTTGTACAAAATTTGGAGAGAGCCCTGAAGACGGCTCGTCAATCAATAATAATTTGGGCTTCAACATCAAGGCTCTTGCGATAGCCAGCATTTGCTGTTCACCGCCGCTGAGAGTGCCTGCTCGTTGATTCTTTCGTTCTTCAAGCCGCGGGAAAAGCTCGAATACTTGTTCCAGTGCTTTACTTATTGTGTCTTTGTCCTTAACTAAGAAAGCTCCCATTTCCAGATTTTCCATAACACTCATAGACTCAAATATCTGACGGCCCTGCGGAACAAGGCAAATACCCTCCTTTACTAATTTGTATGGTGGTAAGTTATTAATGATCTTATTGTTAAAGGAAATTTTTCCATCGCTTTTTCCGTTTAGAGGAACAACTCCTGCAACCGTATTTAAGGCTGTACTTTTGCCAGCCCCATTTGGGCCAATCAGGGCTACAATTTCGCCTTTCTCAACCTTAAAGGAAATATCCTCCAATGCTCGGACTGAACCATAATACACAGTTAAGTTTTTAACCTCAAGAAGAGCCATTTCCCCTCCCCAGATAAGCATCAATCACTCTTTTGTTGTTTCGTACCTGCTCAGGTGAGCCTTCTGCGATTTTTTTGCCCTGATTCATAACTATAACTGTGTCTGATATGCCCATCACAATTTTCATATCATGCTCAATAAACAGGATAGTTTTGCCCTGTTCTCGAAGCTGACTTAAGAGCCCCAGTATTTTTTTTTGGGTTTTGGGATACACACCTGCGGTCGGCTCATCCAATAAAAGCAAATCTGCTCCAGTTGCTAAGGCCATAGCCAATTCAAGTAATTTCTTTTGACCATAAGATAGATTTTCAGATAGATGTTTTTTCTTGTGAGATAGCCCTACAAACTCCAAGTATTTTCTCGCTTCCTCCTTTGCTGTTTTTTCATCTTCGTGAACTTGTTTTGTAGGAACCAATGCTTTGAAAAAATGTTCACCTGAATGATGTTGAGAAGCTAATAACAAGTTGTCCCATACAGTAATCTGAGGAAACAATCTTGTATTCTGAAACGTTCTGCCGATTCCAAGATGTGCAATATAATAAGGAGATTTATTAAAAATAGATTGCCGATTCAAATAAATATTTCCACTGTCAGCTTTGAATAATCCGTTTAAAATATTGAATACAGTGGTTTTTCCCGCTCCATTTGATCCAATCAGACTAGTAATTTTTCCTTTCTCCAAAGTGAAAGACAAATCATCCACTACTTTCAAACCATCAAAACTTTTTTTAAGTTGTTTTATTCTAAGCAGTTCCATATTATGTAAACCTAAACTTACCAAATAAACCTTGCGGTCGTTTCATCATAAGTATAACTAACAATAAACCATAGATCATCTGTCTTAAAGGAGCTGCTACAGAACTGGGCATTCCAACAAATCGAAGTATTTCAGGAATCACCACAAGAACCACAGCGCCAGCAAGTGACCCCTTAATACTTGCCATTCCTCCAAAAATTACCATCAATATAATTGTAACGGATTCCATTATTGTAAAACTGGAGGGGTCAATAAAAGTGATATAATGAGCATATAAACTACCAGCAAGCCCCGCAAAAAATGCTCCTGTAATAAAAACCTGAAATTTATATTTAATGACATTCTTTCCTAATACAGCAGAAGCAACTTCATCTTCTCGAATGGATTTTAAAACTCTTCCATAAGCTCCCGTTACAAGTTGATGGATAATAAGTAATGTAATCAATACAAAAATGACAACAATTATCAAATACGCCCAAGTTGAATCGATCGCTATTCCGAAGATGGAGAATCCCGGAATTCCAGGTAATCCCATTGGCCCTCTGGTTAAAGATGTCCAGTTCTTGGCAATCTGATATACAATAATTCCTGCTCCCAATGTAGCTAATGCCAGATAGTCACTTTTTAACCGTAGTGAAGGTAACGCAATCACAATCCCTATAACTCCTGCCCCTAAGGCTCCTGCAATCAATCCTATCCATGGAGAAAAGCCTGCCTGTAAAGTCAATAAGGCTGAAATATATGCACCTACAGTATAGAAAGCAGCATGGCCTAAATTTACAAGTCCAGTATAACCTATAATCAAATTCAGACTTAATGTTAAAATACTGTAGATCCCACATACTATCAAAATATGAAGAATATATTCCAAGGTCAGGCAACCTCCTTTTTAGTTTTTATTCCTAAAAAACCATGTGGTTTGATTAACAGGAAGATAATTAGGATAGCAAAGACAATAACATCTTTCCATGCAGAAGGCAGCCATGCGATTCCCATGTTCTCCGCCAATCCAATAAACACACCTCCAAGCATAGCTCCTGGAATACTCCCAATTCCTCCAACAATCGAAGCTATGATTCCTCTTAAAATCATACTAAATCCCATAGTTGGTTCTAAATTGGTTTCTAGGCCGATCAGAAATCCTGCAACACCTGCCAAAGCAGAGCCTAATGCAAATGAAATCATAATAATTTTTTCAGGATTTATACCGACAATGTTGGCAGCTACTGGGTCATCCGAAACAGCTCTCATGGCTTTGCCCAGTTTTGTTTTCATGATAAAAAACCAAAGAGCTATCATTAATACAATAGAAGTGATTAAAATGATAATCTGTATAGGTGTAATAACCGCAGAGAAGATAGCATATCCTTCTTTTACAGGACCCGTTCTAAGGGATAGAGTTTGAGCACCATAAATTAATTGAATCAGGTTTTGGACAAAAATAAAAATACCAAAAGAAGCCAAAAGCAGAATAAGATTAGAAGCTTTTTTTTCTCGAAGAGGGTGATAGACAATTATGTTAATCAAGATTCCTGCAATTGCGGACGCTAGCATGGCCAATATAAAAGCCAGAACAACAGGAAGTTTTAACTGAATAGCCAAAGTATATCCAATGTAGGCTCCTATTGTATAAACTGCCCCATGTGCCAAATGGAAGAATTTTACTGTCCTGTAAATAACAGCAAATCCTAAGGCTACCAAAGCATAAATTGCTCCTGCAATCAACCCGTTCAATATAAATTGCTGAATCATAACGTTTTTATCCTATTTCTTTGTTTGACAAAGAAAGCGGCATATTTATAACTTACTTAAGCATATATTACAACCATCTTTTGTATAAGTACTTATCGAACACAGCAAAGGTGTAAAATGGTAATGATTTCAGTTCATCATTTATAACCCATCCTTACCTTAACCTCTCAGCCTTCCCTCTCTTACAAAATGAATCCCAAAAAAATCGCCACAAAACTCAAACCACTCATCCCAGATAAAATCGCCCACTTACTAAAAGCCAGAGAATTAGCCGATCCAGAACTAAAAACCTTAATCGAAAAACAGATCGTATCAATGGCCTACCAGACCTTCGGCGACTTTCATAATAAAATCTTGCTCTCGCTCCCGCCTGAGAAAAAAGCTAAAGGCGCAATCAATCTCGGAACAATTCTCTATGACAAAGAAAAATGGCCGTTAGGTCTTTCCTATGGTGAAATGATCCAGAATACCGCTATACTTGGTAGATCAGGTGCGGGCAAAACCAATGTCACATTTCATATATTGAGCCAACTTATCGAAAAGAAAATCCCATTCGTGTTCATGGACTGGAAACGAACAGTCCGTCATCTAATCCCAAACTTCAATAACAAGCTAAACATCTACACACCCGGCAGAAGTCTGGTTAAATTCCCATTCAATCCCTTCGTTGTCCCGCCCGGCATTGAATCAAATGTATACGTCAATCAACTTGTCGATGTTATGAGCCAGGCCTTTACACTCGGCGACGGCTCAAGAAGTATCTTGCGAAAAGCAATCGCTTCCATATACGCTCAGGGCAACCTCTGTCCCACAGCTAAGGATGTCATCACAGAACTCGAAAAAGTTCCTGATACTGGCCGTATTGGTGGCTGGAAGGTTACTGCAATGCGGGCACTGGAAAGCCTTGAGTTTGCCGATATATCTTCAAATGATCGGATTTCACAAGAGCAGCTTGCTGAAAAAATGCTCCATGACAACACAGTCATAGAGCTTGACGCATTAGCCCAGGAAAGCAAAAAATTCCTTATTCCATTATTGTGCCTGTGGCTGTACTATGTAAGGCTAAAATCACCAGAGCGTGAAAAACTTAAACTGGTTATTTTCATTGAAGAAGCCCACCACATATTGCACAAGAGATCGCAAACCGTAAACGAAACAATACTTGAAATGCTTTTTCGGCAGTGCCGTGAACTTGGCATAGGCATTGTGGTGATCGATCAGCACCCGCACCTGCTTTCATCTGCTGCGATGGGAAACACCTACACAAGCATCTTTCTAAACCAAAAAGACCCTGCCGACATCAACAAAGCCGCTGCTGTCTGCCTGCTGGATGCCGACGAAAAGAAATACTTCAGTATGCTGCCGGTGGGGCAGGGAATTGTTAAGCTTCAGGACCGGTGGACAAGCCCTATTCTTGTTAAGTTCCCATTAATGAATGTAAAGAAGGGATTGGTAACGGATGAGATTCTTGCAAGATATTCCGCTATAAACAACGCAAAAACCACGGGTTCAGGCCGGAATACCTCTATGCTAAAGCGTGATTTCTCTATATTGCAGTCTGGATTTGGACAGGTTCCACGGATTCCATTGTATGATAGACCCCTGGAAGAAACAGCTTTCGCTTTTATCGAAGATGTCTTACAACATCCTGACGATGGCGTCAAAGCCAGATACAAAAGATTAGGCCTGAGTACCGGCACAGCCAACAGGCTAAAAGACCAACTGTTAGCTCAAGGCTGGCTGGAAGACCAGACCGTTGATATAGGCCAAACAAGAAAAGTTATATTGAGGCTAACCAAGCAAAGCAAAGATGCTCTCAACCTTGACACTTCAGAGCCTCAGCACGGCTCAATCGTACATGAGTACTGGAAGCGATTCTATGCCCAACGATTCAGAGAACAGGGCTACCATACGGAATTTGAAGTCCCCAGGAAATCAGGCCGAGTCGATGTCGTTGCCCGAAAAGACGGTGAAAAAATTGCCATTGAGATTGAAACCGGAAAATCCAATTTCATCCGGAATGTCCAGCAGGATTTAGCAGCAAAATATAACAAAGTATTTGTCATCGCAACCGATAAACCAGCCTTTGAGAAGATTGAGAAAAAGCTGGCCCAAGCCGGACTTTTGATCGCTGGAAGGGTTGAGCTTGAGCATTACAACACTACTGCTAAGTAACGACAAATCGAAAGATTTATATACTCATTTTCCTTCTTTGATTAATTCCAAATTAGGAAACATGGCATTTCAAAAACTTCCGCTCGTTACATATGAAAATCTAAAGCATATCTTTACTAGTCGGAACTTTCTGAGGGGTATAAAAAAAGCTACCGATACAGGCCTTAAAAAAAGAAATACTGAAAGCCAGTTTTCTGTCTGGCGAGGAGTTTTTTCAGAAAAGATAAAATATTTCTTCCCGGACCGGGCAACCTACGATATGCCTTTTTCGACATCTTTTGAACTTGAACCAAAACAATATGAACAAATCGACAACCACAAACTGATGCCTATCATCCAGTATCATTGCCACCCAAGCCCCTATGTTAGTCCGAGCGAACAGGATTTGGTATCTCATTTTGACATCAGAAATCAATACAATCTTGTAGGCGGGGACGGGCCCTTGCCAAAGCCAATCGAAAACTATCATCTTGATTGTATCGGGGCAATACGAGAATCTGGCAAATTTCATGATCTGCTTGTTCTACAAAGCCGTTCAAAAAAATCAGATTCGAGGGAAGGGGAATTTGCATATCAGCAAATTATGGACAGACTGGGAAGACGAAAGGATGATAACACGTTATTAGCGAAAGCCCTGGATAGCATAAGCAATTGGAATGCTCATTTGTTGACTTATGAGAAAAAAGGTAATAGCTATAATATCTCCGAAGACCAATTATCGGGATTAGAAAAATTTGCTTATACGCCTATACTGGATTCAAGCCCCTAATCATCTCGGCACTTGCCTGCATAACTCGCCCAATTGAAATCTGGTCTTGAGTTGCCTGACTGGAAAGGGAGTTTGTTAATATTCTATTCTATCTATCTTTCTATCCATCTACTATTAGCTGTGATAGACAGTGATAAACAATTCGTAAGTTCTTATTATCACTTATGTTCAGATGATAGATGAATCATCACCTGTTAGTGGGCCATTTCAACTCTTCCCAGATCAAAAGTTGCTTTATTCGTAAATAATGTTATCATACCTCAAAAGATTTATACGCAAAAGTGGAGATTATATATGGATTTCTACCTGGCAAACCAATACGCCAAGCAAATTTTAGAAGGAAATGACGATCAGTATCAGGAACTCGTCAAAATGTGCCTTCCATACCTCTATTACCTGAGAAAAAAAATGGGTTTTTATAGAATTTCGTTAAAAGAAGTCAAAAATGAATTAGCAGCTGACGCCGTATCTGATGCCATTATGGCACAGCAAAAGCAAATACGCAAACTCCCTTTCAGTATCTGTATTCATAATACTTTCAGAGACCTCTGCAGAAAAAGAAACAGGATCATCCGTGAGCACGATACGAACGATATTGTCAGCACATGCGATATCGATGAATCCAGAAAGGTAATGTGTGGTGGTACAAGACATCCCTCACCACAAGTTAAGGCACGGGACAACGAATTAGTTGAGCTTGCTAATAATATACTCAAAAATCACAATCGTTTTTCGAAACAGGTCGTCTATCAAAAAACAAGAGGCTCAACATATCCCGAGATGGCTGATATTTTTTCTACCACCCTGAACGAATGTAAGCGAGTCTATTGGCACGACATAAACCATATCAG
>SDBS01004870.1_pt1 | contig 13139 bp, 9 predicted proteins | sample 2277091 | NCBI WGS metagenome assembly SDBS01 (sample SAMN10404972, study PRJNA504765) | marine sediment metagenome | isolation source: marine sediment core GS10_PC15, 163 cmbsf | place: Arctic Ocean: Southern Knipovich Ridge | collected 2010 | reverse complement strand
TATGCCGAGCCGCCGTGTCGTCATTCGTCCTCTGATGTTCAGGGATAAAACAGGATCTTGCCCGCCTGCCGGCTTTTCGCCAGACTCATCCCATGGTCAAACTCCTCAAGCGGGAAGCGGTGTGTTATAATGGGCAGGGGATCAAACTTTCCCGATTCCAGGAGCTTTTGGGCGTCATACCAGGTCTTCCACATCAGCCGCCCCGTGCTGCCGAACACCCTAAGCTCCTTGTAGATGATATCATCCGTCAGGTTCAGCTCCACGGGTTGTGAAGGAAGGCCGATCAGACTGACCCGTCCCCTCTTGCTGGCCACCTGAAACACCCATTTGGCGGCCTTGACGTTGCCGCTGATTTCCAGGGCGACTTCAACGCCGGTCCCTCCGGTCGCTTCCATGATCACATCGACGGGATCCTCCTTACTGGAGTCGATAAAGACGGCCGCCGGGACCAATTTCTTGGCCATGTCCAACCGGTAGACATTGGGTTCGATTGCGAAAATCCGGCTGGCCCCCCAGGCTGATACGGCGGCCAGGCCGAATAGGCCGATGGGTCCACAGCCGAAGAGGGCAACGCTCTTGTTATTGATATCCTCCTTCAGGATGCCGTTGATGGCCACTCCCATCGGTTCCAAGATGGCGCCGAGATCCGGATTGCTGCCTTTGGGCAGACGCCAGCAGCAGGAAGTGGGGATCTTGGCATACTCGGAAAAGAGACCGTCGGTATGGACCCCGATGATGGCCATTTTTTCACAGATATGCTGAGACCCGGTCTTACACTGGTAGCATTCCTCACAGGGGATATGGGTTTCCACGGCCACCAGGTCACCCGGTTCGAAACCGGTCACCTGATCCCCTATCTTGACCACCTCCCCGCATCCTTCATGACCGAAGATCATCGGGGGCTTGATCCGCGCCTGAGCATAAGAGTCCCAATCGTAGATATGGATGTCCGTCCCGCAGATGGCTGCGGCCTTGATCCGGATGATGACGTCCCGGGGACCGGGCTCGGGGACATCGACATCCACGATTTTCGCCCCAGGGGATCCTTCTGTTTTCATCAATGCTTTCATAGTCCACTCTCCTTAATATCACCTATGTGCTAATTTCATTTTAATCAGATTCATCTGATCACCTCTCCAATCGAGCAACCAGCCTGAGAATTCCCCGTTATGTTATGACGCGGCGAGAACTCTTGCCAGCCTCTCAACAGCCAGCCGGGGGCTGGAGAGCACAGGGACGGTCCTTTCACTCTCAGCAAGGGCGCCAACAATTCGCATCATCGAGGCCTGAGCCAGCAGTACCACATCCACTTTTTCCATGAGGCCGAGGAGTCGACTGTGAACGATCTCATCATGCCGCTCTAGATCACCGGCCAGAAAAGCATCGAACGCCCCCTCACACAGGACCGACTCGATCGCGAACTCGCCTTCGCGCTCGGCCGCTTTCTGTTTCACCAAATCCGTACTCGGCTTGAGCGTTGTCGGAGCCGTGGCGATGATCCCGATTTTGCGGAACTCGCTGACCGCCTTTTCCACCATCGACTCATCAACCTTGAGCAGCGGAACGGAAACAAGATGGCGGACGGCATCGACACAGGGAGAGATGGAGGAACAGGACAGTTGAATGGCATCGGCCCCGTTTTCCTCGGCAGTGACCGCATTGTCACACACACGTCGGTAGATCGCCGGGGTCAGGCCGCCGGCGGCCAGAACGCCCTGGATCAGGCTCTCGTCGGATATGTGGCATAGCTTCGCCTCGGGAATCAATTCGCTGCAGAGATTGGTGAACATCTCCACCAACCCATTGACCGTATGTATGAAAAATATTTTCTTCCCCATAGTTCTCCGTCCTTTTATTTGATATCGAATTTAGTCTCGGCTTCCGAGAGGACTCGGTCCAAAATATCGAGGCCCTGCTTGATCTCTTCCCGGCTTATCACATAGGGAGGAGCGAAGGCAAGACGATTGTAGAAGTAGCCCGAGGCGATACAGATGAGCCCTTGATCCAAACAGTTCGTCGAGACAAAGGCGGTTTCCTTTCCTGCGGGTTCTTTGGTCTTGTGGTCGCGGACAAGCTCGATGCCGGCGTACAGGCCTTGACAGTCGACATGGCCGATGAGGGGATGGCGGCGCTTCAGATCAGCCAGACCGTCAGCCAGGTACTCTCCCTTTTCCGCGACCATTTCGGCGATCCTGTCTCTCTGGAAGATCTCGACCACCTTGACCCCTCCTGCACAGGCTACGGGATAACCAGAGAAAGTGGTGCAGTGAGCGGTCGGTCCCCAGGAGTCCATGATCTCCTTCCTTCCCGCACAGACCGAGATCGGGATGCCGTTGCTTATCGACTTGGCGATGGTGATCATATCCGGGACGACTCCGCTGTGTTCGATGGCCCACATCTTTCCCGTCCGTCCCATTCCGGACTGGATCTCGTCGGAGATGAACAGAATTCCATATCTATCGCAGATGGCTTTCAATCCCTGCAGGTATTCGGGCGGAGGAATGATGTATCCGGCCGAGCTCTGGAAAGGTTCGATGAGCATGGCCGCGACATTGGTGATCCCGGCTCCGGGATTGTTGAGCCAAGTCTCTTTGCTTTCGAACAGGAATTCAAGGGCCTTAACACACTGCATGTCACAGCCCGGGTAGGAATAGCCGAAGGGACAGCGGTAGCAGTAGGCGAAATAGAAGCGAAAGATCCCGCTGTCCGCCGGGAGGTTGGGGTAATGGAAAGCCATCATCGACGATTTCGATGTAAGAGCCATAGCGCCGGCGGTTCGACCGTGATAATCGCCGTATTGGGTCATGATCAGAGGCTTTCCCGTGTACCAGCGCGACAGCTTCATGGCGACTTCGATTGCCTCTCCTCCCGTGACAGTGATCTGACACTTCTTGGGATAATCCCAGGGAAGGAGCTCGAGTATTTTCTTGGCAAATTCGGCCCGCACTCCAGCCGGAAGCTCGGCAAACTGTTGAATCTTATCCAGCTGGGCCTTGATCGCTTCATTGACCTCGGGATTACAGTGACCCAGGACATTGACGGAAAAACCGGAATGAAAATCCACATATTCCTTTCCGTCCGCATCCCACATCTTGGCCCCTTCCGCCCGCTCCACGACCGGCGGACAGGCAAAGAGCCCCCAATAGAGATGACCGATGGACTCATAGTCCAGTGTCTTCCTCAGGATCTCCTTGGATTTCGGGCCGTGTGCGCTCTGCTCCACCCTTTCTCTGAGCTGCTCCACTGAACTTTTTATCTTGGCTCTTTCCTGTAGGATTCTGGATTCAAAGGCTCGCTTTTCAGGTGGAATATTCGACGAATCGGCTGCGCTCATTTTAAATCTCCTTTACATGACGTTTTTATTGATACTACGATTTGTCCCCTTTGAGCCAGCCCGATTCCTTATAAGCTGGATGGGGATATTGATAGAAGCCTTCACCCGACTTCACACCCAGTTTCCCCTGCTCGATTTTTTCCAGCAGAAGTTTCGGTGGACGGTCGGAAGGATCTCCGGAAGCCCTGAAATAATTCATCTCGATATCCCGGACGACATCGAGGCCGATCATGTCCATGATCATGCAGGGGCCGAGTGTGGTCTCCCATTCGAGCATCCAACCCCGGTCGATGTCCTCGGCGGATATGTACCCCCCGTCGAGAAGAAAGAGTACCTCCTTCTTAACGGCCCGCCATATCCGATTGCAGCAGTAGCCCATGATCTCTCGTTTGACTTGGAGGGGGATCAGGCCGAGCTTCTTGAGGAAGGCCAGGACGGATTCCAGGGTATCCTCCGGTGTCTGCGGATTTCCCATCACCTCCACCCTCAGGTCATCAGGAGTCCCCCAGTTGAAGTTGAAGAACAAATCGGGCCGACTGGTGGCATCGGCAATCTGCGAACCGGGGATGGACGACGTGTTGGTCCCGAGAAGGGTTAGGGGACTAACGTAGCGGTCGATCTCTGAGAAAACTGATCGCTTGAATTCGACATTCTCCGGCACATTCTCGATGACCATATCCACCCCCGAGACACATGCCTCGAGGGAGGGACTCAGTGTAAGCAGAGGCAGCGCAGCCTCGTGTGTTCCCGGATCCAGCCGTCCATCCGCCTCCCGTTCCTCGATCAATTCCCGAATGGCAGCAGGAGCCTTCTCCAAGGCCTCGGGTATGATATCATACATGCGAGTTTCAATGCCTCTGATCACACAGGCAAAAGCAATCCGCTTACCCATGGTCCCTGCCCCGACAACGGCGACTTTCGATATGTCTTTCATGACCGAAATACAATCCTTTCGTTAAGTTTTATGATGGAATATTATTCTCATTCCGCTTTGCCGCTATACCGGACGAACCGGCCGGTTGGATTCACGGTTATCCGGATATCCCCCGCTGGGGCAATTTTATCGTCGATGTATTTCTGGAGGTTCTCGACTTTGGAAAAGCCCATCCTCTCAGTCTCTTCCCTGCTGAAGGAGGAGTAGAGAGCCACCGGTGTCCTGGTCAGGACCTTGGAGATGGCGACGGCTTTATGGCCGCCCAGCACAAACCGTTCCCTGATTTTCCTGTTGAGCATCGAAAAATCTCCGGCCTTCGTTATCCATTCGGCGAAGGTCTTTTCGCCGCAACCCTCCTCACACGAGGCGATCAAGACGATTTCCCCTCCGTCCTTGACGATCCCCTTGACATTGTCGAGGGCCTTCTGAGATTGATAGAGGTCAATATCTTTGGGAAAACCTCCCGGCGAGGTCATGACGATGTCGGCTTTTCGGTCGACCTCCTTTTTAAAGAAACCCTCGTAGGCCTTCACACACTCGAGATAGGCCTCATCGATATTACCTGCGCAGGCATGGATGATCCTCTTTTGGTCGTCCAGGACGACATTGAACAGAAAATCGATCCCTACCATTCGGCCTGCTTCGTCAATGTCCGTCTTCACAGGATTGTCCCCGATGTTTCCAGTGACGGCCCTGTCATCCAGCATCATGCTGTGATTGGCCTGGATGGTTTTTCTCGAGCTGATACCGGGAATGACGGCCTTGGCGCCGCCGCTGAAACCGGCGAAATAATGATATTCCAGGTTTCCCGTGGCGATCAAGAGATCCGCAGCGACGGCATCTGCTGAGACCTCGACAGGTGTTCCCGCTGTTGTGTGTCCGACCAACTTGAATCTCTCGGGATCGACGTCCTCGATCCGTGTGACCTTACGGAACACATATTCGCCGACGAGCTTCCTTTTTTCTTCCTCCGTGTGTTTTCTGTGGATCCCCAGCCCGAAGACAATTCTGATATCGGCCACACCGGCACTTTCCAACTCGTCGATTAAGAAAGGAAGGAATTTGAAGGAAGGACAGGGCCTCGTTATATCGCTCACGGCGATACAGGCGCTCCTCTTTCCCTTGGCTAATTCAGCCAGGTGGGGCGATCCGACCGGTTTTTGAAGTGCGCATCGGACGATAGTGGGCTCATCTTCCGGAACATGAACCTCATCAGTCTTTATGATTTCGAGAATGTTTTCGGCAGGAATACCGACTTCCACCAGTCCTCTGCCGTAACGAATATCAATTTTCATTTTTAAATGTCACGGCCGATTTTTTCAACGCCTTGACCACAGGCAGCTCTTCTCCCGACAGAAACCTGACCATGGCCCCACCGCCCGTGCAGAGATAAGAAAATTTCGAAGCCAATCCATATCTGTTGACGACCGCAACACTGTCGCCGCCTCCCACCACTGAGAAGCTGCCGGTCTCTGCGATGTGATGGAACAGCTCTCTGGTTCCGAGTTCGGTATCGGCCTCTTCAAATATTCCCGGGGGGCCGTTGACGAATACCGTCCTGGCTTGAGAGATCTCGTCCTTGAACATCTGTATGGTCTTTCCTCCGATGTCCGCAAGCAGGGCGTCCACGGGGAGGTCAACTGCGTCTATCTCTCTTCGCCCACCACTGGAGAACGCGTAATCCACTGGCAGGATGATCTTCTCAGGAAAATCCTGGACAATCTTCTTGGCCATTTCAATGTAGGGTTCAAGTTTCTTTTGGGCAAGCAGCTCTTCAGAGGGCGTCCCGATCCGTGTTCCGCTGGCCGCCATAAAAATGTGGGCTACGAGTCCCGCACACAAGATCTTATCGGCGGCCTGATTGGCCAAGAGAGTGGGCATCATCAGAAACGCGTCTTCGATCTTTGCCCCGCCCAAAAGGAAGATGCACGGTTGATCGGGATCGGTCTTGACTTTGGAGAGTATGCTGTATTCCCTCTCGAAAAGCCGTCCCATGGCGGAGGGCAGAAGCTCCTCGAAGCCAACCAAGGTTGGTTGGTCGCGGTGAGCAGCGGCGAATGCGTCACAGACATAAAGGTCGGCAGTGGGGGCCAACTTGCGCACAACTATGGTTTTGGCCTGATCCTCAGGGGATAATTTGAGCTTGGTCTCAAACAGGGTCATTTCCTCGGCCATATACCTCACATTGTCGAGAAGCAGGATCTCTCCATCGTCCAGGGCTTCGATGGCCTCTCTTGCGGTCGGTCCGCAGATATCGTCGATAAACTTCACTTCGCGATCGAGAAGCCGGGAAAGCTCCTGGGAATGCAGTCTGGTCGAAATAAAATTGTGGTATTCAAGATCTCCGCCCTGATGAGAGAGGAGAGCCAACCGGGCACCTTTGTCGGACAGTTCCTGTATGCTAGGTACAGCCGCTTCGATCCGCGTTGTATCTTTCAGAGCCGACCTTTCCCGGTCGAACGGGGAATTGAGATCCAACCGACAGAGGACTATTTTCGAGCGGAAATCGAAATCATCCAAGGTGTTGATGCCGTATTTCATATCGGTTCGCCCTTCCCAAGATAAGGTTGGAGATTCGTCTTTATGCTCCCATTCCGAGATATTTATTGGTCAGAGCGACCCCCTCGTGACCATCCCTCTGCATTGGGATCGATGCCCGGACGGCATCCATGGTCTCGGGAGTGACTACGCTCTCCTGCGGAACGTTGATGGTGAAAAAAAGGTTGTCACCACTCAGTACAACAGTTTCTTTAAAGAGACCGATCTCATACATGTCGGCTCTTTTGTTTCCCTTATCCCTTGCATATCTGAAGAGAGCGGCATTCGAATTGAATCCCTTCTCGATCTCCACAACTTTAATCCGGGGATGCTCCTCAAACAGACCCAGAGCTTCTTCAACGGTAATCTTGTTTTTCGGTGTCGCCAGGATGGTGATGATGTGGCCGTGCGTGGTCGGAACATGAACGAGGAATCCCGTTGCGTCGATGTGAGGCATAATCAACATGAGATCGACAGCTTGGTGGTTGGGGACCTTTTCGACCATGGCGACATCGATGAGTCCGCGGTGCGTATCCCCGGGGTCCGCCGCCCTTCTGACGATGGTGACGACGACTCTCTCAACACCGACGGCCCTGTCCAAGCAGTCAATGGCCCGGATAAATCCAGTGGTGTTGCAGGACGTCAGTTTCAGATAATCTTTTCCAACTCCTTTGTCGTAATTGCCATAACCATGAAAAAAGACATCTGCCACTTCATTCTTTTCGCCGCCCTGGAATATTGCTTTGATATTTTTTTGCTGGTAAATCTCCTTATTCTTGGCGCCCACGCCCCCAGGAGTTGCATCTAAAACAATGTCAATCTGGGAAAGTAGGTCCTCCAGGTTTCCCTGGACGGGCATCCCTTCGGCCTTAAAAGCAGCTCTCTGCTCGTCCCTCACGACATAGAGGGGATAGGGAGATCCGCTGTCGAACATGGCCCGGATCGATAGGGTCGGGGCAACGTCCACAACGCCCACGAGTTCCATATCTTCCTGCATAATGATCCCATCGGCCAGTCGTTGTCCGATCACCCCATAGCCCACAACACCAACCTTTGTTTTAGCGCTCAATCTTGTCCTCCTTGATTAGGCTTTGATGACATAAAAAGAACGTATGAATCTTACATGAATTAGGTTATAGAACTGTATTCTTCTTGTCAATAAATATATCGCAAAATACACCTGAAATTAAAATTATTTCCCGACATTCTTTTAATATTTTCCATCCGAGGAGTGTTTAATCTACTTTTTATCGTAAAAATGGTTCAGCCTGAACCATTTTTTCCTGTACAGAGCTAAAGCAGCCCTGAACTGCCTTGTGTTTGAAAAAACGCTATCTTCTGACTATCATATTGCATATGTAGTAATTTGTGGTATTCAGCAATATGTGAGGGAAATACTTGAATGTTTTAAAAAATATCTTCAATATTTCTTGACATAATTAATAAAATATATTACTTTGCAGGAGATATTTAGGGCTCTGTAGGTTAGACCGAACTGGTTTCAGGGATAAGCGTGAAAGTGAGCAGGTATTACTGAAAACACACTCTTCATATAAGGCATTGAGGTACTAAAAATACTGGAGATGTTTTCTGCTTAAAAGAGGGAACACGCTATTGCCTATAAATTATTCACTCCGATCTGATTCCATTGTCTCATCATTAAAAATAAAGGGCCGTTATCCAATACGCCTAAAAGTACTCAGGCCTTGGTTGACTGAAAAGTGAGATGAATATGACAAAGAGAACATCCCCAGCTTTCAGGTTTTTCGCACTCGTCGGACTGATGACCTTGATCCTGGTCCTGACCTCCTGTAAGAGCCGGAAGGCAGAAGCCTCCCTCGTCCCGGACACAGTGCTGATCAACGGCAGGATCATAACGGTCGACGAACAGGATACCATCGCCGGCGGTGTCGCCATCAAGGATGGCAAGATCATAGCCGTCGATTCGAGCCCGAACATCTCCAAACTGGCCGGAGAGGACACCCGTATTATCGATCTTCAGGGATTGACGGCAACTCCGGGGCTGATAGACTCTCACTGCCATTTTACTGGATACTTCCTTCTCTACCTCCTGGATCTCAGCTACCCCGCCGTGACGAGCATCGAAGATGTGAAAGCAAAGGTCAAAGAAATGGTTAAGGAGCTCGAACCCGGAGAATGGATCCTCGGCCGAGGTTGGGATGAGGGAAAATTGTCCGAACTCAGATACATCCATGCCTCTGATCTAGATTTGGTTGCACCAGACAATCCTGTCTGGCTCACTCACACCATGGGGCATTATGGAGCAGCCAACAGTTATGCCCTGAAACTGGCCAATGTTACCAAGGATACGCCCGCTCCGCCGGGAGGCTCGATCGACAGATACCCGGATGGAACCCTGACCGGGATTCTCAAGGAAACGGCCCAGTCTCTAGTCGCAAGGCACATCCCGGAAATTTCCGCTGAAGAACGCCGGAACGGCGTGGTCAAGATCATTGAGGAATTTAACAAAGAGGGCATGACGGCTGTCAAAGACCCGGGGATTAGCCCGGCTAAATGGGAGATATACCAGGATCTTTTGACCCAGGGCCAGCTCACAGTCAGAATCTTTGCTCTGTGGAGAGCCGGCAAAACCATAGAATCCGCCCAGAACCTGATCGACCGGGTTGGTCCCTTCACGAAACCCTACATATCGACCGGGGACGACAGGCTAATTTCCGGCGGGATCAAGCTTTTCATCGACGGCAGCGGCGGGGCCAGGACAGCTTGGCTTCACAACGATTGGAATAAAGACTATACAGACATCGATGAAGGCAATACCGGTTATCCGGTTATAAACCCTGACATTTTCAGACAGCAGATCAAGATGTTCCACGATGCCGGCCTGCACGTCAGCGTTCATGCCATCGGCGACAGGGCTATCGATTATACAGTGGACAGCTATGTCTCCGTACTCAAAGACACCCCGACACACGGCCTGCGTCATGGGATCATCCACTGCAATATCCCCACAGATCATGCCATCGAAACTATGGCTGAGCTGCAAAAAACATATGACACCGGGTACCCGGAGGCTCAGGCCACATTCACCTGGTGGATCGGAGACACCTACTCCGGCAACTTCGGCCCGGAAAGATCGCTCAGGCTCATGCCCTTCAAGACTTATCTCGATAAAAATGTGAAATTCGGCGGTGGCTCGGATTTCCCGGTGACGCCCCTGGAAGCGAGATTCGGCCTGTGGGCCTCTTTGGCCAGGCAGACACTGCTCGGCGTCTACGGGCAGAATCCGTTCGGGACGGAGGAGTCCATCGATATTCTCAGCGCCCTTCGCTCCTACACCATATGGAACGCACATCTCTTGTTTCTGGAGGACAAGATCGGGTCTATCGAAGTCGGAAAATACGCCGATATCGCCGTCTGGGACAAGGATATGACTACGATTCCCATGGATGAGATCAAAGACCTGAAATGCCAGATGACCCTTATCGAGGGTGACATCGTTTACACGGTGCCAGAGACCCCGATCCAGATCGAGGAACCCTCGGGGAGCTCGTTGAAAAAATGAGTAATCGAAGGAAGATTTGAAGAAGAGGGAAACAACGAAAGGAGAGGAACGGATGAAATCCAAGACATGTTTTGGTGTTCCATTATCTATCGCCGCAGGAATACTCGTCCTTATTTTCGGGGTGGCTTCGTGCTCCACTCGATCGACGGATACGTCCATAGAACCTGATACCATTCTGATCAACGGCAAGATCATCACGGTCGACCCCGAAGATACGATCGCCGAGGCCCTGGCCATCATTGACGAAAAGATCATCGCCATCGGGACCACAGCCAGGATCCAAAAACTGGCCGGGCCGACAACCCGGATCATCGACCTCAAGGGGCTCACTGTCACACCAGGACTCATTGATTCCCATATCCACTTTCAAGGCATGAACCTGCTTTATGTGTTGGATCTCAATTATCCCAAGGTCAGCAGGATCGCCGACATGGTCACGCTCGTCGAGGAAAAGGTCAAAACCCTGAAATCCGGAGACTGGATCGTCGGCGCAGGCTGGGATGAAGGAAAGATCGAGGAGCTCAGGTACGTATACGCCAAGGATATCGATTCCGTCACGCCAAACAATCCGGGCTGGTTCGCGCCCGGTATGGGTCACTACGGTCTGGCGAACAGTTACGCCCTGAAACTGGCCAATATCACCAAGGATACGCCAGATCCGCCGGGAGGGAAGATCGACAGATATCCTGACGGAACGCCGACGGGAATCCTCAAAGAGGCGGCCCAGGGCTTGGTGACCAGGCTGATCCCGCCCTACTCGGAAGAGCAGGTCAAGGCAGGGTTGGTCAAGATGATTGGGGAATTCAACAGGAACGGGATGACAGCCGCTAAGGACGGAGGCATCGGCCCGGCTAAATGGAGGCTTTATCAGGACTTGTTGGCCGAAGACAAGCTCAACGTCAGGATGGTTGTTCTCTGGCACGTGGGAAAAACGAGTGATCTGACAGTGGCCAGAAAACTCCGCGATCGGGTGGCACCCTTTTCCAAACCCTATATCTCCTCTGGAGACGACAGACTCATCTCGGGGGGGATTAAACTCTTCATCGATGGGAGCGGTGGTGGCAGGACAGCCTGGGTCTATGACGAATGGAATAAAAACTTCATAGACATCGACACAGGGAATTACGGATCCCCGGCCATGGATCCGGATATATTCCAGGAAATGGTTAAACTATTTCACAACGCCGGCCTGCATATCGGCGTCCATGCCATCGGGGACAGAGCCATCGACTGGACCGTGGATACTTACGATTCAGTGCTCAAGGAAAACCCCATATCCGGTCTGCGGCACAGCATCATCCACTGTAACATTCCGAGCGACCATGCTATTGAGAAGATGGCCGAGCTCCAGAAAAACTTCGATGCGGCTATTCCCGAACTCCAAGCACCATTCATGTGGGACATCGGAGATTCCTACGCCGGTAATTTCGGCCCGGAGAGATGCCTGAGGTTTATGCCGTTCAAAACCTTTGTCGAGAAGGGGATCATCTGGGGGGGGGGCTCGGATTGGAACGTGACTCCTTTCGAAGCCATGTCCGGCATTTGGGCAACCATGACGCGACGACCCATGGTAGGATCCTACGGTGAGCAGCCCTATGGGACGGAGCAGTGCGGAGACGTAAGGTCCGCCCTTCGTTCCTACTCCATCTGGAACGCCCGGCAGCTCTTCCTGGAAGACAAGATCGGCTCCCTCGAAGTCGGGAAGTATGCCGACCTTGCCGTCTGGGACAAAGACCTGTATACCGTTCCGACGGATGACATCCGGGATCTAAAATGTCAGATGACGCTCCTCGGCGGCAAGATCGTCTATACTCATCCCAAAACGGTCATCACGGTCTCTTCCAAAGACTGAATCCGGGAAACAGAGGTAATGACCATGAACACAGAACGATACTCCATTAAACATAGAATGTTTCTTTTCGGAATCCTTGGGCTGACGCTCGTCCTCTCCATGTGCGCCCCCAAAGTCGACGACAGCCTTGCCCCGGACATAATCCTCCTCAACGGCAAGCTCATCACTGTGGATCCTTCGGATTCAATTGCCGAGGCTTTAGCAGTCAAGCAAGAGAAGATCATTGCCGTGGGATCGAACTCGGAAATCCGTAAGTTGATCGGCGCCGGCACTCAGGTTTTCGATCTAAAAGGTCTAACGGTCACGCCCGGCCTGATCGATGCCCACTGTCACTTCGCCTCAGGAGGAATGGGCCTGCTCTACATCCTGGATGTCGGTTTTCCCGCCGTCAAAAAGATCCCGGACATCGTTGCTAAAGTCGAAGCCAAAACTGAAGCCCTCGAGACGGGAGAGTGGGTTTATGGCCGAGGATGGGATGAGGGGAAATTAGAGGAATTGAGGTACATTTATGCTTCCGATCTCAACAAAATCTCCCCGGACAACCCGGTCTGGCTCATGCACACCATGGGACACTACGGCACCGCCAACAGTGCCGCCCTGAAGCTGGCCAAAATCACCAAAGACGCCCAGGACCCACCGGGTGGAACCATCGACAGGAATCCGGATGGAACGCCGACCGGGGTTCTCAAGGAGAACGCCATGTCTTTGGTCATGAGCCTGATTCCCCCGATAACGCCCGAACAGATCCAAGAGGGAGTTCTCGAGCTTATCAAAGGATTCAACAGCGAAGGCATGACCGCGGCCAAGGAGCCGGGTATCGGTCTTCCGGTCTGGAACATCTATCAAAAGGTCCTGGCCGAGAATAAGCTCAACATCCGGATGTTCGTGCTCTGGAGCGGAGGACGGTCCGTACCCTTCGCCGGAAGACTTATCGGAC
>SDBS01004869.1_pt1 | contig 13141 bp, 14 predicted proteins | sample 2277091 | NCBI WGS metagenome assembly SDBS01 (sample SAMN10404972, study PRJNA504765) | marine sediment metagenome | isolation source: marine sediment core GS10_PC15, 163 cmbsf | place: Arctic Ocean: Southern Knipovich Ridge | collected 2010 | reverse complement strand
ACACATTTTATCGGCTGGTTCCCTCCGCCAGCCTTTTGGATTTGCCTCCACTAAAAATTTAATAAAAAAAGCCGCAAGTGCCAAACGTTAAAGTGCAAAAACTATGCTATTTACCTTATTTTTTTGCCTAATTATCGGTATGGAGTCCCTCCGTATTTTGCCCTTGGCGGAGCAGGGGGAAGTTTAACAATAAAGGGATAGGTACCGGCTTCTACGGGGATGATAATCAGTATAATCTGTATAATTGATATAAATTATTGCTGATTTTTATCCAAAACTTCTTTCAATGTTTTGCAGACAATTGCCACTTCATTCTTAGTCAGATTGTTATGGAACGGCAGGGCGATAGTGCTTTTAGAGACGGCTTCGGTAAGAGGGAAATCGCCTTGGTTATAGCCGAATTGCTCAACCATAAATGGCTGTAGATGCACAGGTGGAAAATAATTGCTGACCTGGATGTTTTCGTTTCTCATAGTCTGGAGAATACTGTCCCGCTGGGCCAAAGTAAAACCGTCTGCCAGCTGGACAACAAAGACAAACCAGCTCATATCACAACCATCGGGCTCGGTGGGCACTATCAGTCTGTGGTCGTCAGCTAATATTTCCTGATACCATTTTGCAACCTGTCGGCGTTTGGCTTTGATTTGGTCTATTCTCGATAGTTGCACAATGCCGAGAGCACAATTTATGTCGCTGAGCCTGAAGTTATAACCGAGCCTGTCGTGTCCCAGCCAGCCGTTGCCATTGCCCCTTCCCTGATTGCGGAGCGATACGCACATATCCGCCAGATAATCGTCATCGGTCAAAATCATACCGCCTTCGCCTGTGGTTATTTGCTTATTGGGATAGAAGCCGAACACACTCATTGTGCCGAATGTTCCGGCCTTTTTGCCGTTCAAAGTAGAGCCCAGGGCTTCACAACTGTCTTCGATAATGGCCAGATTGTGTTTTTGAGCAATTTCACAGATCCTGTCAAGACCAGCAGGATTGCCGAAAACCTCCACAGGGAGAATGGCTTTTGTTTTCTCGGTGATTCTGGATTCGATCTTGGCAGGGTCGATATTCAAACTTACCGGGTCAATATCAACAAAGACCGGCCTGGCACCGGTCATCATAACAGAAGCTGCAGAGGCGATGAAAGTAAATGGTGTTGTAATAACTTCATCGCCCGGTGCAATTTCCAGTGCCAACATAGACAAAAACAGGCCGCTGGTCCCGCTATTGACGGCAACAGCTCGCTTTGTGCCAATGTACTTGGCGAAAGCCTGCTCGAATTCCGCCAGTTTAGGGCCCAGCGAAAGACTGGGACCGCGAAGCACATCACAGACCGCTTCGATTTCTTTGGCGGTTATATCCGGTCGAGAAAGGTCTATCTGCATAACAAAATCTCCTTGGCGAAATTGTACTACTACCGGCCGATAAATCAAAAACATTTTATCGCCTTGCTGTCTTCAATATTTAATCGGCAATTAGTCTTTGCTACTTTGGGTTTGCGGCTCGGCTGACTTCGGGGAACTCGGTCGATTCGCGCCTGGGGAAGTTGAAGCAAAAGGACCAAGGCAAATGGATTTATGGGACGTGTTGCTATTTATATATTCGTTTATTTGATGCTAACTCTGAAATTGCGTTTGTATGTTAAACAACCTTCGATTTAAAACCGAATAAATATACGGTTTGAGTATATAGTGGCGGGAATCTGGAAATGGCAAAAGGCAAAAACGTACTGACGACAGGCGATGTGGCCAAGATTTGTAACGTTGCTCCTCGAACAGTCTCGAAGTGGTTTGATAACGGCCAACTTAAGGGCTATCGCATACCCGGCAGCAAGGACCGTCGAATACCAGTCAGCGAACTGGTTCGCTTTATGAAGATGCATAATATGCCTACGGCGGCACTTCCAGTCGGCAAAATCCGGGTACTTGTAGCAGACAGCAACGACAAAACATCATCGGCTTTGGCCGATGTTTTGCAAAACAAGGGAGACTACGAAGTCCAAACCGTCCGGAGCAATTTTGCCACAGGCACGGTCGTTCAGAAATTTAATCCACATGTTTTGCTGGTAAGCTTTTTGGCAGAGGGCATAGATGCGATGAGCATTTGCCGAAGCATCCGTGATAATGAGGATTTGCGGACTATTAAGATTATAGCGTTAGTGAACCAGTTAAGCGATTCTGAGTCGGCAGCCCTGCTGCAGAAGGGCTTTGATGGTTATGTACCTTACTCTGCTGATGTTTCCGAGGTCATCAAGAGGATTGAAGAAACCACTGCGATTATCTATTAGTAGTCTTTGAAATTCCTCATCCAGTCGGGCCAGTCAGTCGGCTGCGCATAGCCGCCTGTCGTCCAGGGGCCTGCAATGTTGTATTCGGCATTCCACTTCAATGTCCATAATTCTTTGAGTCCGACCTTTCTGGTGGTCCAATCCATGAAGAGGACATTTATAAATCCATCGTGACGGTTAATGCAGAAAATGCGCATTTCGTCTCCAGTGGTACCCACTCCTGTTCGCGGCTCCCCATCGAAAGAAGGAGGCTCGTCCATGTCGTATGGTTGGCCATCAGCGCGCCAGGCACCATCGCCCATAACCGGAACGTTATTCAAACCTTTATAATTGGTACTTCTCCAGTACTCCTCGAGTTTTCGGCCGCCACCTGTATCATCGCTGTCATAAATCCACTCATTTAGTGAATAGCTGCCGGCATTTTCAAGACTTGAATAGCGGACGGGAGCTCCCTCAGATATAGTTTTTGTGGCCATCGGGCAGTAGAGCAGTTTTTCACTATTAGAGTAGTAGTCCACTAATTTCTGCATCCAATTACCGCCCATATAGTCGGGGAATTTGCTGTCGTTTTCCTCTGTGTACATTGACCAGACGAGGCCCCATTGTTTGAGTTGGGACTGACAGACAACTGTCTTTGCCTGTTTCCTTACCCTCTGTAGCGACGGCATCAATATAGCCATCAACAGCGCAATGATGGCAATTACCACCAAAAGTTCTATTAATGTAAATCCCTTTCGATTGCTCATCGTAATACTCCTTCTAATGTAAACTGATAAGTTTTGCGAAAAATCATTAACTAATCAGCCTTGAATAAGCTTTTCAATAATAACCTGATTGAGGTTTCGCTTTAAATCGTATTATTCTTAGATTCCCGCTCCCCGATCGGAGTCGAGGGCAAGTATCGCGGGAATGTCAAATCATTTTGATTGCCTAAAAGATTTCTAACAACAGTATAGCAAAAAAAGCCGTTTACAACAAGACCGATCTCTTGGCCAACTGTCGTTTTTAGTAATCTTTAAGATTTCTCATCCATTGTGGCCAGTCAGAGGACTGAACATTGCCAGCTGTGGTCCATGGGCCTGCTGTATCGAAATTACGGTGCCATTTCAGCGTCCATAATTGTTTAAGTCCTACTCTTCTGACTGAGAAGTCCAGAAAAACGCTGTTTACAGAGGCGTCGTGCCGGTTGATGCAGTAATGCCCCATTCTATTTCCCACTCCCCAAACCGGAGGTATATCCATATATTCCGGTGGCGGGTCGGTTTCAGCGGGACCACCATGAGGATGGGCGCAATCTAAAAGCACCGGTATGTTAGCTGCTCCGTTAACGTTGGGAGTCCTCCAGAAGTTTTCGACCGGCCTTTGACCAATTGACGTTCTATCTGGTGCCGGATTATAAACCCAGTCATTTATGCCATAGCTGCCGTCATCGCCGTGCCAGCTCCATGCCTTAAATCGAAGCGGCCTTTCCTCCCCTTCTATTTTCGCGGCCATCGGGCAGAGGCGCAGCTTAGGGTTCCGGTAGAGGGGGCGCAGCGCTTTAATCCACATAAAGCCCTCAATATTATACCCAAGACTCCTCATAAACCTGCCGTTGTTATCATCGAGGTACATTGAAAAGATAACGCCCCATTGTTTCAGTTTTGCCTGACAGGCAACCAGTCGTGCCTGTTTTTTTACACGTTGTAGCGCGGGCATCAATATCGCCATCAGCAGCGCGATAATGGAGATTACCACCAGAAGCTCTATTAATGTAAATCCTCCATGATGAACAGAAACTTTGCTGTTTTGTTTGCGCATAATGATGACTGTTCTTTCTTAGTAATCCTTAAAATTTCTCATCCACGCAGGCCAGTCAGAAGGCTGGACGTTGCCTCCTATAGTCCAGACACCGGCTGTATTATACTTACGGTGCCATTTCAGCGTCCATAATTGTTTAAGTCCTATCTTTCTGACGCTGAAATCCACAAACACGCCGTTCATCGCGCTGTCGTGCCGATTGACGCAGAAGCGATTTATTGCATTCTGGTAACCCCACGAGTGTCCCGTGTCGGAATCATAGGCCGGAGGCTCGTCCCAGGGATTTGGGTCGGCACCAACCCACCAGCAGTCAGCAAATAGTAGCACATTATTTGCTCCGTTAATATTACAGGTTCTCCAGTAATTCTCAGGCGGCAGACCTGAATGCTGGGCCTGCCATGCCTGGGAGGGATTGTAGGTCCAGTAGTTTATTCCGTAGCTGCCGAAATCGCCTTCTGACTCTGCGGTGCCGCCCCCGCCCCCGCCTGTCCAATTACTACCGAGCACACCCCATGCTGCATACGGATTCTTGCCCCCCTCGGTTACGGGCTTTGTGGCTGTCGGGCAACAGCGTATCTTCGGCTCATTACTGTAATACGCACGTAGAAGCTCTATCCAGACCCCGCCTCCGCCTGCGAGCCCATATTTCTGGCCGCCGAAATAGCCATCGTTATCACCCACGTACATCGAAAATATGAGGGCCCAATCGTGCAGGTGTGACTGACAGGCGACCGCCCGTGCCTGTTTCTTTACCCGATTCAACGCGGGCATCAGTATAGCCATCAGCAATGCGATAATGGCGATTACGACCAAAAGCTCTATTAGTGTGAATCCTTCTCTTCTTTTGTGCATAATGATATTTTTCTTTTCTGTGCTTGAAAATATCCTTTTAAAAAATCCCTAATCAGCAAGAAAGGCCAATCCCGAAAGACTGGCCTATTGTTATGCAGCGGTTATTTTGTTAGTAGTCTTTATAACGTTGCAGCCATCGGGGCCAGTCGCCCGGCAAGACACCGCCTGCTTTTGTCCACGGACCGGTTGTGACATAAGCACGATTCCATTTTAACGTCCACAATTCCTTGAGTCCTATATCTCTCGCGGACCAGTCCATGAAAAAGAGGTTAATGAACCCATTGTGCCGGTCAATGCTGAAATGGTTCATTTCCCCGGATGTTCCCTGGTTGCCTATCCCGAAAGCATCCATATGCGAAGCCGGCTGGTCTGTGTGGCGAGGCCAGGCGTCATACCAGGTGGAATCGCCGAACACGGGTATTGTATTTGTACTAACCGGTTTGCCGGCGGACTCCCTAGTATCAGGTATTATAGCTGTATTGTTCTGGACATTCTTCCAGAACCATTCCTGCATACGAGAGCCACGGTCTTGCGTGACGGAGTTAGTCCATGAATTGATGCCATAGCTGAAAATGTAATCGTTGAGCGAGGCGGCCTTATAGGTGCCCCAGTCGGAAGCGTTTTGCATGAGTCTTGTGGCCGTCGGGCACAGGAGCATGTCCGCATTATTCTTGTAGTGCGACTGCAGCGCAGTCATCCACCGCCCCCCACTGACGTCCCTGTTATTGAAGTAGCCGTCGTAGTCGTCAGTATATAGCTTGAACATAAGGGCCCATTGTTTTAGTTTCGCCTGGCAGGTAACCTTCTGTGCCTGTTTCTTCACCCGTGCCAGTGCGGGCATTAATATCGCCATCAATAGCGCAATAATAGCGATCACCACCAAAAGTTCTATCAAGGTAAACCCTCTTCGGCTCCTCATGAAGATACTCCCATTTCTGTTAAAAAATAAGTTTTTCGAAAACTACAATTCATACTGAAAATATACTACCATATAACAAGCCTCAGTTCAAGGAAGAAATAGGCGAAATGTTCTTCTAACGGGGTAGATCCTCTCCGCTTGCTCATGATGGTACTCTGTTCTTTTGTTAAAAAAAGCAAGTTTTCAAGAAGTGCTAACCAGTAAGAAAGGCCAGCCCCGAAAGACCGGCCTTGTTTGTTTGAGGGCTATTCTCTCAGTAGTCTCTGTAGTTTCTGAGCCAGACCGGCCAGTCGCTCGGCATGGCACCGCCTGCTTTTGTCCACGGACCGTTTGTGACATAAGCACGATTCCATTTCAAGGTCCACAACTCTTTGAGCCCGGTATTTCTGACGGACCAGTCCATAAAGAGCATGTTAACAAAACCGTTGTGCCGGTCAATGCAGAAATGATTCATTTCCCCGGATGTGCCCTGGTCCATTATTCCGAAAGCATCCGGAAGCTCCACGGGATGGTCGGTATGACGCGGCCAGGCATCATACCATGTGGAATCGCCGAACACCGGTATCGTATTTGTACTAACCGGTCTGCCGGCGGTCTCCCTGGTATCAGGTATTATAGCTGTATTGTTCTGGACAGTCCTCCAGAACCATTCCAGCATACGGCCGCCGCTGCGGTCTTGCGTTACGGAGTTAGTCCAGGAATTGATGCCATAGCTGAAAACGTATTCGTCGAGCGAGGCAGCCTTAAAGGTGCCCCAGTCGGAAGCGTTTTGCATGAGTCTTGTGGCCGTCGGGCACAGGAGCATGTTCGCATTATCCTTGTAGTGCGACTGCAGCGCAGTCATCCACCGTCCCCCACTGACGTCCCTGTTATTGAAATAGCCGTCGTAGTCATCTGTGTACAACTTGAACATAAGGCCCCACTGTTTTAGTTTCGCCTGGCAGGACACCGACTGTGCCTGTTTCTTCACCCGTGCCAGTGCGGGCATCAATATCGCCATCAATAGCGCAATAATAGCGATCACCACCAAAAGTTCTATTAAGGTAAACCCTCTTCGGCTCCTCATCATTATGATACTCCCATTTCTGTTAAAAAAAGTTTTTCAAAAAGCACTAAACAGCAAGACAAGTCAGTCCCGAAGCGCCGGCCTTTTTTCCCGTACAACAGTTGATTTCTCGATTATGGGGGGCTGTCAAACTCTTTAAATTTTGCCATCCAGCCGCTTCCATAGCTCCAGTCCACAGGGTTAGTGATTGCGTAGTGTATGTTGTACTGCCGATGCCACTTCAGCAGCCACAACTGCTTAAGCCCCACCTTCCTAACTGCGAAATCCAAAAAAACGCAGTTTGTATATCCCTCGTGGCGGTTGATGCAAAAACGCCCCATACTACTGGACGTATTAAAAGGCTCATCTTCATATTCACGAGGTGTATCGGTTTCCCGCGGCCAGGCATCAATCCAATCACTATCCAAAAGCAAAGGTACACGATTTGCGCCTCTAACGTTATCCTTCTTCCAGTAGGTATCATCGTTCGAAGATGGCCTACTCAAAACGAAGCCATTTATCCCATAGCTGCCGTAATGACCTCCTTTAACCCACTGGTCATTGTCGCCGCCAGGCCGGATGCCCCAGCCAATAAACGGGGCCCTGGCATTCGTACGCCGGCCATTCTCATCGTACTGGGATTTTGATTTCGGGGCCGTCGGGCAGCATCGCAGGTCAGGGTCCCTGTAGTACTGCTCCCACGCCGATGCCCAATGGGTACGATGTGTTTTTGTCGCACCAGGTGATGGAGGCCAATTACCGTATTGGAAATAGCCGTCGTTATCGTTCGTGTACATTGCAGCGGCAGAGCCCATCTGTCTCAGGTTGGACTGGCACAAAACGGCCTTTGCCTGTTTTTTCACCTTTGTCAGTGCAGGCATCAATATCGCCATCAACAACGCAATAATGGCTATCACTACCAAAAGCTCTATCAAGGTAAAACCTCTTTGGCTCCTCATGATAATAATCCTTATGCCTGCTGTGAAAAAAATAAGTTATTCAAAAAACATAACTCCTGCCCCGGGGTTCTACCATATAATCGGCTGCGATTCAAGGGGTTAATAGGCAAAATTTTCTGCTGCAATAGTTATTATTTCGTCTTCATTTGCAGCATCCGGGTCAGCAGTGGTATTAATTCTTGGGCAGTAACTTGTTTTTCACGCCCATCAACGAACATTACCTCATACTTGCCATCTGGAAGCTTGCGCTGCATCAGCACAGCACCTCTGTCCTTTGGGTCGAGCCAATCGCCGTACCACACAACGTCTTCGCCGTGCTGAAGGAATCGCTCGTATTTTGATCTGCCGATCGACAGGTCGATTCCATTGGAAGCCCCCCAATATTTTATCAGCAGCATACTGTCCTTAAGTACACTGCCGCCGGTAGAGTCTCGGCCGCCAAGGAAGGTAGCACAAAACACTATTGTCATGATTATCGCCGCCGCCGCTGCTAATTTGTTTATTCTAAAGTCAATTATAATGTTGATAGTGTTTATCCCGACCCAGTGCGTTGAAAGTTTGTGGGGGATTTGGCGTTTTATATCCTCGCCAAGACCGTCGGGAACCGGTTCAGTCGTCGCATCCGGCAGTTTATTCAATAGTTCTTTTAGTTCTTTTTCTTTTCTCATCGCAGTTTTCACTTTCGGCGGAAAAGCCTTTTAGACAAGCCGCAATCTCAAAGCTGTTAATGCCCTGTTGAGCCTGCTTTTGAAGGTTCCTTCCCTTATACCTGCTGCCTCGGCTGATTCGGCGATGGTCAATTGCTGCATGTAATGTAAAACAACTGTTTGCCTCAATTTTATGGGCAGCCTTGCAACAGCATTTTTCAAATGCTCCAACTGTTCGTTACGCTCGACTTTATCGTACTGGGTATTAGTACTGTCAGGTACATCAAATCCTTCAAGGGTGGCCGTCTTCTTGCCCTTGTGCTTGCGCCAGTAGAGTTTTGAAACATTGCCTGCAATACGATAGAGCCAGCCATTTAACGCTTTTCCGTCTCTCAACTGGCCTATATGGTGCCAGGCGTTTAGAAAGCTGTCCTGTGTCAGATCTTCGCTGACCTGGCGGTCATGGCCGAGCCTTCTCAGAAACAAATAAATCTGTTTATAATATATATCTACAAGCTCGGCTGCGGCGGTATGATCACCGGCCCTTAATCGCCGAGCAAGCGAATCTCGTCTTTGCTCCGGGTGCTTATCCTTTATCTCGTTGAGATTCCGCAGTCTTTCTATATGATGCGCCAAATCAACCTTCTGTTCTGCCAATTTTGTCCTTTTTTCCATTGTTTTTGGGTCGTGTTTTACTGAAAAGGCAGTGTAGCCTAAATCCGGTTTTTTTGCAATATAAAAGCCTGCCTTTAGGGTATGGGGGGAGTATGCTATAATAATTACGAATAAGCTTGCCGTGGCTCAAAAACAATATGCGATGTGAAAAATGACATTTTTACTGTCGTTTAGTAAGGCTGTTCAGCAGTTGTGGGACAGGATGAATCCCTGCATACTCTGTCCGCGTGAGTGCAAAGTCTATCGCAGCAAGGGTGAAACCGGTTTTTGCGGTATTGGTGATATGCCGGTGGTCAGCTCTGTGGGGCCTCATTTCGGCGAGGAAAGTGTGCTTGTCGGGGCCGGGGGGTCGGGTACGATATTTTTTGCCGGGTGTAATTTGGGCTGTGTTTTTTGTCAGAACTTCGATATCAGTCATCATCGTCAGGGGAGCCGGATGACAATTGAGCAGTTGGCTCAATCTATGCTCGAATTGCAAAATTACGGGTGCAGCAATATTAATTTCGTTACTCCTACGCACGTTGTTCCAGCTATTACGGCTGGTATTGAATTGGCCAAAAAGGACGGCCTGGCGCTGCCGATAGTTTATAATACCGGCGGCTATGATTTGGTCGAAACGCTCAAATTACTTGATGGTTTCGTGGATATTTATATGCCGGATATGAAGTATTCGAACTCCGAAGTCGCTGAAGAACTTTCCGCTGCACCCGACTACCCGGAGGTAAATTTCGCTGCTGTCAAAGAGATGCATCGGCAAGTGGGCGACCTTCAGGTTAGAAACGGCTTAGCTACACGCGGGCTTTTGGTCAGACATCTGGTTTTGCCGGAGCAATTAGCCGGCAGCTTGAAAATAATAGATTTTTTAGCAGAGCAGATTAGTACTTCAACTACCATTAACGTAATGGACCAGTACCGTCCCTGCTACAAGGCTTCTTTACATCCTAAAATAAACCGCTGGCCAACTCCCGAAGAAATCGAATCTGTCCGCCGATACGCAATCGAAAAAGGACTGAACGTCCTTACCTGACATAATATTATGAGAGAAAACACCCCCAAACAAATTTGAAGGTGCCATACAGTATATTATTCACCTATTTTTACGGATGGGTAACACGCTCAAACTTCATTCGGGGGTGCTTCTACTGGAATTGCTGTTTCAATTGTTTAGCGTTTTTGATGGCGTGGGCATCGTTGTTGAAATAGGTGTAGAGGCCGCGAGATTCTTTGGTTTGTTTTTTGAAGTATTTTAACGTTTTGAGTAGTTCTGAAAACCGTTATAATTCAACGTTATGAGAAACGCTGTTCTTAGCGAACTTTTTAATCAAATGGCTGATATTATGGAGATACTCGGCGAGGACCGTTTTCGTATTAACAGCAATCGAAAGGTCGGGCGGATTGTTGGAGATATTCCGACCGATATTGAGGTACTACTGGCAACGGATCAATTAGCAAAGACACCGGGTATAGGAAAATCAAGTCTTGCCAAGATCGAAGAATTTGTAAAGGCCGGCACGATAACGGCCCATCAGGAACTGCTAAAAAAAATCCCGCCGAAGTTATTGGAATTGCTCAGGGTGCCGGGCATGGGGCCTAAGGGTGTAAAGGCGGTCTATGAAAAACTGAATGTAAAAAGTATAGCGGAACTTAAAAGTGCAATAACAAACGGTTCTCTCGTTGCGCTGCCCGGCTTTGGCGATAAAAAGGGGGCGGCGATTATACGAGGTATAGAATTTCTGGAAAAGTCAACGGGCCGGATACGTCTCAATGAAGCTATGGGGGCGGCGTATATTGTAACTGACTTGCTGCGGGAGGTGGCTGGCACGCAGAGGATTCAGACGGCCGGCTCGCTGCGACGCCGGGCGGAGACCATTGGGGACATTGATATACTTGTTTCTTCGGGCAAGAGTAAGAAGGCCTCTGAGCGGATTATAGAGGGATTTACAAGCGCGTCGTTCGTAGAGGAGATACTCGCGGCAGGGCCTACAAAGGGCTCTGCGATTATACGAACTGAGACTGCGCCGGTTCAGGTCGATGTGCGTGTGGTACCGAAGGAGAGTTTCGGTGCTGCGGCACAATACTTCACCGGCTCAAAAGAGCATAACGTGCGCTTGAGGGAAATCGCTATCAAGGCTAATTTGAAACTGAATGAATACGGTTTGTTCAAGGGGGAAAGAAAAGTTGCCGGGCCTCTCGAAGAAGAAATCTATGAGAAGCTCGGGCTCGATTATATCGAGCCGCTGTTGCGCGAAGACCGAGGTGAGGTTGAGGCCGCTAAGAGACATTGTCTGCCTGAATTGATTGGGCCCGCGGACATCAAAGGCGATTTCCACGTGCATACAAACGCATCCGACGGCAATTGCGATATATCTGAAATTGCCCTGGCTGCGAAAGAGATTGGTTATAAATATATTTGTATTACGGACCATTCGCGGTCGTCGGCGATTGCTAATGGCCTGTCGGCTGAACGATTGGCTCAGCAGATTAAACAAATCCGCAAGCTTAACGAAAAACTACAAGGTATAACCATCCTGACCGGGAGCGAAGTTGATATCCTTGCCGATGGGTCGTTGGATTTCGATGATAAATTACTCGCTGAGCTGGATTTCGTAATAGCTTCTATACATTCGGCGCTGGCCAGCTCACGTGAAAGGGTAACAACCCGCACAATGAAAGCAATGGACAATCCATACGTTCACTGCATTGGTCACCCAACGGGCAGACTCATCGGCCAGCGGGAAGCAATGGACCTCGACATAGCCGCCGTAGTAAAGCATGCCGCTGCGACCCACACCGCATTTGAGGTCAATGCAAATCCGTGGCGTCTGGACTTCAAGGACATCCATTGCAGGATGGCAATCGAGGCGGGAGTCAAGCTGGTCATCGGGACCGATGCGCACAGCGTTGCCGGGCTGGGGCTGATGGGTTTTGGCGTGGCGACCGCCGGCAGAGGCTGGGCGACCAAGGCCGATGTGCTCAATACCCTGTCGGCTGCTAAAATTAAAAGCTGGGCAAACGGTAAAAGAAAAGGATGAAGGTTCTTTTTCTGCGGAATGCCCAAGCCGAACAAAGATACGGTTATGTCGTAAGATGGTATAATAGAAGAGTTGGTAATGCTATTAAGTGGTCTATAAAGAAATTCCAGATTAAATACAGGAAGGATATTTTTATGGCAAAGTTTAAAGTTTCGCTCGCAGTTTTCTTTGTATTGATTGCTGCGATCGGGTGCGACAGTACAAATTCTGACGTTAGGGCACTGCCTTCGGGGGACTATGAAACACGGGTGTATGAAGTGTTTGGGATGGGCTGTCCCGGATGTCACGGTGGGGTGGAAAAACTGATTGCGAAGATTCCCGAGGTGGAAAAGGCTGAAGCGAACTGGCAGGACATGCGGGTAGCTGTGGTCGTGCGAGAGGGGGCGCAACTGGATGATGAGCAGGTATGGGACGCGGTACGACGCTCGAATTTTACGCCCGGCAAACGAATTAAATAGGTAGGAGGGATAACAAAATGAAGAGGTTCTGCTGTTGCGCTATTGTTGTCTGTTCGGTTTTGGGTCCATTTTTGTTGAGCACAAACGCAGCGGGGATCAGCATCGATGCAGGACTTACGCCTGCCGAGGACCGCTGGATTGTTCGCACTCAGGCCCGCTATATGAAGCGCAAGAACGACCCGACGCACATGGGTCGAGAGATGACCACGTATTCTTTTCCGACAGTAGTGGCGTATGGGCTCCGGCCGGATTTTACACTAATGCTGAAGCAGACGGTCAAGCATCAGGACTCTAATATGGGCGGGAACCATAATAAAACTACGGGATTGGCCGACTTGTTTATTCTGGGTAAGTATAAGATTTATCGACGAAACACTCCTCAGTATATTTTCGGTACTGCCGCTACTCTTGGGCTGGAGTTTCCGACGGGAGCAGAAACTTTTACGTCAAATACCTGGGATTTGGTGCCGGGA
>SDBS01004868.1_pt1 | contig 13141 bp, 10 predicted proteins | sample 2277091 | NCBI WGS metagenome assembly SDBS01 (sample SAMN10404972, study PRJNA504765) | marine sediment metagenome | isolation source: marine sediment core GS10_PC15, 163 cmbsf | place: Arctic Ocean: Southern Knipovich Ridge | collected 2010 | reverse complement strand
GGCAACCAGGAAAACACCCCGAAGGGATAGTCTTGCATCAATCAGACGGGAGAGTGCATATATACGATCAAACAACAGGATTCACGCTAGTGATGTGAAGTATGAATCGTTTAACCCGAATCCCTGATCCAGCCGAACTCCTGCTGACTGCAGAAGGCACCTATAGGCAGAGAAACCATGGTCAGACTGCTGCCATCGACTAGAACCGGAACCATCGTACTGGTTGCTGGAGTGCTCTTCCAGCTTCTGGTGGTCGCGTACTTCTATACGAATCTCGATCCTCATATCATCAGGCTGGTTCCGGATGACAGCTTCTACTACCTGAAGATAGCCCAGAACATCAGCAATGGTCTCGGGAGCGTGTTCAGCCCCGGTGAGCCCACCAACGGCTATCATCCACTTTGGATGGGCCTGCTGATCCTCATGCAGTTCAGCCTGCGTCCGGGTAATCAGCCCTTTATCCTGCTGGTCATGCTCATATCCATCGCGTTCAATATGTTCGCTGCGCTCCTGCTCAGACGTCTGCTCGGCAGACTGGGATTCCCGGAGGAACAGCAGATACTTGGTATGGGGCTCTATCTCTTACTGCCATGGCTGGTTCTGCTGAATCTGAGTGGACTGGAAACGCCGTTGTTCTTCGTGTGTCTGCTGTTGTTCTTCATCGTATTGCAGCGGGTGATATCCTCTGAGGCAGATAATGTGCGGGACTATGTACTGCTGGGAATAGCGGCAGGACTGTTGTTCCTCTCAAGGACTGATTCGGTCTTCTTCATCGCTACCGGTGCAGTTATCGTGCTCCTCCGGAAGAAGTCCCTGAAAACCCTTCGTAACCTGGTTGTCTCAGGTGCTGTCACCACTCTCATGTCCCTTCCGTGGCTGTTGTGGTGCCATTTCAGCTTCGGCAGCCCCGTCCAGTCCTCTGGGCTTGCTCTCTCCTTCTTCAGATGGCATACCATGCACCCGGTAAATTCCCCGATGTATTGGGTTTACAACGGAGGAAGGCTGTTTCACAAACTGGCGATACTGTTCATGTCGCCGTTCGTCTACCATGCCTCGGATTTCGAGACAATTCTCCCGATATACTGTGACATAGCCATGCTGGTTATCGCAGCCGTGGCTGTATTCTACATAATGAGAAAACGAAGCGAGACGATTCTCCCTGCGTACATATGGATCCCCGCTGTACTCCTGCTCATCTTCTACACATTCGTGAGGATTGCCTCCGCCATCTGGCACATGTCGATATTCGCGCTGATCCTGCTGCTTATCATCCTGAACATCACCAGGTACATGAAAGGGAGATCGTGGACCTTGGCAGCACTCCTGCTCCTGTGTGTTGTACTGAACCTCTACACACTCGGCAACGGCTTCTATTACCCTGCACAGACCGCTGATATGATAGCAAGTGCACATTCACTGGGACGCAACTCTGCTGAGATCCTCAGGATAGGTTCGACCGATGCAGGCTACCTGGCGTATTTCAGCAAGCATGTCGTCGTCAATCTCGATGGAGTAGTCAACCAGCGCGCCTTCGAGCACATCAGGGACGGTACATTCGGCGAGTACCTCACAGAACTCGATCTGGATATCGTGATGATATCGCCGGAAAGGCTAGAGTTCTTCTGCAGGAACGGAATACTCTACCAGTAATTCGCAACTGAAACTACCTGTACTGGAACAGCGTTATCCACTCATTGACGGGATTGTCCGTGATCCAGGAAAAGCCCGGCAAGCATCTGACATAGATTTAAGGGCAGAAGAGGAGTTGGTGGAGGCGGCGGGATTCGAACCCGCGTCCGAATACAGGGACTCTGCAGCTCTACATGCTTGGGCCGGATCGATTTCCCCGGGGTTTGGCTCCGGTCGGCGGTCGCCCGGGTATCTTCCCATTGTTCTCACTGCTTCAACCCGGAAAGAAGAGGTATGGCAGCCAGCCCTCCTTCTTACGCCTGACCCCGAGCCGGAAGGCGAATCCCGGGCAGACGACTACCCGCCAATAATGGGTAGCGGCCGTTGTTTAAGCGGCAGTTGTTTCTATCCGCAGGTATTTAACGAGGCAGCGGAACCTCGGCATGCAACCACAGAACCGCTTCTGTACCCGTCGAGACCTGTCGCCCCCACGGAATTGCTGTTCTGCATTCATATTATGGTATAGGTGTCCGTCTTGTCAACGGGGCTTGTCAGGAATCGCGTGCATGACTATGTATTGCAGTCTTTTCAGCACTCAGAGTCCAAGGAGAATACGATGTCCTGGAAGTGTGATATATGCGGCAGGGAACCCTCAGTCGGATACAGGGTCAGCCACTCGAACAAGCATACCAAGCATACCTGGAAGCCCAACCTCCAGAGTGCAAGGGTAATCCTGAAGAACGGCAAGGTCAAAAGGGTAAAGGTCTGCACGACATGCATCAAGTCGGGCAAGATCGTGAAGGCCTGAGCCGGATATACCGGATTGTGAGCGGGGTGAGAAATCGCCCCGCTCTTCTTTTACTGCTGTGCTGTTTCCTCTGATTCCTTGATCCGGGCCAGGTTGGCGGACAATGCAAGCTGGAGCTCACGTGCGAGTCTGGTGTACCCGAAGCCCATGTTCAGGAAGTCCCATCCGAAGGGTGTGCCCGGCTTCAGGGGTCTGAAGACCCAGTTGATGTCTATCTCCGCCTTCGTGAATGCCGTGTTCCATCCCACACCTGTCAACTTCTCCTCGAGGGCTACCGCCGTGCGGTGATCCCCTCTGGCGAGCAGTGCAAGGATATGAGCATCTCGCGGAGAAGCGGACGTGACGGTGACTCTGGTGATTGCACCGAGCTGTTCCGTGACGGTTGCTATCCAGCGTCTGAGCTCTCTGGGGTGGATCATAGCTGACCATTGAAATGCTGTCCATGGCCTTGGTATAAAGGGTCTTATATGAACCTTGATAGAGAGCTTCGTCAGTCTCCTGATTTTCCTTACTAACTGTTCGATCGCGTTTCTGTCGGCTTCCATTTCGAACGGCAGACCTACCTGGAAGCCAATGTTGATTTCTCTTACGGTCCGATCCTTACCCGCGATCATTTCCAGTACTGACTTGTCCTTGATGTTCTTGCCGAGAACCTTTCTGAGACTCTCCGATCCTGCTTCGAGGTTGAGGTTAATGACTGACGGATCGAAATCAGCCCAGATGTTCTGTATGTACTCGACCGTATCAACGGCGTGGCTTGCGATCCGGATCGTGAAGTCATGGCTTCCGATCATTTCCATAGCCTCTGCGTAGCAGGTGAATGAGCTGGGAGAGGATGCGCTGACTCCAATAGTGGATCCCTTGGGAATGCCGCCAATAATGTCTGCCAGGTCTTCCAGTCGCTTCTCCCTGTAAGGCAGATAGATGTAGCCGGGCATACAGAACCTGCAGTTGAAGGGGCAGCCTCGGGCAAGCTCCATTAACACCATGTCACCGATCGGGGACTCGGGTGAGATCCTGCCGGAAATGGTGCCGATACTATCGGCTCCCGCCCACTGACGGATGATGGTTGCCTTCGGTCTGACGATCCCGTGAACCGATGGTACGTATACCCCCGGAAGCCTGGCGAGCCACTCGAGAATCCTCTTCTTTGGCGCGCCCTGGTATCCAAGGCTCTTGATTGTATCCAGTACGGGACCGAGCGACGGTTCTGATTCACCGATGAGGAATGCATCAAAGAAGGGAGAGAGTGGCAGAGGATTCGCGGTGACACTGAGCCCCGTAGCTATAATAATCGGCCACTTCGCAGTCCTGCGGGAGCTGTGGAGAGTTATGCCGGACATGTGCATCATCTCGAGGACGGCAAGGCAGTCCGTCTCGAACGAGACGGAGAAGACAAGAAGATCCGATTCGCCTATCTGTCTGCCACTCTCGAGAGTGACGATGGGCCGTTCGGCCCTCCTCCTCCAGTTATATTCGTCCTTGTCGGGGAAGAATGTTCTCTCACACCTGGTATCGGGCCAGCTCGAGAGCTGGTTGAATACGCTCTGAAAAGGAAGAGAGGCCATACCCAGACTGTAGACGCCGGGATAGCCGAGCACCGTCTCGAAAATACCGCCCGTGTTGGCACGGAGGATCTCGGTCTCCCGTTCGAGTCTTTCCCGTCTGATCCTGTCGTACCGCTCGGACGCAGGCTTGCGGCTCATATTTTCGTAGCAACCCCCATGTTGGCGACTGTCCGCGTAATATAGCCTCGGCTATCGTGACACGGCAACGATGGGTAGTATTATTATTCCATATACTCCTTAATCGATTGCTCTCTTCAGGAACGGCGGAAGCTCTTTTCTGGATGGAGTGACCCTGGGGTTGTCGGACTGGGGAATGAAAGGTGTTGCGAGCTTCTCCTCCCCCGTTCTGCCTGCTCCGAACGGGTAGTCTTCCTGCTGTGATATGCTGAGATCGAGGTCCTCGGGATCCGGGACATGAGCCTCGCCGAAGCCCGTAGCTATCACCGTGACCTTGAGCTGGTCGCTCATGTCCTCGCTGATGCTCGAACCCATGAATACATTGGCCTGCTCGCCGACTACATTCGTGATCGTCTCCATGGCTTCAGTGAACTCGCTGAACCTGATCTCAGGTGACGACTGTATGCTCACCAGAAGGGCTTTTGCGCCTTCGATGGAGATACTGTCGAGAAGCGGGCTGGAGATGGCTTCCTTGGCGGCTTCGACCGCCCTGCTCGGACCTGTCGCCACGCCCGTGCCCATCATTGCTCCGCCGCCCTGGGTTATCACAGTCTTGACATCCTGGAAGTCGAGATTGATCAGACCGGGGAATGATATCAGGCTGGAAATCCCTTCGACGGCATTCATCAGGACCATGTTTGCCATGTCGAACACCTGCTCGAGTGTGGAGTTCTCGTCGGAAATCGTCTTCAGCCGGTCATTCGGTATCACGATCAGGGTATCGACTTCCTTTCTCAACTCTTCGACCCCCTGTTCGGCCTGGGCGGACTTGACCGTGCCCTCGAATTCGAAGGGGCGAGTGACCACACCCACCGTGATGGCTCCTGCAGTCCTGGCTATCCTGGCGACCACGGGCGATGCGCCCGTTCCCGTGCCACCTCCCATGCCAGCGGCAAGAAACACCATGTGAGCGCCCGAGACCACCTCTTCGATTTCCTTGATGTTCTCCTCGGCCGATTGCTCTCCCACTTCGCAGTTACCACCAGCGCCCAGACCACGCGTAATACGAGGGCCTATCTGGATCTGGACGTCGGCAAGACACCTGTAGAGAGCCTGGACATCTGTGTTGACTGCAATGTATTCCACTCCCTTCAGGTTTGATTGAATCATGCGGTTGATGGCGTTACAGCCACACCCGCCAACACCCAGGACCTTCAGCCTTGCTCCTCCGGTGCTCTCCTCGCCAATCTCTCTCAACTCGATAACAGCCATGCTCTCCCCCTGTTCCCTCTCTATCTCAGTCTGCCCAGAAAGCCCTTGAGCTTCCTGCCCATTTCAGCCAGTATTCTTCCACCCGGTCTGGATTTCCCATCATCTGAATGTGTGCTTCCGAGGATCAGGAGCCCCACTGCGGTAGCGTACTCGGGCTGCCTGATCAGCTCTGTGGACGTCTCCAGGTCCGTGGGAGTTCCCGGTTCTACCGGCACTCCCATCACATCCCTGCCCGTTTCCGAAATGCCGGGGAATCGTGACGATCCCCCTGTAATTACAAGTCCTGCAGGTAATTCAGACCTGGACACCCCTGACCGTGCAAGCTCTCCTGAAATACCTTCAAAGATTTCCTGAACGCGCTGGGTTACGATCTGGGAGACTACGGCGTGAGAGACAGAGAACGTTCCCCTGCCGCCAAGCCGCACAACCTTGATCGTCTTGTTGGCATCGGCCATCGAATTGCATGCCACTGCCCATCCGGTCTTCAGTTTCTCAGCCTGGACAGCGGGTATCCTCAGGGTCTGTATGTCGCTCGTGATCAGGTTGCCGCCAATGGGAACCACTCCGATGAAAGCGAGAGACCCGTTCAGGAAGACGGCGACATCGGTCGTGCCGGCACCGATGTCGGCGACCGCGACGCCCATCTCCTTCTCGTCCTCGGTAAGGACGGCTGCGGCACTTGCCATGGCTGCAGGGATAGTTCCGGATACGGTCCTGCCCGATGCTTCGATCGCGGTTGTAAGGTTGGTCACGGCAATCCGGTCTGCTATTACGGTGTAGATCCGTGCACTGAGCTGTTCGGCCTGGAGGCCTATTGGCGGTTTCCTGATGCTCTCGAAACCGTCTACGGAGTAATCGCGCTTGACCACTTCGAGTATCCTGCATCCTGTGGGCAGCCCGACCGCCATGGCGGCCTCCTCGGCCTTCTCGACGTCCTGCAGAGTTATCTCCCTGGACTGGTAATCTTCACTCTTGCCGATGCTGACGCTGCCGCGACCCGCGAAACCCCTGACATGATTGCCGGTAACTGATACGAAGACGTCTTCAACAGGCCAGGTCGAGAGTACCTCTACCTCGCCTGCAGCAGTCTCGGCTGCGGTTGCGAGACCCTCTACGTCTATCACCATTCCATCTCTGAGCACACCAGGTGACGGTGCGTGCGCCGCACCGGTGATGACCGGGCGGGCAGCTTCCCTGATCTCGGCGACAATGCACGTCACGCCGGATGTCCCGATATCCAGTCCTGCAACGACTCTCTCACCCATTGGATCACTCCCTGAATCTTAGAACGGCCTGGCTGCCGTACCTGAGGTCCATTTCGCACCAGTTCCCCTCGAGGAGTGCGCAATCGCGGACCGCACGGTAGGTGTTCCATTTCCCTGGAAGGTTGCCCTCTCCGAGAATGACGGATCTGTTGTTATCCAGGAGGATAGAAAGGGTCCTCTCGCTGAGAATCAGGCTGCCCTCCCAGCAGCCCGGCGTTCCATCGGACAGCCAGTCGATCACCTCGGCGACGGCTGCCGAATCGGGTCTCCCCTCGAGCAGTACGACGGGCAAGGTGTCGGACAAGAATGTTGACGGCAGGTATTCGCACTCGTCCGAAACCGGCCTTGCACCCCCTTCGTCCGCGAGTATCAGTACGGGTCTGGACAGGCTTGCACGGACGCGCATGGTTGTCGGCCACACGAGGGATACGTGTGCCGTGTCAACTCCCGGAAGCCCTTCCAGTTCACATTCGAGCAGTTCCCTGTCGATACTCCCGAGGGACTGTCCGAAGTGGGGAGCCACGACTTCACATACCGCTGCGGAATCGGCGGGCCTTATCCCGGATATCCTCACTGTATCCAGGTCGAATCTCCCCGACCTCTCGGCGGATCTGTAGATCAGTGCTCCCCCGAAAGCAAGTAAAGCCAGGAGAATGCAGACCCACAGTATCCTGTTGTCAATGCGGGGCATCACCCTCCCCCCTCATGAATGACCTCGCAAATTCGTCTACGGTCCCTGCTCCCATAAAAACCACAACGGCATATCCCTCGAGCTCTTCGTCGAGGACAGAGTCTATCTCGCAGGGATCGATTTCAGTCGAATGTGCTCCTGCGGCAACGGCACTTGCCACGACCAGACCGCTGACGATACCCGGCAGTGGCTCTTCCCTGGCCGGGTAGATCGGCAGGATGAATGACCTGTCACACCCAAGCAGTGCTATGCCCATCTCCTCGTGCATGAGAGAAGTCCTCGAGTAGAGGTGCGGCTGGAAGACTACCGCGATCCTGCCGTCCACCATTCTCCTGACAGCGTCGAGGGCGGAAGAGATCTCGTCCGGGTGATGGGCATAGTCACTCAGCACCAGCAGTCCCTTCCGCTCTCCGATTGATTCGAGTCTCCTGGCAATCCCGGGGAATGTTGAGAGTGCAGCAGCCGATTCACCGAATCCGACATCGATCAGCGTACAGATCGCCGCAGCAGTTGATGCGTTCCGTAGGTTATGGATTCCTGGTACAGTGAGCTTCCCTTCGATTCCGTTCAGCGAGAATTTCTCCTTATTTCCGTCACTACCCAGGGGGCTGCACCAGACGTCACCTCCTGGACCGGTTGTCACCACAGTTCTCCCTATTCGCGCAGCCCATCGGGCGAGATCAGTCTTTTCGACAGGAACCACGACCCCGCCACCGGGAAGGGTGCTCTCGAGGAAGAACCCGAACGCTTCCTCCAGTGCTTCGACGGATCCGTAGCACTCGAGATGCTCGGCAGCAAAGGAGGTCACGGCGGCTACGCCGGGCTGAAGCCTGAGGAACGCCCTGTCGTATTCGTCGGCCTCCACCACGGTCAGATCTCCCCCGGACCTGAAATTACCGTTCCAGCAGCTGAAGAACCCGCCGAGGAATACAGTCGGGTCTTTACCCGCCTCCTGCAGGATCCATCCCGTCATTGCGGTCGTAGTCGTCTTGCCGTGGGCTCCTCCAATTGCGATGAGCCTCTTCCCCCTAGTGAGATCGGCAAGTGCCTCGCTTCTGCGAAAGAGGGGGATTCCATCAGCGATTGCCCTCACGAGTTCGGGATTGTCAGAAGGCATTGCGGCGGTCCACACGACTCTGTCGACGCCGTCAAGGTGCAAGGGTGAGTGTTCGCCGAAGACCTCGATTCCCAGATCCTGCAGACGCCTGCCTGTCTCGCCCGGGTTCCTGTCGCACCCGTTGACCTGCCACCCTAGGCTCAGATACCACCGGGCCAGACCGCTCATGCCGCTGCCTGCAATACCAATCAGATGTACTTTACGACTCATCCTGATCTCCTTCCCCGGTTTCCCCGAGAAGCGTTTCCGCTATCAGATGGGAGGGATTGTCAGGCATGTAGAGTCTCAGGCATTCAGACATTTTGCTTAACCGGTCTGAAGCGGAGAGCAAGCCGTCCAGCTCTTGCCACAGGATCTCCGGCGTCAGCTCGCTCTCCCTGAAACAGAGTCCTCCGCCGGCATCGACGATTTCGGCAGCATTCGCCATCTGGTGATCGTCGGCGGCATGAGGGTAAGGCACGAAAACCGCGGGAAGCCTGAACCAGCTGAGCTCTGCGATGGTCATCGCCCCGCTCCTGGCCACGCAGATATCGGCTGCCGAGTAGAGTGGTGACAGATCGTCCACGAAACCGACCAGGTGGAAATCCTCTCGTCCCCGTGCCTGTTCACTGATCCTGTCGAAATCCCTCTCACCACTCTGGAGAATGACCGTAAGACCCCGTTCACTCATGGAAAGCGCAAGATCGTTGACAGTGGCGGCCCCCTGGCTGCCTCCGAGGAAGAGCACGGTCTTCTCCGCTCCAATACCGAGTGAGCGCCTGGCTTCATCTTTCTGAAAACGCTGAAGGCTCTCACGAACCGGATTACCGGTATGGATTCCTTTCCCCGGGAAATAGTCGACGGCCGACCTGAAACCGAGCATCACACTCCCTGCAAGACGGGAAGCCATTCTGTTTGATCTGCCGGGAATGCTGTTGGAATCGTGCAGCACCGAAGGGATACCAAGCGATCTGGCTGCGGCGATCGTGAAGAATGAGGAATAACCGCCCGTGGCGAAAACCAGACCTGGAGCCAGCTCCCGCAGCAGCCGTCTGGTCTGGAAGAAGATGCGAAGCGCCCTGAACGGGAAGGCGAACTTTCCGGCGATTCCGCCCTTGTCCAGTCTCGGCGAATCGAGAACGTGTACCCGGTCACCGAAGCCGGCGTACATTCTCCGATCAACGGGCCTCGGAGTACAGAAGAAATGGACTGAGACGCCTCGATCGAGCAGGGAGACGGATTCGGCGACCGAAATCGCGGGACTGATGTGCCCCCCTGTTCCACCCCCGGCAATGACAAGCCTCTTCACCTGCTGCTCCCTTCCGCCACCCTTGCTATGATTCCGAGGCTCATCATCGTGATGATCAGGTTAGTTCCACCCCAGGAGATCAGGGGCAGGGGCATGCCTGTGGTTGGAAGCAGTCTTGTCACGACACCCACATGTATGAGGACACCTCCTGTTATCGATGCCGTCAGACCTCCTGCGGCGAGGTAGCCGAAGCTGTTGTCAGCACCTTCTGCGATTAACCAGCCGCAGATACACAGAGCAAGGATCATCGTGAGGAGGAGGGTTGTCCCGATGAAGCCCGTCTCCTCCCCTATCAAAGCCAGGATGAAATCCGAGAACGCTTCCGGCAGGAAACCCCTCTGCTGACGCCCCCTTGCGAGTCCTCGACCTGTCAGGCCTCCGCTGCCAAGGGCGATGCATGCCTGCATGGGCTGGAAATTCTCGGCCTGAGTCATCTCGGAACCGCTCAGCCACCCGGCTATCCTTTCCCGCTGGTAGGTCGAGCTGAAGATGATGGCCGAAGAGAGGAGAGCCAGAATGAGGAAGAGGAGCACCATGTGGAGGAACCTCGCCTCGGCCAGGTAGAGCATCACTAACAGCATGCAGATCAGGTAGATGGCTCCGGCAAAATCGGGTTGAGCGATCATGAGACCGGCGGGGATGAGCGCTGCAAGTGAGACCGCGGTTACTCCACTGGTGGTCCTGACCTGCACGATTCCCCTGGAGGAGAGTGTAGCGACGATCAGGATAAAGGAGAACCTCATTATGTCCGACGGTATCAGCCGGAAAGGTCCTGCTACGATCCACCGGGAGGAGCCGTTGATAATGGGAGCCAGGGCACTCCCCGAGAAGAAAACGGTCAACAGGACCAGTACGAGAGAAAGAGCGTAAAGAGGTATCGACGCCATCCTCCAGAATCGGGAAGGCGCCATGTAGGTCGCTATCCCGAGAATCACCCCGATGGCAATCCTGATAATGTGACCTACGAGGTAATGGTGATTGTTGCCGTAGAGCTTGATTGAAGCGAACGAGCTGGCCGAGTACACCGCCAGGATACCGAAGATCAGCAGCAGCCCGGCGATCAGGATCATCCTTTTCCGAATCCTGGAGATACCGGGGGGCATCACTTCAACACCTCCACCAGCCGTCTGAAATGCTCTCCTCTCTCCTCGAAGTTCGAGTACTGGTCGAAGCTGGCACAGCCAGGACTCAGAAGTACCACATCTCCGGGAACCGCCAGACCACGAGCCCTGGCAAGAGCCTCTTCCAGGTCCGGTACGAGGAAGAGGGGAACAGTATCCCTCCAGGCCCCGGATAGCTCGACTGCTCCCTGACCGAAGAGGACGACGTGCTTCGTCTTCCGCTTGATAAGCGTTCTGAGCACGGAGTAGTCTGAGTCCTTTGCCAGTCCACCCGCAAGAAGGATAACCGGTCTATCGAAGCTTTCGAGCGCGACCCTGAGCGAGTCCTGGTTGGTCGATTTCGAATCGTTGACGTACTCGGTACCCTCTAAAACTGCAATGCTCTCGATCCTGTGGGGCACTCCCCCGAAGGATGTCAGTCCAGTAACCATCTCGGCGGGTATCATCCCTGCTGCTGCTGACATGCAAACCACTGCGAGTGCATTTGAAAGGTTGTGATCACCCCGAAGAGATATCTCCTCCGCATCAGTGACTGGAATCCGTTCTCCGTCCGTGCACAGCATGATCGTTCCATCGGCTGAATCAGCCCCGTGCATGACCATGTCGCTCCTGCTGAAGAGCATCTCGATACACCCCGACCGTCCCTGCAGGATTGACAGCCTGGTGTCCTCGGCGTTCAGGACGAGTACGTCGTCGGATTTCTGGTTCGCGAATACTGCAGCCTTCGCTTCGAGATAGGCATCCATGGATCCATGTCTCTGCAGATGATCCGGTGTGACGTTCAGAATGGCCGCGGCAGAGGGGCAGAAGGTGTCTATCGTCTCCAGCTGGTAGCTGCTCACCTCCACCACGTAAAATTCCACATCCGGATGGTCCAGGACCGCACTCGAGAAGGGGAAGCCCACGTTGCCGGTGACGGAAACCTTCCTTCCCGCCTTACTGAGAAGGAACCCGAGCCACTCCACGGTGGTAGTCTTTCCGTTCGACCCGGTAACCGCCAGAATGGGAGCTGAAGCGAAGAGGCTGGCGAGCTCTATCTCACCGATCACGGGAAGACCCAGGGAAACCGCTGCTTCCGGCAGGTCGGAGGAGGGGCGTACTCCGGGACTCAGCACAAGTCCGTCGAGCCGTCCGGCAATGCCGGGATCGGTGCCACCGCATACCAGGTGGTCGCACCATTCGCAGGGCTCCACCGACTCGCTTGAATCGATCCCCGTTACGGAGAAACCTCTCGATTGGAGAAGGCGTGCAGCAGCCCTGCCGCTCACACCCATCCCGAGAACTCCTGCTCTCTTTCCGTTGCCTTCGGTCCAGTATCCCATTCCGCCTACCTGATCTTGAAGGTACTCAGTCCAAGGAGACCGAGAAGGATTGCGATTATCCAGAAGCGTATCACTACCTTGCTCTCAGCCCAGCCCAGCATTTCGAAATGGTGATGGATCGGCGCCATCCTGAAGACCCTTCTCTTCGTTCGCCTGTAGTGACCGACCTGGATCATCACGCTGAGCACCTCCGCTACAAACACTCCTCCCACTACCGCGAGCAGGAGCTCGTTTCTTGTAACGACTGCCATCGAGCCGATTGCACCGCCCAGTGCAAGGGATCCGGTATCCCCCATGAATACGGACGCAGGGGGAGCGTTGTACCAGAGGAATCCGAGACAGGCGCCTGCCATTGACCCTGCGAATACAGCCACTTCGCCAACTCCCGGCAGGTAGGAGAACTGGAGATACTGAGCGAAATTGAAATGACCGAGAACGTAGGCCAGAGCACCGAACGCCAGTATCGAGACGAGGCTCACCCCCGTAGCCAGCCCGTCGAGCCCGTCCGTGAGATTGACCGCGTTCGCAGTTCCGGCGAGGATGAAGGCAACGAACAGGATGTAGAGGATCCCGAAGTCTATCCTGATGTGCTTGAAGAAGGGAACTGTCGTCTCGGTGGAGTGTATCGAGATGCCGTCGGGAGCTTCCAGATCGATGGTCCTGACCGCAGGCACGATGGAATTGGAAGTCGAGAGGGATGTTCCACCGGAAACCGGAGGCGCGAAGTAGAGCCATGCTCCAAGGCCCAGTCCGAGAGCGAACTGCCCTATCAGCTTGTACCTGCCCACAAGGCCCTTCGGGCACTTCTTGATTACCTTCAGGTAGTCGTCGAGCAGTCCGATAAGGCCCATCCAGACCGTGCTTATCAGCACCATCAGGAGGTACACATTGTCCAGCCTGCCCCACAGGAGCACGGGAACGAGTACGGAGAGCAGGATAATCA